>Ga0157370_10005893_pt1 | contig 13660 bp, 11 predicted proteins | sample C35metaG_FD_113463 | JGI IMG/M metagenome (GOLD analysis project Ga0157370, IMG submission 113463) | Corn rhizosphere microbial communities from Kellogg Biological Station, Michigan, USA - C3-5 metaG | ecosystem: Host-associated > Plants > Roots > Rhizosphere > Soil | place: USA: Michigan...
AATAGTCGACGGCGAGCGCAGCAGGAACGCACCGAGGTGGGATGTGTCGCCTGCGAGCTGGGAGAGGCGAATGCGATCACTCGCGTCCGACGTTGGATATGTGATCGGGCCTATCTGCTGCTGTGGCGCTGGGACTTGCGCGGAAATTGGCTGCGCTATCGCGCCCAACGTGACCGCTGTCATTACCGCTGCTATCCGACCGCGTAGCTGCGCGCCACTCTGGCAACGAGTAAATTGGGCCGAGCGATGCGCCGTCCGGCACATTGGAGACTTCGTCAGATTCATTCGCATCATCAATGCCAATTTACCTCACAGGGACCGCATGTAACACTAGCCGGTTCGCGCTGTGCGTGATCGCGTCCCTTTGCGTTCAATCAGCGTCGCAACCGGGACTAGCGAGTGCTCAGACGCCCGGATTCCTCGTTGACGGACGCGGGGGGATATCAGCAGGAGGCGAGCTCGACAATTACGTTAGGTATCTGCAGTCAATGGGCCAAGCGCCACTATCGGCGTGGTCGCTGCGCCCGTTCGCCCCGGCGGTGACCGACACGCTCTCGCAACCGAGTGGCACACATCCATGGCAGAGCAATGGACCGTTCAAAGATGACCCCACCATAAAGCGGTTTGCGGTACTGCCGGCCTCGGTAATATCGAGGTATAACTCCGCGTATCCGTTTGGGAGTAACGATGGGCCGGTCTGGGCGGGGCGCGGAGTTACGTTCTCAGTTCAGGGTGGATTTTCAAGCCGAATGGGGCCCGTTACGATCGTTCTGGACCCAATCGTGTTCTGGACCGGTAACGCGAAATTTCAGCTACAACAAAATACCTCGGGTATTGAGCGCTTACGTTTCGCCGACGGAGACTTCCCGACAAATGTGGATCGCCCGCAGCGTTTCGGAGATAAGCCATATGGCGCATTCGACCCAGGTGAGACCACTTTGAGACTCGACACTCACGGCGTGGCTCTGGGGATCACATCCGCCAACGAATGGTGGGGGCCGGCGACCACTTTTCCGATAATTCTCGGGAACAACGCAGCAGGCATCCCACGGGTCTTCCTCGGCACGGAAGGCCCAACCTCCGTTGGAATCGGAAAGGTGCAGGTTCGATTGGAGTATGGGATAGAGAGGCAGTCGGGATTCTCGCCGGTGACCGGATCAAAGACGTTTGCCAGCGTCCAACAACCGGGGACTCTTCGCTTCATGTCAGGGTTGGTAACAACATTCTCGCCGCGGGTGATACCCGGGCTGGAGATCGGAGCCGCGAGATTTTTTCATCAGGCCTGGTTCGGTCACGTCGGAAAGTCGGAGGTATTTTCGCCGTTTGAGGGACTCGTAAAGAACTCGTTGGCCAAAGGCGTTAACCTCCCAGGAATAGACGACCGTGATGCGCTCAAGAACCAACTCGCCTCCGTTTTCATGCGGTGGGTCTTACCTCACAGCGGCTTTGAATTGTACTGGGAATACGGGCATGAGGACCACAATATGGATATTCGTGATCTAGAGAGTGAACCAGATCACTCCCGTATAGCAATGGCGGGAATACGCAAGGCATTCAAACAATCCGGAAAGAAATTCTATGCAATCCGCGGCGAGTTTCTTGATGGCTATTCCCCCACGCTAGAACGCCATCGTGGGCAGGGCCTCATCTACGTGCACAACCCTCTTCGACAGGGGCACACAGAGGAAGGGCAGTTGCTTGGGGCAGACGTAGGCGTAGGATCCACGGGCGGTCAAATCGTAGCATGGGATGCGTACAGTGAGTCAGGACGCACGACAATATTCGTAGATCGGAAAAGCGAGGACAACTTTGCCGCTTACTTCTTAACCGGGATTCAGCTACCCGCAGCAAGCGATATGACTGCTACCGGCGGCATGGAACGGCTTGCGTTCACAAACTGGGGATCAGTTTCCGCAGTCATCTCTGCGAGCTACCGAAGTGGGTTTCATCGCTATGCAGCAGCACGTGGATTTAACCTGAACATGCAGCTTGGGGCAACGTTAACGAAGCTTAGCTTCTAGACGCCGCTGCCGATTTTGCGGCGTTATTTACCTACCTTCGCCACTGGCTGCGTGCGTTGCAACAGTACTCCGAAGGTCAATAAGATAATTTTCATGTCCAGCCAAAATGATTGCTGGTTTACATAGTCTACATAGTAGCGCAGCTTCTGCGGAAGGATCACACCTATGTAATAGTCGGCGTTGTTGGCTCCGCTAAGTAGTGCGCTTTCATCCCTAAAATGAACCGATGCCATGTCCGTAATACCGGGGCGCACTGAAAGTATAACGCTCCGCACTGGCTCAGGAACGTGCGCGATAAAACGGGGCACCTCAGGCCTTGGACCAACGAGGCTCATATGACCCAACAGCACATCGATCAACTGCGGTAACTCGTCAAGTTTGTATCTGCGCAAGATGGCGCCGCATTCGGTGATCCTTACATCACGAGCGGCGGTGATTTGCTCACCGCCGGCTTCGGCGTTGTCCACCATCGTACGGAATTTATGGATTCGAAACGTCGAGCCGCGGAGTCCGACACGTATTTGTCGGAAGAAGACTGGCCCCTTAGAGTCCAGCTTGACATATACAGCGCAGACGACCAATAACGGCGACAATACTACAAGCCCAATTGACGCTGCAACGATATCAAAGAACCGTTTTGTCACGTCAGGATATCGCGGACGGCAGCGATCACACGGTCCTGATCGCCTGCTGACATTCGCGTATAGATTGGAAGGCTAACAGCGGCTTTATATGCGTTCAGCGCGTTCGGGAACGAATCTGGAGTTAAGCAATACTGGGCACGCCAGTATGGCTGGATATGGAGCGGTATAAAATGGACGCTACAACCGATTCCGCGATCGGCCATCGCCGAGATAAAATTGTCGCGACTCACTCGAGCGGAAGCCTTCAGTCGGAGGACGTAGAGATGGAAGGCGTGTTGCGATACGCCACCGCCACGCGAAGGTAACTCAACGGGAAGTTCCGCGAAGGCACTGTCGTAACGCGCGGCAATCTCTTGCCGCCGGTCCAAGAATGCGTACGATCTCCGCAACTGGTGGATTCCAATGGAGGCGGCGATATCAGTCATGTTATACTTGAATCCCGGCTCGACCACTTCGTAATACCACGATGGCTTCTCCGATGTATAGCGGTCGAATGCATCGCGGCTGATGCCGTGCAATCGCATGACACGGCATCGTGCCAATAATTCCTTATCCCGAGAGACAATCATGCCGCCTTCGCCGGTGGTGATAGTCTTCGTCGCGTAGAAACTGAATACGGTTGCATCGCTATCAAGTGCGCCAATCAGATCCCCGCAATATCGAACCGGAAAGGCATGCGCCGCATCTTCGATAACGCGTAAGCCGTGAGCGCGTGCCAAGCTTAAGATTGGGGCCATCTCCGCCGGTAGACCGGCGAAGTGAACTGGAATGATCGCACGTGTGCGTGGTGTGATCGCGCCCTCAATCAGAGTAGTGTCAATGTTTAATGTTGATGGATCGACATCTACAAATACAGGATGCGCTCCGAGATAGCGGATCACTTCGGCGGTGGCGGTGAACGTATATGGCGTTGTTATCACTTCATCACCTTCCCTCACCCCCGCTGCCTCGAGCGCCAGGTGCAAACCTGCCGTCGCAGAATTTACCGCAATAGCTTCCACGTCAGGCCCTATAAATTCAGCGAACAGCTGTTCGAACCGCCTCGCTTTCGGGCCGGTAGTTATCCACCCAGATCGAAGCGAGTCTACTACCTCTGCGATTTCTTCCTCTCCGATGTCAGGAAGTGCAAACGGCAAAAATGGGCGAGTCACAGTGGTTGGTACCAACATGGATGAATTGGAAAGTAGCGGCGAGTGATGCCCACCGTGTTGGGCCCGCTGTTGTGTCGTGCGGGTAGTAGCCAAATTCGCGATCGATCGTAGAGCTGAGTGGCTTCACATATCATGGCGTGCTTTCCGTAGTCGTGCGTCAACAATGACTTCAAGAAAAGTGTCTGCAAGAACGTCGTACGTGTGGTGCTTCATAACGTAGGCACGACCACGGATCCCCATCGTGTTGCGATCTTCCACCGACATGGCTAGGAACATGCGTACAGCTTCCGCAACCGCGTCCGGGGCTTCGCCCGGAACAGAGAGTCCGCAACCGCTCTCCGCAACGATGTCGTTGCTAGCACTTAGCGCCTGAAGAACAGGGCGCCCTGCCATCATATAGTCGAACAATTTATTGAAGCTGATCCCGTGCCGATACAGGCGCGTGTTCTGGGATGCGAAGCACGCGACGTCAAAATTCCCCAATAGACTCGGCACGTTTGCTTTGGCAACTGTAGGCAAGAATCTGACGTTATCCAGACGCATAGCGGCGGCCCGATGCTCAAGCCGCAATTTTTCGGGACCCTGCCCAACAAGCACGAACATCACCGGCTCGCCATGAAGCAACGCTGCCGCATCAAGCAACGTGTCGAGCGCATTTGCCACGCCGTGTGAGCCAGCGTATCCAATGACGAGTTTCCCATCCTTTCGTGCTTGCGCAATTACCGCCGCATGCTCGTCGGGCAGCACCGCTGTATTGCCAGTCCATTCGGACATATCGACGCCGTTCGGAACATACGCAAACTTGTCGGCCGACATTCCATGGCTGATCATATGATCGATCGTATCTGGCAAAATTGAAACGACACGGTCTGCGTCTCGGTAAGCCTTATCTTCGGCCCATTGCATCACACGAACGAAAGGATGATTTGGCGACATGCCGCCTAGCTCAACGGGCGATAGCGGCCACAGATCATGAACCTCGAACAGAAGCGCAGCAGTCGAGTCATGTGCGATTGCCCTCGCGGCGACAATATCCAGCGGATAGGTCGACGACGCTATGACGGCATCAGCAGGCGTGTCACCAACGACCCGCGAGCGATTCCAGAGAAGGCGCGCTACAAATGTACCCATATTAACGGCGCGGCCGATGCCGTTTCCCCGGTATGAAGGCGTGGCGATCCAAATGTAACGGATCCCGTCAATGTTTTCCTCTCTGATACTTTTCCCACGGACCTCTGGTTGTTGCCTGCGAAGGTGGGAATTAGAGGCTGCGACCACACTTACGTCATGTCCCCTTGCGCGCCACGCGCGTGCTAGATAATAGGGTCGAAATTCCATTCCATGTCGCGGAGATCCGGCATAGTGGTTGATAAGCACTATCTTCACCGCGAGCCCACTCCGAACGCAGAAACGTCATCGTCAGCGCCATCGGAGTTAGTCGGCCACAGTCCATGCGCCGCAATGATCTGACCTGGACGCACATGCACAAAGGCGGATACAGATGCGTCATGGTCGATAATCGCGCCGACATCTATGATAGCGCCCTCACCGATGCTTGCACGGCTCTCGACTATTGCGCCAGCAAGCACTACCGCACCCCGGTTCAAAACCGCATCCGGAGCCACATATGCGAAAGGGTGGATAACGGTCGTCAGATTGCAGCCGGAATCTAATAGTTTAAGAGCAATCCGACGCCGCGCACTACCGTTTCCAATCGCGACAATCACTCTCTCCATCGGATAAACTCGAGCATCCCAAAGCGCCCCCACCTCAACTCCTGCCAACGGGGCTTGTGCACCTGGGCTTTCATCAAGAAATCGGGTTACAATGCCACCAGCACTCATAACGGCATATGTAACCTTTCTTGAGTGCTCCCCACACCCGACAATCGTCACTGCAAACGAACTCATACGTGCACTTCCCTATTTGCCATGACTCTCCCGTAGAGAGCAACCATCGCATCAACTCCGCGTGACCAATCCGCACGCGCTTCCACAATTGTACGATTGATTAAAGACGCCTCGCGGCGGCGCGCCGAATCCTCCCATGCGCTCATCAGCGCACTCGCAAGCGCGCTTGCATCACCAGCACGGAATAGGAGGCCTGTTTTTCCGTCCTCGATCCACTGACGATTCGCAGGAATGTCGGTCGCCACCGGAAAGCATCCGACGGCCATTGCCTCGTTAAGCGACACATTATTTCCATCGGAATGCGCAGGCGAAACAAATACTTGCGCGAGAGCTAATTCGGCCCCGAGGTCTTTGGGCTCGAGGTGCCCCTTGAAATCGACATCCTGCCGTATCCCAAGCGCGTCTACAAGGCGTTCCAGCGATCCGCGCTCCGGTCCATCACCGATCAGTATTAGTCGCGCGTGTGTCGACGCACGCAATATCCCGAACGCGCGCACCACCGATTCCACATCGTAGAGCGGGTGAAAATTACGAGTGCAAACTATACGGAGGCAATCGCTGGCGCTCTCTCCCCGACGGTACTTGAACACGTTTGAATCCACACCGAATGGGATTGCAGTGACCTCGATCGCCGCACCACCGATATCGCGGACCCGAACATTCATATGCTCGGCGACTGTAGTGACGAGGTCGGCCTCCTGCAACGCGCGACGCGTCAACGTCCTGGCGACGCGTCGCCCGCCCTTGTGGAAAAGGACATCGCTTCCCCACGCCGTAACGATGAGTGGATGAAAGCCTGCTGCTGCAGCAATGAACCCGTAACTTGTGGCGTAGTGAGCATTTATTACGTCGGGGCGTACGGAACTAATCAATTTTCGCAGTGCCGGGATCGCGAGAAGATATCCGACCTTGCCGAGTCCACCGGTAGGAAGCAGGTGTACCGTCGCGCCCTCGCACTCACCATCGCGCAGTGTCGCCACTTCGACGTCGTGCCCGCGATCGGACAGCGCTAGGGTCCACCTCTTCGTATGTATGCTTCCCGCATCGGCGACTAAGAGAACTCGCATTCAGAGCATCCCCGCGCTCGCATACCATGCAGCCATTGACGCCAAGGTAGAGCGCACACCTCTTGCGTATCGGAAACGCGTTGCATGCACCAGCTGAGATCCGTCATAGCGCGTCCCGTTGCTTAACTCGCGCACGCGCTCGCGATTTAAGGGCATGCTTCGGCCGAAGCCGCGCTCGAGCAGGGTGCCGAGTTCACCCAATAGTAGTCCGACTAGCAATGGGGCCCTGCGGGTTGGGGAGCGCACAGATAGCTGCGACGCTACTGTCGCAACGATGTCCGTGAGAGTTAGCGATTCGTTAAGTATGAATGTTCCACTTACGCCGGGATCTATGCATGCAACGACCAGCGCACGGCCTACATCTTCGACTGAAACATAATTTACCCAAGCCGAAGGCCCAAATTGGACAACGAGCCGCCGAACGACCGAACGCATAAATCCAAGCAGAGGGAACACATCGTGGTTCTCGTGCAACCCGATCACATTACTCGGCTGAAGAATCACACACTCGATGCGATGCGTCCGGCAAAAGTGCAAAACGTTTTGTTCTGCCTCGTCCTTGGTTCTTTCGTACTCATTGACGGGCGCGTGCGGAAACAATTCAGTGACTACGCCGGCGTTCTTCTTTGCTCCATAAACGCCGACGCTGCTTAAGAAAACGAACCGCTTCACCCCATGGCCCAGTGACCAATTAAGGATACGATTTGTACCCTCCGTGTTCACGGAGCGCATTCGGTTGACATCGCGCTTCTCACCAGCGATATGTACCACGACGTCGGCAGAATCGATCGGGAGATTCAATCCAGTAGCCAAGTCAGCAACAATATGCCGCGGACCTTCACTCGAATTGGATTCGACTGCGCCTCTCGAAAGGCAGGTCACTGAAGTCAACTGCACTTCGTTCGATAGCGCATTTAGGAATGCCCTCCCGATGAATCCGCGCGCTCCCGTAACAAGTATCCTAGGCGCCGGCATTTGTTGGTATGCGGTTCAATTTTCGCTTTCGCGTCCAACTCGCAAAGCCTGTGATTATCATTAGCGCGATGATGCACCCGCTAAGGCTCTGCTCTGGAAGGCCAATCACAAGACTGCTGAATTCGCCCGCAACCGCCCGAAATATAAACGCGACCGACAGTGCAGCGAGTAAGCCGGACCCAGGGTTCCCCCGTGCAAAGCGAATATAATCTCTAACACCTCCCCAAAGGACGCCCCAAAGCAATGTAACTAAGACAATTCCTGCCGGCCCAAAGTTGAGATACCCCTCCGACATAAAGAAGAATGCGCGCCCCTCGTTCAAGCCGAAACCACTGCCATAAAACTGCGCCATATACCAATTCGCAAGCGGCAACGGCCGATCGGGGAACACTGCGCTCGGAATGACAAACAAAGGAGCCTGAAGGTATGTCGCCCCAAGGCGCGGGCTAACCGAGGTGCCAACGCTGCGCATCATCTCGGGCAACGTTTCGAAGGGGACAACGAACTCGCCTGTCGTGAGTGTATAAACCCACCCCCGCTTAAGATCACCGTTCGAACTTATACGCGTCGCTACGTCAGTAGTTCGCGTGGTGAAATCAGCAAAACTTTCGTACTTCGAGCCCCGAAGATAGCCAAAGATATTCAAGGCGAGGAAACCGACGACAGCAATCGGAAGAATTACTTTGGGTGTTAACGGCCTAATTGAGTAATGGACGAAAAGGCCGGCAGACAAGCCCATATAGAGAATCGTGCTTCTGTTTCCGAGGAGGGCTTGAATAAGCACATTTACGACGAACGCCGCAATGAACAAGACTACATCTGTCCGCTGCCTATATACGGCGTATCGATATAGTAGTAGCAATGAGGCAACGAACAGCCAGGGGAAACCGATCGCAAGGTAGCCACGACCGAATGTCTCAGCACTTGACCCATAGCCGAGAAGCACAAACGCAAGTACGCCACCGACCTGCGCCGTCAATAACAGAATTAGCACCACGGAGAATGCTGCCAGTACTCCGGCGCCAAAATATACTCGTGGACGCCGAACAACTGGTGGATGCGGAAGTAGCCTTCCGACTGCACGCGACATAGGTGAGTAGTATCCAACCGCAAGGCACACTAGCCCCATCGTTGCGTACAAGACAGCAAGTGGGAGAAACGGCTTGAGTTGCGGCAGGTGTTCGGTTACGTCGCCCTCGATCAAATCGGAGATCAGCGCTCGAATTGGGAGCGGAAGCGAGAATAATGTTATGAACAAAACGCATTGCAGGAGCGGGTCGAATATCCCAGCTCCCTTCTTTACGATCGCGAACACAACAACTGCAATAGCCGTAACTGAGTATATGACTATAGCAAGATAGAGCCAGCTATCGGTGTCCATTCGTTGTGTACGCGCCTAGGGTGCTACGGTACGTGCACTCGGGCCCGACGCTTCACGAAGCTCTTTCGCCCACGCGGTGAACCCCCCTATAACAGCCCCGAACAAAAGTGCAAAAATTAGCTTTGTCAGCAAGCCGCGCGGATCGGGCATCGGCGCAACCTCCGGTGTATCGAGAACAGTAATTACCGGCGTGTCTCGAACTTCATCGATTTTTGCCTGCTCCGATAACTGCGACAGCACATTTACAATCTGCTGCCGGTTCTGCACATCGCGTGAGAGACGGTCTTGTTCAAAGCTCAATCGCGGGGCAGTATTGTATACGCGGTTCTCTTGCAGGAAAGTTTGCAGTCTATTCTCTGCGGTTAGTAAACCCGCACGCGCCGCCGCGAGACGGCTATCTGTAAACTTGCGCTCTGCCGCCGCTGTCGATTGCCGTTTCTGTAAATTGAACCTGTTCACAGCATCCAAGATGCGTTGGACGACGAGCTTGGATAGCAAGGGATTCGGGGTAGAAACGGACACGTTGACCACGCCCGTTTGCTTCCCAATCGATCCCGAGAGATGTTCGCGCAGTTTCTTTTCCGCATTAACTGTCCGCTGTGCTAAGTTAGCACCCTTCGCATTAAACACATCCAACAGGGACGTTGGATGTGCGCGCCCGTTAAGGGGAACGTCATAACTTGCGCCAACTACAGTATCGAGGATTGCGCGAGACGTAATCAGATCTAAGTAAAACTGCGGCGAATCCGTACCAGCATCACCTGGAATTGCAATGCCAAACTGGGCGGCAATCCCGCCCAGCGACGACGACTGTGTCCGACCAGATTGAGACACAAACGATGCCGTGCTGGTGTACTGACGCTCCTGGAAAAGCGCATATCCTAGCACTGCAACGCCCACTGCTACGGCGGCGCCGGCAACGAGACTGCGATGGCGAGCGAGTATACCGGCGAGCGCGCCAAAGGAGCCCGTTATCGTTACGGGCTCATCGTAATAGTCTTGCTCGCCTGCAATCACGGCGTGGCGCCGTCGTTCTGAAGTCGTCAAGTATCCTCTTTCCCTAAACGCTCTGTGTCTTTTTTCGAACTGCGGCCGAGCATGCGCTTAGCAAAACGCTGCTTCGGTGATACACATATAAACTTATGGCAGGGCAGCTTGCGCAGAAGGCGCCTGTGGACCTCCCATGTGGTCTTCCAGTACCTTCCACTGAGCCGCCAAGTTTACAAGCTGAACTAAGACTTGCGAGCCCGCGAACAGCCATAGAATCGCCCGAGGGGATAGGTGTAACACGAAGCCGCCGACCCCAAAGACGGCAATTAGGGATGTAACATAGAGCGCCTGCCACGCAAGCATTACCCCAAGACGTTCGAATGCGACGATACCGTTCGTCGTCGGATATGCGACGAAGTGGACGAGTAGCCCAACCGACAAAATCCGAGCAAAAAACCCAGACTCGATCCACTGTTGGCCAAATACAAAGCCAAACAGGTGAGGCCCGGTCGCAAAAATGATGGCCATTGGTAAGATCCCGATTGCCAGCAGATAGCGCCAGGTGCGTACCAGGAGTGCCTTACAAGCTCCCGGATCCGCGCGTGACTCCGCGAGCCGCTGATAGAATACCTGTTGCAGCGAGGATCCGAAGAGCACTGCCGGCGTACGTGCAACCTTATCTGCGATGGCGTAGAGCCCGGCGATCCTCGGCGAAAACAAAATGGTTAACATGGCGATTGGCAGAAGCGACGAAAGAGCATCTAACAAGGATCCCACCGCCGAGTACTTGGGGAAGCTGATGTAGCGCTTCGCGATAGCCCGGATTTCGACTACGGTCACGTCTCGATTAAATCGAAATTTCGTGCGCCATACCAAGAATGCAACTCCTGATGCCTGGCCAATTACCATGGCGACGATCAAGAGGGCCGTGTATGGGCCGAACCACAACGCCGTAAGCAGCTGGACGGCTGCCATGGCCGCCGCTATCACAACTCGAGAGATTGCGAGGCTTGCGAAAGCCTTTTGCCGGAGCGACCAGTACATCAGGATGCTATAGACGGCACTCAGGAATACTGCGGCGGCGAGCCATCCAAGCCATGGACGAAGCTGCCCAACCTTTGGAGAATGCCGGACCAGAACTCCAATCGCGGTCCCGAGCATCAAAGTAACGGCGGCCGCTGTTGCTGCAAGTATTAATCCGAGCAATACGAGCGAGCGAGCGTCCCGGTCCTCAGTCGGGAGCACGATAGCGAATTCGTACCTGAGTGCCCCGACAACGGCGAGCAATACCGCGACATTCGTGAACAGCGAGTACACGCCGAACTGCTCTGGATGATACAGTCTGGTGAGCAGCGGCACCACAGCGATCGTGATCCCCTGAGCAACAACTGCCCACGAGAACAGGACCAGGACATTCGCTAGAAAGCCGCCCTTGCGCGTCGCAAAGCCTCCAAAAGATCTTATCACGTTCAGACGCGTAGACGGCCTGTCAACGGAGTTCAATCATGCGTCCATGAATCGACACGGCGTTGGCAACCGGGACCGTGCAGGATGCAGCCAGTGACTGGCAACGGCGGCTATGCATAGCGGGAGGATTTGCCAAAACTCGGTGCCGGGGTAGCATTCTAGTCAGAGGGCCCAATTCGGGCACCAAGTGGGAAAGGCCTAAAATTAATCTCGCGACCGAGTCAGGTGTCGATCCAGCCGATTCCCACAACGACTCCACCGATACATCTTGAGTTATTAATAGGCTCAGGTTTTTCGGCATTAACCCGTTCCACTTATAAACGATGTTTGTTACGACGCCAGCTATTAGTGGCAGAAAGATTCGCTTCGGAGTCGTCGGCTGCGGCCGGATCTCGGCAAACCACTTTGCCGCTCTCGCCCAGCACTCGGACCAGGCGGAGGTGACCGCGGTCTGCGACATTGACCCCAGTGCACTGACTCGAGCACAAGAGAAGACGGGTGCACCCGCTTATACTTCGCTTCACTCCCTGCTAGCCGCGGCAGACTGTGACGCCGTGGTCCTGTCGACCCCGAGCGGCATCCACGCAATGCAAGCCATCGAGTGCGCTCACGCCGGACGTCATGTTATAACTGAGAAACCCATGGCAACCCGATGGAACGACGGACGTCAAATGGTCCGCGCCTGCGATGAAGCGGGGGTGAATTTGTTCGTCGTGAAGCAAAACAGACGCAATGCGACATTGCAAATGCTCAAGCGCGCTGTCGAAGCTGGTCGGTTCGGGCGCATCTACATGGTTAATGTCAATGTGTTTTGGACACGACCTCAGTCCTACTATGATAGCGCCGCTTGGCGCGGCACATGGGAGTTCGACGGCGGCGCGTTCATGAACCAAGCGTCGCACTACGTCGACTTGCTCGATTGGCTGATCGGACCCGTAGAGAGCGTCCAAGCTTATACCGGCACGCTCGCGCGCCATATTGAAGTGGAGGATACCGGCGTCGCTTCGCTCCGCTGGCGAACCGGAGCACTCGGGTCAGTGAATGTCACAATGCTGACATATCCCAAGAATTTTGAAGGCTCCATCACGATACTGGGCGAGCACGGGACCGTCCGTGTTGGCGGAGTCGCCGTGAATCAAATCGAACGGTGGGATTTTGCAGCACCGGATCCTACGGACGCCCTCGTGGCGTCGGCGAGCTACGAGACCACTTCGGTGTACGGATTTGGCCATCCGCTTTATTACGAAAATGTAATCCAAACGCTTCGGGGCGAAGCATCTCCGGCGACTGATGGCCGTGAGGGACTGCGATCACTCGAACTCTTGATCGCTATCTACGAGGCTGCCCGCGACGGCAAGCGAATCTGCCTGCCGCTCGAATACTGATAACAACTCTCTCCTCGTGGGGTGAGGATCGCGATCGTCGGTGGGTGCCAGGCCGGACATCGTCGGGACATTCTCCGGCCTGTGGCCCCGCCAATAACGGGGCCGGGAACCCGGGGGGGAGAGAGTATGAAATCGAATGGAGCAGGAAGATTGCGAAACATATTTGGGGCACTTTGCATTCCCTCAGCGAAAAGGCTCAAGAAGGGGTTGATAAGTGACTTTCCGGCAGATCGCAAGGTCGAGCCAAGTAGAACGCGGCCCAGAACGCTTTGCCGAACGGGCAATTTGACAGATCATCCCTGAAGACTATGATTCGATGCACTGGTGGCGCCGACTATAAGCAGCTGTATGTTTTCGGGGCCAACCGACTGCATGAACCCTGTGCAGCACTCGCACTGATTTGTCCTTGGCATTTCGCCAAGCGCGTTAATATCACACCGCAAGCCCGCTCCCTAACACGTTGAAAGCGCAACAGAGCACTCGCACGCCCGAAATCCGCAGCCGCTATCTGCTGCTCGTTGACGCAGGGTTCCTCCTACTTGCGGTAAGCCTCGCGTACATCCTTCGATTCGACGGCCTGCCGCCCACGGCGGCTGACACAGCGACAGCGATAGCGTTTGCGCTGGCGGTTGTACCTATAAAGCTCGCCGTTTTTGTCTTCACCGGGCT
>Ga0157370_10005894_pt1 | contig 13658 bp, 7 predicted proteins | sample C35metaG_FD_113463 | JGI IMG/M metagenome (GOLD analysis project Ga0157370, IMG submission 113463) | Corn rhizosphere microbial communities from Kellogg Biological Station, Michigan, USA - C3-5 metaG | ecosystem: Host-associated > Plants > Roots > Rhizosphere > Soil | place: USA: Michigan...
ATAAACGGGTACAATAGAATCTTTTCTTTCAGGCCAGTTCCAATGTGGTAGAATATGCGCCATCGGTAAATCGGGACGCCAGTGAGATTGATATAAATAAAACCTATCCTTTGGAAAGCCCGCCAAATCTACAATTCCGAAATAACTGCTGCGGAATGGTGGTTGTGTTTTCTTTAATTCTTCTAATGCTTTTTCCAATTCTGCACGTTTGGAAGGATCGTTTCTAAAGTTTAATAAATTGGTTTCATCGGAACCATACGGAGTCGGCTCGCCTAAATAATCGAAACCTGTCCAAACAAATTCGCCCAATAAATTCGGATACTTTGCATTGATACGAAATTGTTCATCAGGAGTACAACCCCATCCCGGATGGTCAAGGTCGTAAGAAGATATTTGCCAGTCCTTGCGATTCGTTCCGAAAAAATATTCTCCTCTTGAACTCACGCAACTGGATGTTTCGCTTCCAATCGTTGGCATGTTTGCATAGCGAGGATCCGCATCCCATTTTGCTTGTTGTTCAAAAAAATAATTCACACCCATTACGCCTAAAGCATGTACTGCACCGGATTTTCGGCCTCCATCAGGATCATTAAGCCCTTCCGAAACAGGCCGTGTAGAATCTTCTCTTCGTATAATATCTGTAAGCTCTTTAGTCATGGCCACATCTGATTGATCCGGCACTTCATTACCAATACTCCAGATAAAAACAGAAGGATGATTGCAATCACGACGAACCATGGCAACCAAATCTTTTTCATGCCATTCGTCAAACAATTTGTTATAATCATTTTTCTTTTTGCCATGCTTCCAGCAATCGAAAGCTTCGTCCCAAACGAGGAATCCCATTTCATCTGCAAGCTCCAATAATTCAGGCGCCGGAGGATTATGCGAAGTGCGCAGCGCATTATCACCCATTTCTTTTAATATGGTTAATTGCCGTTTCAATGCACTGGTATTGATGGCAGCACCCAAAGCGCCTAAATCTTGGTGGTTGCAGGTTCCCTGGATTTGTACTCGTTTACCATTTAATAAAAAACCATCATGCGCAGTAAATTTCAAAATACGTATTCCAAAAGTGCTGTAATAAGTGTCAATGATTTTACCATTATTTAAAATACGTGTTACTGCAAAATACCTGTTGGGTTTTTCAATACTCCATAGCTTTGGATTAGAAATAATAATCGTTTCATTTGCCTTCAAACTACTTCCTTCTTTAATGTTGATGTTTTTAAAAGGCGTTGTAGCTATTTTCTTTTTTAATGTATTTCCTTTTCCGGCTTCAAATATTTCTGTCTGCATTTTTACATTGGCAACTTTATCGCTTTCGTTGGCAACCTCAACAACTAATTGCACGGTAGCAGAATTTGCGCTTATCTTAGGCGTGGTGATATAAGTTCCCCAATGATCTACATGTACATCATTTGTTTTTACTAACCACACATGCCTGTAAATACCTGCACCGGGATACCAACGTGAATCCCATTTCTCGGTATTTAATTTTACAGCCAAAATATTTTCTTTTCCGAATAAAATATATGGTGACAAATCTATGCGAAATGAACTATAACCATAAGGCCATGTTCCCACATAATGGCTGTTCAGCCATATTTCGGCATAAGCCATAGCGCCATCAAAATCTATAAATATTTTTTTGCCTGCATCGCTTGCAGGAATCGTAAAATGTTTGCGATACCAACCGATTCCTTTCCATGGAAGCCTGCCGGTTTCTCCTGCTAAATCCATACGGAAAGGCCCAGTGATAGCCCAATCGTGCGGCAAAGAAAGTTGCTGCCAGTCTTTATCATTGAATGAAACTGCTTCTGCATTTTTGGTTCATCTAATTGTGAGCCGCCAGCTTGCAAACCGTATCTTTTGAATAACCATCCATCATCGAAAGAAGTTGTATTGGCATCGCCCAAACGTGTAAAGGTTGATTGTGCTGAAACAATATCACTTAATAAAAAAACAATAGCACAAAAAAATAGCAGGCGAAAGATTGAAGTAAATTTCATTTTTAATTGAATAGTTTTTTTAAAAATAGCTTTTATTTGTAATAATAAAACCAACACTTATGCATTTTTTGGGAACGACAGACATACTCTTTATTGTCCTTTATCTATTGGTCATCGCCGGTGTTTCGGTATGGAGTATTCGTAAAACCAAAAACACAACATCCGATTATTTTTTGGCTAACCGTAACCTTGGTTGGTGGGTAATCGGTGCATCTATTCTTGCATCGAATGTAGGAAGCGAGCATATTGTAGGGCTTGCAGGTTCTGCTGCAAAATCGGGAACTGTTTTGGGGCATTATGAATTGCATTCCTACATTGTATTGACGCTTGGTTGGGTTTTTGTTCCATTTTATTTGCGAAGTGCTGTATATACCATGCCTGAATTTTTGGAAAAAAGATTTAATCCGCAATCGAGGCGGCTGCTTACTATTATTCAGTTGTTGAGTTATGTAATTGCCAAAGCAGCTGTTACTATTTATGCAGGTGCTATTGTGTTCAATCAAATCTTAGGCGTTGATTTTTGGACAGGTGCAATTGTGTTGGTATTGGTAACGGGTGTTTATACAGTTCTCGGCGGATTACACGCGGTGATGTACACGGAAGCGGTGCAGGCGATTGTTTTATTATTTGGTTCGGCGGTGTTGATGGCCTTTGGTCTGAATGAAATTGGAGGTTGGCATCAATTGATGAATGCCGTTCCGAAAGAACAACTCAATATGTTTCGCCCGTTAAGTGATCCTGATTATCCCTGGTTAGGGATATTATTTGCATCACCTATAGTTGGTATTTGGTATTGGTGTACCGATCAGCATATTGTTCAACGTTGTCTTGCTGCACGAAATGAAAAAGAGGCGAGGAGAGGAACCATCTTTGCTGCATATCTCAAGCTACTTCCATTTTTTATTTTTTTAATTCCCGGTTTGATCGGATATGTATTATTTATTCATGGTAAAATTCAATTGCCTTTAAATGATGATGGGACTACAAATTTTAATGCAATCTTCCCTGCTATGGTTCGCACCATCATGCCCGTTGGATTAAGAGGATTACTCGCAGGCGGATTGCTCGCTGCATTAATGAGTTCGCTGGCTTCGGTATATAATGCATGTTCTACTTTATATACTATAGATATTTATAAAAAACAACATCCGGCAGCAAGTGAAAAACAATTAGTAAAAGTTGGAAGAATTGCAACAGCCATTGTCGTGCTGTTAGGAATGATATGGATACCTGTGATGAAAAGAGTAAACAGCGGATTGTATGATTATTTGCAAAGTGTTCAGAGTTATCTTGCTCCTCCCATTACTGCTGCATTTTTATTCGGCGTATTTTTTAAACGGCTGAATGCAAAGGGCGCATATTATGCAATGATATCAGGATTTATTATAGGTGTTTCAAAACTGATATGCCAGATTTTTAAAACAGATTTTGACACTCAGTCTCTCGTTTACAAATTTGGAAACTGGAATTTTCTATACTTCTGCATTTATCTTTTCCTTTTTTCCATTGTAGTAATGGTTGCGGTAAGCCTGTTTACGCCAAAGCCAACAGAAGAGCATGTGAAAGGATTAACTTTTGCAACAACAGTTGCGGAAGACAAGGCCGCATCCCGCGCCAGTTGGAATGCCAAAGATGTTTGGCTGTCACTTATTATTCTTTTGATTATTCTTTCCATCTTTATTTATTTCTCACCACTTGGAGTTGCAGGATAATTGCCGGAGAAATGGTATGCAAAAATTTTTATTTGGAGAAAAGTATTCTTTGCACATAAACTATTATAAAATGGCTGCTTCTGCGAAGAATTGCAGATCTTCATTTTCAAAATCATTAAAGAAAAATAAATTTTTAAAATATCTGTATTAATAAGTATAAAATGAAAAAAATTGTTTTAATCTCCATTGCTTTATTTTATTCCATCATTCTTTCAGCTCAATCGCCTTCCTCTTTTGCTATTGGCGATGAAAGCTTTTTGTTAAATGGAAAACCGTTTGTAATTCGTTGCGGTGAAATGCACTTTGCACGAATACCAAAAGAATACTGGCGTCATCGCCTGCAAATGGCAAAAGCGATGGGATTAAATACTGTTTGCGCTTATTTATTCTGGAACTATCACGAACCTGAACCGGGAAAATTTAATTGGAGCGGAAATGCTGATGCAGCAGAGTTTTGTCGCATTGCACAACAGGAAGGCTTGTACGTAATCCTTCGCCCAGGCCCGTATTCCTGCGCCGAATGGGAAATGGGCGGCTTTCCCTGGTGGTTGTTGAAGAAGAAAGATATTAAACTTCGTACACAGGATCCTTACTATTTGGAACGTTGCAAAATTTATCTAAAAGAAGTGGGGCGTGAATTAGCACCTTTACAAATATCCAATGGTGGGCCAATCATTATGGCGCAGGTGGAAAATGAATACGGCTCTTATGGAAACGATAAAGAATATATCGGTATTCTCCGCGATGATTTGAAAGCGGCGGGGTTTACTATTCCGCTCTTCACTTGCGATGGGCCTTCAGAGTTAAAAAATGATGTTCGTGATGATATTTTCAGCGTGGTAAATTTCGGTGGCAATCCTGAAAGCAGTTTTAAAGACCTGCGGGAAATAAGAAGCAAAGGCCCGCTTATGTGCGGCGAATATTATCCGGGATGGTTTGATTCGTGGGGAAAGAAACATCATACTGGTTCAATTGACAATGTTGTAAAGGAAATTGGTTATATGCTTGATCATAAAGAATCATTCAGTATTTACATGGTTCATGGTGGAACAAGTTTCGGTTTATGGTCGGGCGCCAACTGCCCACCTTATTTGCCGCAAACATCCAGCTACGATTATGATGCACCTATCAGTGAAGCAGGATGGGATACAAAAAAATTTCATGCACTGAGAAATTTGTTTTCTCATTATCTGCAACCGGGTGAAACATTGCCGCCCGTACCGGCAAGAAATACTGTTATAAAAATTCCAGCATTTACTACTACTGAAATAGCGCCAATTTTTTCCAACCTTCCTGCATACATACAAGACAAGGAGATTCATAGTATGGAAGAATATAACGAGGGATATGGTTGCATTTTGTATCGAACGAAACTTGCCGGAGGCTCCGCTGCTGTTTTAAATATTAAAGAAGTGCATGATTTCGCATTAGTGTTTATTAATGGGAAAAAAATTGCAACGCTTGACAGAAGAAGAAATGAAAACAGTTGTAGAATTCCTGCTACAAAAAATGGAGACGTACTTGATATTTTGGTGGAAGCAATGGGACGTGTAAACTATGGCGGATATATTCACGATAGGAAAGGCATCACAGAAAAAGTTTCTATTGTCGGATCGAATGGCGGCAGTAAAGATATTATGAACTGGAAAGTGTATCCGATTGCATTAAGCAATGATGCAGCGCCTTCTTATATAAAATTTCATCCCGGTAATACTTCCATGCCTGCATTTCATAAAGCAAGTTTTGTTCTTCATAAAACAGGTGATACCTTTCTTGATATGAGTACATGGGGAAAAGGAATCGTGTGGTTAAACGGGCATTGTCTTGGAAGATATTGGAACATTGGCCCAACACAAACCATGTATGTGCCCGGTCCGTGGCTGAAGAAAGGAGAAAATGAAATAATTGTTCTTGATTTCATTGGCCCGAAGAAAAATAAATTAGCAGGATTAGAACTACCAATTCTCGACAGTGTAACAGAAGTGGCTACATTAACCAAGCACAGAAAGCCGGGACAAAATCTTCAGTTAACAAATGTGCAACCTGTTTTTGAGGGAAGTTTTGAACCGGGTATTAACTGGCAAACTATAAAGTTTAATACTGTGCGTGGTCGTTACTTCTGTCTCGAAGCATTGAATGCACAAAGAGAAAATGATCCTTACACCACTATTGCCGAATTGTATTTGATTGATGAAAATGGAAAAGAAATATCACGGAAGAACTGGAAAATAATTTATGCCGACAGCGAAGAGACAGATGGTGAAGACGGTAAAGCTGATAATGTTTTTGATTTGCAAAGCACAACGATATGGCATACTCAATGGCAGGATGAAAGCCCCAAACATCCCCATCAAATAGTGATTGACCTCGGCAGTGTTCAAAACATCATCGGGTTAAAATATTTACCACGGCAGGATTCGCCCAATGGAAGAATAAAAGATTTCAAAGTATATGTGAGCAGGAATATTTTTAGCGGATTATAATTGGCGACCGGAATCAATTTTTAGTTATCTCACGCTATTATTTTGACATGTCCTACATCAAAATAAAAAAATACCTTCTCTTGTTTGTAGTCGTTTCCTTATTTCAACAAAAGAATCTTATTGCGCAATCTCGTACATCCGCCAATGTATGGACATCCGGCAACGGCAATGGCACTTATAAAAATCCTTGCTGTGGGGCGATTGGCCTGACCCGGATGTGATTCGTGTAGGTGATGGGTTTTATTTTGTTTCAACAAGTATGCATTATCTTCCCGGCTGCCCGATTTTAAAATCAAAAGATTTGGTAAACTGGGAAATGGCAGGATATGCAGTAAATAAATATAATGAAGAACCACGTTATAACATGGAAGGAGGCACTATGTATTTGCGTGGTTCATGGGCGGCAACAATCAGGCATCACAATGGAAAATTTTATGTTGGTTTTTGCACGCCCAACTGGGATAAAGAAAAAAGACATTTTTCAATGTGTGTTGCAAATAATATCAAAGGCCCGTGGAAGCGAACTATTTTTCTGAATATTTATATGATCCCGGATTGTTTTTTTGATGATGGTAAAGTATATGTGGTGCATGGACAAGGCTCATTGTATGTTACGGAACTCAATGCAGATGCATCTTTTAAGGAACATAAAACATTTTACAGTTATGGCTATAATAGCATTGGGTATCTTAAGCAGCGATAATGGGGATATGCCTTAGCGTTATTCGCTTATTAAAGGAGAGAAGAAAATTCAGAATGGATAAAATTTCCGACACCTAATTTGAAGTCGGACTTTAAAAAAAGTATGAACTTTATTAAAGCTAATACCGGCAAAGTTTTTATTGAAAAATATGGCACAGACAGCCAATAATTTTAGCCAATGTCAGTGTTCCTTTCAAATAACCTTGTCATCACAAACCTCTCACACTACAAAATAAAGAACAGAATATAAAGTAGCAAGTGAGATGATGGCCCACAGAATAATTCCCTGCATCAATGGTTTTATGCCAACCGATTTTAAAACAGCAGGAGATAATCCTGCGCCAATTAAAAACAGGGTAATTACAAGACCTGTTTGGGCAAGGCCAAACAAATGAATGGTTACCAGGCGAACGACAGGCAGGTATGTATTAATAATCGTTGCAAGGACGAATAACCCGATGAAGTAAGGAATTTTTATTTTTTGTTTTCCTGTTTTTGAAATAAGAACCGTCATCAGCGCCACAGGAATAATCCATAATGCCCTGGTCAGTTTTACGGTAGTGGCTACTTGTAAGGCGTCTGCTCCGTACTTGCTTGCTGCTCCCACTACAGAACTCGTATCATGAATGGCAATGGCGCTCCAGATTCCAAATTGAGTCTGTGAAAGATTCAGTAAGTGTCCTATGAATGGAAATAAAAACAAAGCAATGGAATTTAAAATGAAGACGGTTGCCAACGCAACCGAAATTTGTTTTTCTTCTGCCTTTATCAATGGACTGATTGCAGCAATGGCGCTGCCTCCGCAAATGGCAGTGCCGCATGAAATGAGATGAGAAGTTTTCTTTTCTATTTTTAAAAACCGGCCAAGCAATAATCCGAAGCAAAGCGTTCCTGCTATGGATGCAATGGTAAACACAAGTCCTTCCTTTCCCGCCCGGACGGCGTTTTGTGCATTCATGCCAAATCCTAATCCTATCACCGAAGCCTTTAATAAAAATGAAGTGACTTTATGATTTAAATGAATGTAAGGATGTCCTGAAAATTGTGCGATGATAAATCCCAACAACAAAGCTATGGGCGGAGATACGAATGGAGTAAGACAAAATAATATTGATATAACAAAAATAATTTCTCGTACGCTTAGTTTTTTGTTTAATAAACTTTGATATTTCTTCCTCAGTAGAAATGTTTTTATTGAAGTTGTTGCTTGCATTGTAATGAACTATTTGAATGCAAATTTCACCTTCGGAAGAAGAAGAAAGAAATGGTAATTAATGATGAACCATTACCTGAAGTTATAATGCCTGCAAAATTGAATAAATATATCAGGCAGTGATTGTGCCTCACCATGCAGCCGGATAAAATAAAAGTAGCGTTCTATTTCCAAACCTTTAATATCCACAATCCTGATTTGATTTTGCTTTAATTCATTGAGCACGGAATGAATGGAAACAAATGCCATGCAATCAGAGTGGAGCAAATATGATTTCATACTTTCTGTGCCGGCCATCTGCATTTCAATTTTTAAATCACTGATTTTTATTCCAAGTGGTTTTAACGCATGTGCAATTACTTCCAGCGTGCCGGAGCCTGGTTCGCGCAGCAACAAAGGAATTTTTTTTAAATCGGAAGGTTCTATCAATCCCTTTTTAGCTAGCATATTTTTATCAGAGGCCACTAAAACAATTTCATCTTTTATAAACTCCGAATATTTTATAGAGGAATTTTTTGAACGGCCTTCTATCACCCCCAAATCAATTTCATTGTTTAATAAAGCGCTTTCTATTGCTTCGGTATTATGAGCGATAAGAGAAATTTTTACATCGGTAAATTTTTTATGAAATGCAGCAAGCGCGGGTGGCAATACATATTGTGCAACGTTGGTGCTGGCTCCCAGCCGCAGTTTCCCTTTAGGCTTTTGAGAAAAATGGCTCATCTCAAATTCCATATTGCGGTAGGCAGCAAAAATTTGTTCGGTATGATGAAGTAAAATTTCACCGGCAGGCGTTAATTGAATCCCGGAACCTTTCCGGTCAAAAAGTTTTACTTTAAACTGGTGTTCCAGTTCATGTATGTGTTTGGTAACTGCCGGCTGCGTAATAAATAATTCTGCTGCGGCTTTGGTAAAGTTGAGCCTCTTAGCGACGGTCTGAAATACCTGTAATCGAAAATCGAACATTTTTTTTGAATGAGTGGTTTGATGCAAACATTTATTCTATTATCATTTCATCAATTTAATCCTCCCTGCCCCTTGTACAGTTTCACCGGCCCGTCGAGTTTTACTTTTAAGACAGTGATATATTTATCCAGTGCTTGCTGCGGTACATTGATATAAACCAATCCCGGCACGGGGCTCCACGAAATTTTTCCAACAATCTTAGGAATTAGTTTCACATTGCTTCCAAGTACAGTGATGTCTTCTATTTTATTAATAAGACCTTTAATCATGAAATCACCTGCAGTGTTTCCTTCTAAAAATAAATACAATGTGGTAGAATCTTTGGATAATGTAGTAGGTCCGTAAAAATGCCCGAGAGGCAAACCTCCGATAGTATTAAATATTGCTTCGCCATTGCGTTTGTTCCATGCACCTAATTCTTTTAATACATGAACCTGTTCTTCCGGAATGGTGCCGTCTTCCTTCGGTCCCATATCAAGCAGCAAATTACCGCCATGCGCAACCACATCCACAAAGATGCTGATGATTTGGTAGGGTGTTTTCCAGTTACTATCATGATGAAAACCCCAGTTATCATTTGTGGTCATGCACAATTCCCACCAATTATATTTTGGTTTTGTTACTGGAAAATTTTGTTCCGGAGTTTCATAATCACCATAACCTTGCAAGCGGCCATTGATGATGGCATTTGGATTTCCCGACAGAATAATGTGACGAACTTTTTCTGATTCCCATTGTTCAGCGCTGTGTTCCCAATCACCATCGAACCACCACAGATCAGGTTTAAATTTCGTATTGATTTCTTTTATTTGTCCCTGGAAAAATGCACGGAAGCGGTTCCACCTGTCATAGTCATCATACACATTGTATCTTGAACTGTCTTTTAAAAAACCGGGATAATCAGGATACGACCAGTCAATCAATGAAAAATAAGCGCCGCATTTAATATTTCTTTTGCGTAGTTCTTTGAAGAAAGGTTCAATCATATCTCTTTTAGCAGGAGTTTTTTTCACAATGCTCAGGTCATCCATTTTGGTATTATACATCGCCACGCCATCGTGATGTTTGAGAGTGATGACCGAATATCTTGCACCACTTTCCTGGATCAAATCTGCCCACGCAGCAGGATTATAATTTTTCAAAGTGAAGCCTTTGAGTTGTTTCATATAATCCGCATAGCCGATCTTTCTATTATGAAAACTCCACGATTCATCAATGCCGTCAACGGAATAGATGCCTGCATGGATAAAGATACCCAGCTTGGCATCGGCAAACCATTGCATTTTATCTTTAATAGTAGCAGGGTCAATTTTTGATTGAGCATTTGCTACGAAGGAAAATATTGTAAATAATAAAGTCAAAACTTTTTTTATCATTATTAAAATTTAAGTTGATTGAATTTTTTTGAAATGATTTTTTTGTTTTTAGTAGCTACCCTTAATCAATTTTATTTCCACCACATCCATTCCCGCAATATTAATCGCTTTATCAGGATTTATAATTTCTCCGGGTTTTAAATTAATAATTTGTGCTGGATTTAATTCTTTCCAAATAAAATTTGTAGTTAATGCCGCTGGTTCGGGATTGAATAAGCGAACAATAAAATTTCCTTCCGCATCGGGAGTTATACAAACTACACTGATACGATGATTGCTTAATTCAAATAAACTGCCTGGCTTTATGCTATTTTCTTTTACGGGTATGGCAATCAATGGTTGCGTGTATTCTGCAGCAACCTGTTCCATTTCCGCATTGTTGGCCGTGCCATGCGGCCGCAGCGCATAATCGTATTTGCTTATGCCTTCCTGGTCGGCTTTGTAATTGGTGTGCCAGTAATTGTTCATTGCATAACTAAACCATGTTGAGGTAAACTCACCTTTTGTTTTCCATTCTTTGTGCGATTGATTAATGGTTTTTCTTTCATCAATCATATTCTCCGGTTCTGTTAACGGCGTTTGCAACCACAGTAACTGCATGCCTTTATTAGCAGATGATGCATCTAACCAGCGACGGCCGTAGAGATAATCCATATTGGAGCCTGGCAGTTGATCTCCTAAATATTTCATCGTGCCATAACCGGCATCTACTGTGGTATAGCGAAATGTACTGTCGAAAGGAAAACCAAAATGAACGCTTTCTTTGCTGCGCACGGCTTTTTTATCAATCGTATTTTCAATAATTATTTTATCATCATTGGCATATAAAGAAATTTTTCTATCAAGGCCGTTCGTTCCCGGAGCATCAGATTGAATGCTGATGGTTGTAACCACGGGTCCTGATTCATCAATAGAAATTTTTACTTTACTATTTGTTTCCGCATCAGCAGGATTTAATCCCGGCACATACCAGTAACTGTTTAATCCCTGCTGATTAAATTTTCCTGCGTAATTAAAATTATCAACAGTGTTGATTGATGTAATGCTTCCATTGTTTGCATTCCACGCTAATGAAATTTTTCCATTATTCAATGTGCTATCGGTAACAGTAAAGGGATTTGTTACGTCAGCAGTTTCATTCGATAATTCATATACAGCATTTCCCAAAGCCGGAACGTTTTCGGCGATAAAAACAAAATTGCCGTTACTTAATTTTTGTAAGGGATAAGCTTTTCCTGAAAAATCTTTCACTGATTTTCCAATTGTGTTTGGCGGCAATATTACCGGGCCGCTTCTTTCATAAGAAGAAGTATTGAACACCGCAATTGTTTTGGATTGCAAATCAGTTATGGGCTGAAGTAATACTGTTTCTAACTGATTCACTTCTTTATCGCCATCCAGCATAAATTGTTTTTTAATGCGCCATTGCTCTGTAACAAAAGGTACATCCGGTTCGGAGATGCTGTTGTATGCGCCCCAGGTATGCTCATGAAACATGATGATGTTCCGCCACGCTTCATAAAATTTTTGTGCGTCATATTGTTTTGGATTCAGCATGGAATAAAGAGTTTGCAATTGTTGCAGACGCAAGCTGTTCACCCTGTTCTGTCCTTCTTCTTCGGCGGTTGATTGGGCGCCATCTTCCCAATAAGGTGTGATATCGCCCTTCACGATAGGAATGCTGCTGCCATATTTTTTTTCAAAATCTTCAAACATTTTTTCTGTGGTGCTGAGAATAATTTTTGGCGAAGCATATTTTTCATTCCACATTTTTACAAAGCGGGAAATGCTGGTATCAATCGGCCCGTTGTCGGAAACAATATTATAACGCCATTGCACCATGTTGTAAGGATAATTTTCATTTGCTAATTCATTTAAATATTCGGCAATTTTTTTCGGGCCTCTGTCAAATACTCCACCGGGCGGAGTGCCATGCCATGAAGAATAACCTTTGGCAGCAGTCCAGAATAATATTTTTTCTTCCCCTGAAGGCGAGGTTAACCATACGGGTTTATCTCCCCATTTTTTTACAAAATATCCAACTCTGTCGCCGAGGTAAGGATGTGTTTCGCCTAAATAATTAGGCCCGCTTGAAAAATATTTTACGCCGGCTTTTGCCAATGCCGTTACGGTTGTCCATGCAAAGCCCGGCACATCGGATTCCATAGCGCTGTTGATGGTAAAGCCATATTTTTTTTCTAACTCTTTCGCATAATCGTTATAATGAAACACTTCTTCCGGTTCGCTCATGCCGGTAAGTATATTAGCATACATGGCAGACAAACAAATACTGCCATTTTTTACTGCGGCAACAAATTTTTGTTTCTGTTCGGGGGATGCCTGTTTCAAAAAATTTTCTACAGCCCAAAGTGATTCCACATTCCATTTGAACCTTGCATCAGCGGGATAATCTTTTGTTTCATCAATCATGTGCAGTGCATCGTCAATATCTTTGATATGGATTTTTTCCACTTCCGGTTGCAGGTTTGAATAACCAATATCCGTATGTGAGTGATGGATAAAATAAAATGTGCGATACACTACAGGTTTTAACTGTACATATTTATTCGTTAATAATTTCCCTGAAAGAAAAACCTGTACCAGCATGCTGTCAGGTTTTGAAACAGCCGTTACCGGTATATCAAAATTATTTACACCATTTATAGTTGTAAAGCTGAATGTTTCTTTGTTATTAATCTTTACCAGCAATTTTTGAGGGTTACCAAAATGAAGCGATGTAAGTACAATCGGCTGGTTGCCATTTTTCAAAATAAAAGGCATGGGATTGATGTCCACCTTTTCTTCAAAAGAAAATTTAAAAGTCATGTACCAATCGTTGCTGTTTTGATTTTGGCCAATAACTTTTATGCGTACCGGTTGACCGAGAGTAATCCTGCCCATAGGCAAGCGCAGGTAGGCGAGGCCGTGAGCATCTTTGGCGCCATCCATTTTTGTTTGCTGGAAAACGATGCGTGAACTATCATCAGCTCCATAAGTCCAGTTTGGATGCTCATTTTTAGGATAAGTAGAAAAAGTGAGCAACTTTTCATCATTCACATACAAATCAAAATTACGGATGCCGCCGCTGGTGCCTGTTGAATGTGCAGCTACCCAGCTAAAATATACGTAAGGCCCTTTCACATTTTTTGGCACCGGTGCAGTTTCCCATTCAATTGTTTTTTTCCCATCGGTAG
>Ga0157370_10005895_pt1 | contig 13658 bp, 15 predicted proteins | sample C35metaG_FD_113463 | JGI IMG/M metagenome (GOLD analysis project Ga0157370, IMG submission 113463) | Corn rhizosphere microbial communities from Kellogg Biological Station, Michigan, USA - C3-5 metaG | ecosystem: Host-associated > Plants > Roots > Rhizosphere > Soil | place: USA: Michigan...
CCCGCTCCCACCGCCGGCACCTGCGGCACGAGGAACGCACCCGCACCGCCGGCCACGGTCAGAGCCGCCAGCGCCCGGAGGCGCGTGATGAGGATACGCCCAGGCTCGACCTCCCGCAGCACCGGCGTGCTGCGCGCGCTGGCAAGCAGGCGCGAGATGCCATCGGTCACGCGATTGCGGCGGCCGAGGAAGATGCCGCCGACGGTGGCCACGAGCCACCAGCCGAGCGAGAAGTAGATGAGCGCGCTCTCGCCCTTGTGCCCCGCGGCCACGATGGTCACGGCCGCGAGCACGGTGGCGGAGGCTCCGAAGAGCAGGATCGCGGTGCGAAGGAAGTCCGTGAAGCGCATCAGGCCTCCGCAAGAGCCCGGAGCACGGCCTGGAAGCCCGCCACGCCTTCGACCACGAGATCCGCGCGCTCCACGATCTCCGGCGGCCCCTCATCGGAGCGCAGCCCCACGCGCACGGCGCTGCCGAGGCGCCCGTCGGCCACGAGCTCGTCGAGCGCCCCGAAGGCGTCGAGGTCGGTCACGTCGTCGCCCGCGAACAGCGCGGCACGCACCGGGCAATGCTCCACCAGAGCCCGCACGGCCTGGCCCTTGTCGATCGGCACCGGCGGGCGCACCTCGAGCACCTTGCGTCCCCAGTGCACGTGGAAGCCGGCCGCCTCAGCCTCCTCCGCCAGCTGCTTGACGTGCGCCTCCGCGGACGGCTCGTCCGGCGCGCCGCGCCAGTGGAACGCCGAGATCGGGCCCTTGTCCTCGATCCGCACGCGCAGGATCCGCAGCTCGCGCGAGTCGTGCTCGCGCACGAACTTGGTCACCCGCTCGGCCCAGGCGGACACCTCGGGGCTCATCTCCGGCTTGGTTGCGCCGGGCCACAACATCTCCACTCCATGGGTACCCGCGTAGGCAATTCCGCCGACACCCACCAGCCTGCGCGCCTCCGCTACCGAGCGGCCGGATATGCAGCCCACGCAGGCGTATCGCCGCGCGATCGCCGCCAGCAGCCGCAACGTGGCCTCGGGCACCTTTGCGTCGTCGGCGCGCTGCACGATCGGGGCCAGCGTGCCGTCGATGTCGCAGAACACCGCCGCCTCGCGCGGGGCGTCAGTTAGCGGACGGAGCGTCTCGGCGAGCCTGTCGGCGGTCGGAGCGGACACTCGCCGTAGTATGCCCCGCATGTCGACGCGCCTCGTGCGGCTGGGGGTCATTGGCACCATCGCGGGTGCGTTCAGCGGGCTCTTCGGGATCGGTGGCGGCACCGTGATCGTGCCGCTGCTCATCCTCTGGCTGGGATACGAGGAGCGCGAGGCCACCGGCACCTCGCTCGCCGCGATCTGCATCATCGCCGTACTCGGCACCCTGCTCCACGGCGCCTACGGGAACGTGGACGTGTCGAAGGGCGTCCTGATCGGCATCCCGGCGATGTTCGGCGTGGTGGTCGGGACCACGCTGCAGCAGCGCGTTCCGGTGCGCTTTCTCAACGGCCTGTTCGCAGTGCTGATGCTTGTGTCCGCGGCCACCCTGGTGTTTTGAGCGCAGGCGATATCGCAGCCACGGTCGCGGTCGGCTTCGCGGCGGGAATGGCCAGCGGACTGCTGGGGATCGGCGGCGGCCTCCTGTTCGTGCCTGGGCTCGTCCTGATCCTCGGCGAGACCCAGTTGCGCGCCGAGGCCACATCGCTGCTCGCGATCATTCCCGTCGCCCTGGTCGGCACCTGGCGCCAGAGGCGCTACGGCAACCTACGCCCGCGCGACGCGCTCCTGATCGGCGTGCTCTCCCCGCTGGGCGTCCTGGCCGGTGTGGTGCTGGCCAACATCGTGCCCGACCGCGTGCTGTCCTACATGTTCGCGGCGATGCTGTTGTACTTCGCCTATACGCTCGGCAAGCGCGCGCTTGCGCCGCCCGGCTGACGGCCTTCACTGTTTGCGCGCTCAAGCGACGCGGTATTAGCGCCTCATGGGTAAGAAGATCATTGCGTTGGTTTCAGAGCCGATCTCCGGCGACGTGCTGCGCAGCGCCGTGGGCCGGGACGAGGCCGAGGAAGCGGAGGTGCTGGTCGTGGCCCCCGCGCTGAACAGCAAGGCCAGGTTCCTCGTTTCCGACCCGGACGAGGCGATCGCGCGTGCCGAGCAGGTGCAGGAGGAGACCGTCGAGCGCCTGGACGAGGAGGGGATCGACGCCGCCGGGGACACCGGCGAGTCGGATCCGCTGCTCGCGCTCCAGGATGCCCTCCAGACCTACCCGGCCGACGAGATCGTGCTGTGCGTGCACGGCGAGAACGGTCGCAACTGGCAGGAAGAGGGGCTCGTCGAGGAGGCGCGCGAGCGCTTCGGCAAGCCCGTCAAGCAGCTGGTAGTGGAGTAATGGAGTCGGAGCGGACGCGGCGGTGGTACGAGTCGCGGACGCTCCATCACAGCGACTTCCCGCCTGAGCGGCTGGCGTCTGAGCGCACGCGGTCGGTGACCGCGTGTCTGCCCGCGCGCAACGAGGCGCGCACAGTGGGTCCGATCGTGGCTGATCTGGCCGAGCTGCGCGAGCTCGGAGCGATCGACGAGGTGCTGGTGGTGGACGCAAGCTCCACCGACGGCACCGGCCAGATCGCGGCCGACGCCGGCGCGACCGTGATCGATGAGCGGGAGCTGCTGCCCGAGCACGGTCCCGTGCTCGGCAAGGGAGATGCGATGTGGCGCGCCCTGTCCGTGATCGAGTCCGACGTGATCATGTTCCTGGACTCGGATTCCGAGGGCTTCGGCCCGCACTTCGCCTGCGGGCTGGCCGGCCCGCTCGTGTGCGACGTGGACGGCATCCAGTTCGTCAAGGCGTTCTACCGGCGACCGCTGAAGATGGGCGACGTCGCGCTGCCGGAAGGCGGTGGCCGCGTGACCGAGCTGATGGCCAGGCCGCTGCTCAACCTCTTCTATCCCGAGCTGGCGGGCTTCCGCCAGCCACTGGCGGGCGAGATGGCGGGCACGCGCGACTTGCTCCAGCGCCTGCCGTTCGCGACTGGCTATGCCGTGGAGATCGCGATGCTGATCGACGCCTGGCGCGAGGTCGGCCTCGACGGGCTTGCGCAGGTGGACATCGAGATGCGGCAGAACCGCCACCAGCCGCTCGGCGATCTGACGCAGATGTCATATGCGGTGCTGCGCGCCGTGTGCCTGCGCCTGGAGCGCGAGGGACGGCTGAGCGAACTGGAGGATGCGGGACTGGTGCTGCCGCGAGAAACGCTCGAGGAACGGGACGTCCGGATCGTGGAGCGCCCGCCGCTGGCGTCTATTCGTACAGCGTGACGACGGCGATGATCGCGTAGACCGCCACGAGGGCCCAGCCCTCGAACGCGGTCGCCTGGCCGTCGCCGGTGACCTGTGCGATCACGATCGCGGTGAGGATGATCGCCCCGATGTACACGGGCGCCAGGGAGAACGTGAGCGGGGTGGTGAACAGCAGCGACACGAGCACGAGCGCCGGGAACAGGAAGGCCGCCACCTGCGCCACCGAGTTCTTGACCACGCTGATCGCCAGGTCCGCCTGGCCCTTGTGCGCCAGCACGAGGCCGGCTGCGTTCTCCACAGCGTTGCCCGCGATCGCGACGATCACGAGGCCCGCGAAGGCCTTCGAGATCCCGAGCGACTCGACCGCCGGATCGAGCGCGTGGATGAACCAGTCCGACACGAACGCCGAGCCGACGCCTCCGAGCGCCAGCAGCGTGGCCGCGAACGGGAGCGATACGCGCGTCTCGGCGTGGGCATCGCCACCTCCCGAGCGCACGTACGGGATCGCCCACGCCACGTACACCGCCAGGATGCAAACGGCCCCGATGCTCGAGATGGCCTTGATGTGGTGGCTCGCCTTGTCGCCCGACGCGAGCGACAGGCCGAGGATCACGATGATCGAGGAGGCCAGCAGGAGCAGCGTGGCGGTGTCTCGCGGCAGCCCGGTGCTGAACCGCATCACGCCGTCGTGCGTCTGCCTCGCGCCCACCACGATCACGAGGCCGAGCACGAGCAGGGCGTTGGCGAGGATCGAGCCTACGAGCGACGTCTGCGCGACCACCGTCTCGCCCTTCGACAGCGCGAACACGACGACGAAGAACTCGGGCAGGTTGCCGAGCGTGGACTGCAGCATTCCGGTGGCCGCCGGACCGAGCCGCGAGCCCACCTGCTCGGTGCCGAACGACACGATCCACGCGAGGCCCGCAAGCGCCAGGCCTGACATGGCGAACGCCAGCACCGCGGACACGTCCGCGTAGCGCGTCACCCCCGCGATCGCCGTCAGGAGGACGAGCACCAACAGCAAGATCCGCTCGCCGCGCGTAAGGCCCCGCATCGCGGGCGAGCATACGGAAACGTGTATGCACAGCGGTTTTGGGGGAACCCTTCCCTCGAATAAACCGAAAAGGAAGGGCAAGTGGCTACCGGAAGGTTCAAGAGGGATCGCTTCGAGGGCGTTGAGCGCCCGTACACCGACGAGGACGTCGAGCGGCTGCGCGGCTCGGTGAAGATCGAGCACACGCTGGCCAGGCACGGCGCCGAGCGGCTATGGGAGCTGCTGGGCGACGACGAGCCGGTGCGCGCGCTGGGCGCCTCCACGGGCAACCAGGCGGTGCAGCAGGTGAAGGCCGGCCTGAACGCCATCTACGTGAGCGGCTGGCAGATCGCCGCCGACGCGAACAACGCCGGCCAGATGTATCCGGACCAGAGCCTCTACCCCGCCAGCAGCGGCCCCGACGTGGTGCGCCGGATCAACCAGGCGCTGCGCCGGGCGGACGAGATCGCACACGCCGAGGGCGACGATTCCGTGGACTGGTTCGCGCCCATCGTCGCGGACGGCGAGGCCGGCTTCGGCGGTGCGCTGAACGTGTTCGAGCTGACCAAGGCGATGATCGAGGCAGGCGCCGCGGGTGTGCACTTCGAGGACCAGGTGGCCTCCGAGAAGAAGTGCGGCCACATGGGCGGCAAGGTGCTCTTGCCGAGCTCGTGGGCGATCCGCAACCTGATCGCCGCGCGGCTTGCGGCCGACGTGTCGGGCGTGCCGACGATCATCGTCGCCCGCACCGACGCCCAGGATGCCGACCTGCTGCTGAGCGACGTGGACGAGGCCGACCGCGAGTTCCTCACCGACGAGCGCACCGCCGAGGGCTTCTACCGCGTGAAGTGCGGCATCGACCAGGCGATCGCGCGCGGCCTGGCCTACGCGCCGTACGCCGACCTGATCTGGTGCGAGACCAAGGAGCCGGACCTCGATCAGGCGCGGCAGTTCGCCTCGGCGATTCACGCCGAGCACCCTGGCAAGTACCTCGCCTACAACTGCTCGCCGTCCTTCAACTGGAAGAGCCATCTCTCGGACGACGAGCTGCTCACGTTCCAGAGGGACCTGGGGGAGATGGGCTACCGCTTCCAGTTCATCACGCTGGCGGGCTTCCACACACTTAACTACGGCATGTTCGACCTGGCGCGCGGCTACGGCGAGCGGGCGATGGCGGCCTACGCCGATCTACAGCAGCGGGAGTTCGCCAGTGAGGAGCACGGCTACACCGCCACGAAGCACCAGCGCGAGGTCGGTGCCGGTTACTTCGACGAGGTTGCCCAGGTGATCGCCGGCGGCGAGGAGATCGCGACGGCGGCGCTCACCGGCTCCACCGAAGAGGCGCAGTTCTGAGCGGTTAGTGCCGCCGCGCGCGGCGGTAGCGGATGCGGTAGGTGCGCTTGGGCTTGGCCGTGGCGCCTGCCGCGTCCTGGCCCACGACCTGCGCCGTGACCTTGCGCAGCTTGCCCCTCGTGATCAGCGAGGCCGCCTTGCGGGTCAGCCGGATCCGCACCTTTGCGTGCGCGCCCGGGAAGGTGATCGCGCGGCCCGTGCCCAGCTTGATCGTTCTCGAGCGTGAGCTGTGCACCACGCCGCGGAGCGTGACCGTCACACGGCAGCCGAAGCTCAGGCGCTTGGGGCAGCCGACATTGAAGAGGACGATGCGCCCGTTGCCGAAGGTGAGGGTTCCATGCGGGAGCTTGAGCGTGAAGACCGCGACACGCTTCTTCGGGGCCGGCGTCGCGGGGGGTTGCGGCTGAGCGTGGGGCGCCACCCCTGGAGACTCGAAGGCGCCCATGTCGCGAGCGGCCGTGCCGTCGCCGTTGCCGTCCGTGACGCGGTCGTTGCCGGCCAGGTCGGTTTCGCCGTTCGCGGGTGCGGTGCCCGCGGCGTCGATCATGGGAGAACCTGAAGCCAGGCGGTAGTCCTCGGAGGAGGCGTCAACGAACCTGGGATCGACAGCGAGATTGGCGGAGCCGCTGACCACGTCGTCGAAGTCCGAGAGCGTGGCGGTGGCGCTGCCGCTTGCGAAGCCGACTGCCGCCGGCGGCTGGACGTTGACACCCGTATCCCAGCCACGGACGATCGAGCCCGTGACCGTGGCCGAGCCTGGCCTGAAGCCCGGCCCCGCCGACTGGACCAGAACTCCGTTGCTCCCGAGGTCGTCCGGCCCGATGATCGTGTCCTGCAGCACGTCCGCGTGTGGCTGCTCGCCGATGGACAATGTCGGGAGGACGCTGACTCCCGCTCCGCCGGGTGTCCGCACGTGGATCACGCTGTCGCTGATCGAGCTGTCGGTGCCAGCGGCCGCGAAGCCGACGAGGCCCGCATCAATCACGGTTCGCGTGATGTGGGCGCCCTTTACGGCGGCTACGGGAGATATCACGGGCACCTCGGCCACACCAAAGCCACCACCCGTGATCCTCGAGTCGGAAACGATGGTGCGGTGCGTCGTGTCGCCGCCCGTCACAAGAGCCGGGGTCGCGCTGGTCATGGGCGAGGAGATGACCGAGTGAGAGATCGTGGCGTCGCCGGGCCCGGTGGCCCCGACGATTACGACCGCCGGGGAGACTGTGCCGGTGGTCGTGGCCACGACATCATCCACGGAGCTGCCGAGGGCCATGACGAGCGCCGTCGAAGATCCCTGCAGAGCGAGGTGGCTCACGCTCGAGCCGGGGCCCACGCCGAGCACGACACTCCCGCTCAGCGAGGTGCCGCCGGCGCCGCTGCCAGAGCCCACGAGACTCACGCTCGATCCGGGAGTCGGGTTGCCGACAGCGAGCGGGGACAGGCCGGTAAGTGAGAGCGGGCCGGTGATGTGCACGGTGTTGGGGCCAAGCGCGACGTTCGCCTGCCCAAGAGCGGTGGCGAGATCGCACGGCGTGGACGAGTTGGTGCACGCCGTACCGGTGCCGGCCTGGGTCACGTAGTAGTCACCGGCCAATGCGGTGGCCGGCGCCAGCGCGCAGACGACCAGCACGATGCCGAGTCCCTTCAGCACACGAGTCACCCAGCCAAGCTAACCCTGGTGGCGCGATCTCGCTACCCACTCCGGCTCCGGGTGTAAGAACGAGAACGTCGAGGTCGCGTTTGGCGGCTGAGGGAAGTCTTACCGCCTGCTTAGCGCCGCTTAGAGGCCACGCCCCAGACTTGCGCCCATGGACGAGCGGCGAGGACTCAGGCGCTGGATGGTGGGCGGCGCCGTGGCGGTGGCGGGGCTGTTCGCACCGGCGGCTTCGCAGGCGCAAGCGGCCGACGAGTCCTCTGGCGCCCGCGCGATGCCGGTACGGCCGGCCGTCGATCCGCACGCCGCGCTGCTCGCCCCGCCCGCGGCGCCACCGCGCGCCACGTCCGCCAGCGCGGCCGCCTTGTCGGGTGAGTCGTGAGGGCGCGCGTCGCCGTTGCCGACGTGGCCGAGCTGCCGCGCGCGCGCCGTCTGGTGGATCGCGAGGTCCGTGCAATGGACGAGGCTCGCGGCGGCGAGCTACCCGGCGTGAACGCCTCACCCGGGCAATGGGTGGAGGTGAGCCCGCTGCTCTTCGAGCTGGTCCAGGTCGCGCTGGCCGCCGCGCGTGCCACGGGTGGCAACGTGGACCCGGCCGTCGGACGCGCACTGCGGGTGGCGGGCTATGACCGCGGCCTCGCCGACCTTCCCGCGCTGCGGACGGGCCGCGTGACCTTCGTTCCATCCCCCGGCTGGCGGCTCGTGCAGCTGGACCCGTCGCGGCACGCCGTGCGCGTGCCCCGCGGCGTCCAGCTCGAGCTGGACGTGCTGGCCCGCGCGCTGGCCGCCGATCGTGGCGCGCGTGCCTGCGCCTCGGAGCTGAGCGGCGGAGTGCTCGTGGACGTAGCCGGTCACATCGCTGTCGCCGGGCCGCCGCCGAAGGATGGCTGGCCGGTGCGCGTGGTGGACGACCGCTCGCGCGGACAGACCGTGTCGATCTCCGACGGCGGCCTTGCAACCTCGCGGGGCGAGTCGTCCTGGCGCAGCGTCAGCGTCGCGGGCGCCAGCTGCGTGGCCGCCAGCATCGCGAGCGCGGCGGCGGTTGTGCGCGGAGCATCGGCCCCGTCGTGGCTCGGCTCGCTACGCCTGCCGGCGCGCCTCGTGGCGGCGGACGGCGAGATCTCCCGCGTGGCCAACTGGCCGGCCGCCGCGGCCTGAGCACAGCGCCTGCGAGAATCGGCGCATGGCCGCCGCGACAGCGCCGCTCCCGACCCCTCCCGGACCGCGCCTGCCCCGCCTGGTTCAGACGTTCTTCTTCATCTTCGGGTCGCGCTGGTTCATCTCGCGCATGGCGCGGCGGTACGGGCCGGTCGTGCAGCTCAGCACCGCCTTCGACTCGAACTTCGTGATGGTGTTCGATCCGGCGCTCGTGAAAGACGTGTTCCGCGGACCTCCGGAGCGGCTGCGCGCTGGGGAGGCAAACGAACCGCTCGGCCCCGCGCTGGGCATGCGCTCGCTGCTCCTGCTGGACGGCGAGGAGCACCTTCGCCAGCGGCGCCTGATGCTGCCCCCGTTCCATGGCCAGCGCATGCGCGCCTACGAGGATGTGATGCGCGAGGCGGCGGATCGTGCGATCGACTCGTGGCCGCTCAACCGCGAGTTCGCGCTCCTGCCCACCACCCAGCAGCTCACGCTCGACGTGATCCTGCGGACCGTCTTCGGCGTCGCCGAGGGGCCGCGGCAGGAGGAGCTCAAGCGGCGTCTGCGCGCCATGATCGATCCGGTGTCGAACCGCTTTGGGATCCTGCTGATGGTCCTGATGCGACGCGGCAACAAGCGGGCGCTGGCGCGCTTCGAGGAGCGCCGCCGCCGGGTGGACGAGCTGATCTACGACGAGATCGCGCGGCGCCGCCAGGCGCCCGACCTCGACCAGCGCGAGGACGTGCTGTCGATGCTCCTGCTCGCGCGCGACGAGGACGGCCGGCCGATGACGGACGTGGAGCTGCGCGACCAGCTCGTCACGCTGCTCGTGGCCGGACACGAGACGACCGCCACCGGGCTGGCCTGGGTGTTCGATCTGTTGCTGCGCAACCCGCGCGTGCTCGCGAAGCTGCGGCAGGCGGTTGCCGACGGCGACGACTCCTACGTGGATGCCGTGGCCAAGGAGGCACTGCGGATTCGCCCGGTGGTGCCGGGCGTTGGGCGCGTGGTACGTGGCGGGACGTTCGAGCTGGGCGGCTACACGCTCCGCGAGGGCACGGAGATCAACCCATCGATCGCGGTCATTCACGCGCGCCCGGACGCGTTCGCCGGGCCGCGCGAGTTCCGGCCCGAGCGCTTCCTCGAGGACGACCCCCCTGACACCTACACGTGGATCCCGTTCGGCGGCGGGACGCGCCGCTGCATCGGCGCGTCGTTCGCCTTGTTCGAGATGCGCGTGGTGATCCGCCGGGTGATCGAGCGGACCACGCTCGAGGCGGCAAGCGACGAGGCCGAGCGGGTGGAGCGCCGCGGTGTGACGATGGTGCCGAAGCGCGGCACGCGCGTGCTGCTGCGCGAGCGCCGGCCCGCACCCGCTGCCGCTGAGCCGGCCGAGCCCGCCGCGGCCTAGCCGCGGTACGCCGCGAGCTCGTTCAGGACCTCGGTCGTGAACGCGCCCTTGGGCTGGAAGTTGTTCTGGAAGGCGCCGAAGTAGCCCTCGCGGTCGCTCTCCGCGCCGCTCGCCGCGTTGTCGCGCTGCGCGAAGATCATCAGCATCGCGAGCCGCCGGCCGTACCTCGAATGCATGTCGGCGATCGCGTTGTGCATGTCCGTGGCCGCCTGCGCGTAGGTGAGGCACTTTGGCCAGCCGTAGTTGTCACTCAGGCAGCGGCCGTTGTCGGTGGAGATGCCGTATTCGGTGACGATGATCGGGTCGGAGGTGTCGCCGTGCCGGGCCGTGTCGCTGACCAGTCGATCGAGCATCTCGCGGTACACGCTGGGTGGCCCGTACGGGTGCGAGGTCCAGCCCCCGACCAGCGTGTTCAGGTTCGGCACCGCGCTGAACATGCCGTCGATCCAGTCGGAGCAGCCACAGCCGCCGTCGTCGGCCGCCAGGAGCAGCTTGGTGTTCGGGTTGCCGCCCGGTCCGTTGATCGCGTTGATCGCGTCGCGGGCGCGCAGGGCGTATTGCTGCGCGCGCGGAACGAAGCCCGCGCAGCCGGCGCCGCAGCCGTACTGCCATTCCTGATTCGTCTCGTTGCCGAACTCGATGTAGCGCATCGCCAGGTAGCCGTTCGAGCGGCCCTGCCAGTACGTCCCACCCGGTCCGTAGGCGTGCGCCCAGCTCGCGAGGTTCTGCGCCTCTGCGGTGGTGGGAATGCGGCCGTTGAACATCACGACCGGAATGACCTCGGTCCCGTACTTGGCCATGCCGCTGACCGCCCCGCCGATATCTGACAGCGACGCGTCGATCGAGATCGAAAAGCGCACGACGCGCGGACGCAGCGAGGGCATCACCTGCGCCTCCCAGGCCGGCGCAGGACCCGACGCCATACCGACGATGAAGCCCGTCTGCGTGGGACCCACCGGGTTGACTCCGGGCGGCGGCACAAGCGCCTTCTTCTTCTTCACCTTCCTGCAGCGGCGGACGTAGTGGCGGTGCTTGCCCTTGCCGCGCATGACGTAGTGGCGGTGCTTGCCCTTGCCGCGGATCACGCGCTTGAGCACGTAGCCCTTCTTGCAGTGGCGCTTCTTCTTCTTCTTTTTCTTCTTGGCGTGCGTTACGTCGACCGTGCCGCGGGCAGGGCCCTTGCTTCCCAGGCCGGAGGACGGGAGCAGCATGGCGAGAGCAAGCGCGCTGACGAGCAGCCACGAAATCGCCCCGCGTCGTGTGGAAGGGACGGCCACGACGTGTCAGCGAAGTTACCAGGCCATCGGACGGATCCGCGCTGATTTCCCCATTCGGAGGTAGTCGTCCCCCCAAAATGCGAACGGAGCGGCGAAGGAATCGAACCTTCCAAGCGGAGGGCTGCTCCGCCCTGCCGGTTTTGAAGACCGGATGGGCCACCAGGCCCATGCCACTCCGCCGGGAAATGTAGACCGCCGTCAGCCGAGCAGCTTGCGGAAGAAGAGGCCGGCGTCGCGCATGCCGAAGTTCGCGTAGAAGCGGTGCGCCTCGCGGCGATGGTGCGCGGACTCCAGCGTGATCTCCCAGCACCCGCGCTCGATCGCCCGGTGCTCGGCGTGTTCGAGCAGCGCCTTCCCAACCCCGCTGCCGCGCAGCTTCTCGGTCACGATCAGATCCGGCACCCAGGCCTGCGGCGTCGGCTGGTTGAGGCGGTTGCGGAAGTGGAGCGAGCAGAACGCCACGATCTCGCCTTCGTCGTTCTCCGCCACGAGGTGGTCGCTCGCCGAATCGGAGATCTGCGCCGCGTAGATCTCGCGGCAGCGGTCGCGCGTATCGTCCGTGACCTGCTTCCGGCCCAGCTCCTCGAGCAGCAGGGCGACGGCGTCGAAGTCGCGCGGCTCGGCGCTCCGCACGTTCATGCGGCCAGCCCGTGCTCGAGGGCGCCCTTCACGGTCGCGTCGAGGACATTGAGCCGGTACAGCGCCAGCGCCTCGGCCGACCCGAACCGCCGCGACGGCACACCGTCCGGGCCGTGGTGGGTGAGGATGCAGTGCGACAGGGCGAGCAGCTTGTCCGCGGGGAAGTCGTGGCCGGCGCGTTCGGCCACCATCTGCTGCCCGAGCGCCACGTGGCCCACGAGCCGGCCCTCCTCGCTGAGCTTGATCTCCGCTCCGAGCTCGAACTCGCGCGTCTTGCCGATGTCGTGCACGATCGCCGCCGCGATCAGCAGGTCCGAGTTGAGCCGTGGATGCAGCACGCAGGTCTCCTGCGCAAGCGTCGCGACCGCGACGGTGTGCTCCAACAGCCCTCCGAGATACGCATGGTGTCCCGAGCGACTACACGGAGAGCGCCGCATCTGCGCACGCAGCTCCGCATCGCCCAGCAATTCCGCGACCAGCGACCTGTAATCGGCGTCATACACCTCGCGCGCGAGGTGCTCGAGGAAGCCGTCCAGCTCGTCGAGGTCGCGATACGCGCTCGGGAGGAAGTCGGCGGCGTCGAGCCCTTCGGCGTCCGCGCGGCGGATCGCGCGGAGCTCGAGCTGGAGCTCGCCGCGGAAGCGCTCCACCCGGCCGCTCACCCACACCAGGTCGCCGCGCTCGAACTGGCCGGCCAGGAAGTCCGCCTCGCGGAACGCGCGCGCGGCGATCGCGCCGCTGCGATCGCGCAGCTCGAGCGAGAGGTAGCCGCTGCCATTGCGCGCCGTCAGGCGCTCCTTGCGCGTGCACGCGAACACTCCCTCGATCTCGGTACCTGCGCGCAGCTCGGCGATGGACGTGCGGACGCTCGCTTCCACAGCCGCCAATACTGCGCGCCGGATCGGACGCTCGCCGGTCTCAGGCGGCTCCGCTACGGTGGATGTCGGATGGAGCCCCTGATCTGGACGGACAAGCCGGAGCTGCGCGACCCGGTGCTGGTCGCCGCCTTCAAGGGCTGGAACGACGCGGGCGAGTCCGCCACGGCCGCCGTCGGCTTCCTCGTCGAGAGCTTCGACGCCGTGGAGGTCGCGCGCATCGACCCCGAGGAGTTCTTCGACTTCACGGCCGTGCGGCCCACCGTGCGACTGACAGAGGGCCGCAGCCGCGCCATCGACTGGCCGGCCACGGTGATCAGCGCCGCCTACATCCCGGCCGCCGAGCGCGACCTGGTCTTCCTGCAGGGCGTCGAGCCCTCGCTGCGCTGGCGCACCTTCACGGGTGCGATCGCGCAGGCCGCGAACGACCTGGGCGTGAAGCTCGTGCTCACTCTGGGCGCGCTGCTCGCGGACGTTCCCCACTCGCGCGCGGTCAACGTCTCCGGCCTGGCTTCCGACCAGGCCCTGATCGACCGCCTCGGGCTCGAGCGGACCACCTACGAGGGCCCCACCGGCATCGTCGGCGTGCTGCACGACGCCTGCTCGCGCGCGACCCTCCCGTCCGCCAGCCTCTGGGCGGCGGTGCCACACTACGTGGCCGCCGCCCCCAACCCCAAGGCGGCCCTGGCGCTCGTCCGCCGCTTCGAGGGAATCGCCGGCGTGGCCGTGGACGGCAGCGCGCTCGAGGAGGCCACCGAGGACTACGAGCGGCAGGTGAACGCCGCCGTGGCAAGCGATCCTGACGTGAAGGCGTTCGTCGAAAAGCTCGAGGAAACGATGGACGAGGCCGACGAGGTACAGCCGTTCGGCCAGGATCTCCCCTCCGCCGACGCCATCGCGCGCGATTTTCAGCGCTTCCTCCGGCAGCAACGACCGGACGAATAGACCAGCTCCTCGCTCAAGTCAGCGGGGTCCGGAACCGAACAATAGGTATGGCCGACG
>Ga0157370_10005898_pt1 | contig 13654 bp, 10 predicted proteins | sample C35metaG_FD_113463 | JGI IMG/M metagenome (GOLD analysis project Ga0157370, IMG submission 113463) | Corn rhizosphere microbial communities from Kellogg Biological Station, Michigan, USA - C3-5 metaG | ecosystem: Host-associated > Plants > Roots > Rhizosphere > Soil | place: USA: Michigan...
GCTGGAGCCGGTGGCGGCGCTACGCCCGCCGGGAGCGCACTGATGCGCTGGCAAGATGGTTTCCGGCTGACCAGCTCGGCGCTGACCTGTCGACCCTTGCGCAGCCTGCTGACCCTGCTCGGGGTAGCGATCGGGATAGCCGCCGTGGTGCTGCTCACGGCCATAGGCGAAGGTGTGCGCGGCTACGTGCTGGAGAACTTCGCGCAGTTTGGTACGCGGATCATCACCGTGCGCCCGGGCAAGACCCAGACCAGCGGCCTCGGTGGTCTGCTCGGCAGCGTACGGCCACTGACCATCAGTGATACCGACGCCCTGCGGCGCTTGCCGCATGTCGAAGCGGCGGTGCCGATCATTCCGGGCAGCGGGGATATCCAGTTCGGTGAACAGAGCCGGCGCAGCGACATTCTCGGTGGCGGCCATCAGCTGGCGCAGGCCTGGCGCATGCAGCTGAGCCTGGGCGAGTTCCTGCCCGTGGCCCGTGACGGTCGTTCGCCGCCCTATGTGGTGCTCGGCCATCAGCTGCGTGTCGAGCTGTTCGGTGCACGCAATCCGCTGGGCGAGCTGGTCCGCGTCGGCGGCGTGCGTTTCCGGGTGATCGGCGTGATGGCGCAGAAGGGCCAGTTGCTCGGCTTCAACCTCGACGATATCGCCTACATTCCGGTGGATTGGGCCGAAAGCCTGTTCAACCGCACCGGGGTGGTCAAAGTCCATGTGGTGTTCGGCGCCGGCACCACTTCGCGGGCGTTGAGTCAGCAGATTCGCCAGGTGCTCGGCGAACGGCACGGCGAGGAGGACTTCAGCCTGAGCACCCAGGACGACATGCTGCGCAGTTTCAACCGCGTTCTCGGCACCCTGAGCCTGGCCATCGGTGCCTTGGGGGGCATTTCCCTGTTGGTCGGCGCCGTCGGCATTCTCACCATCATGACCACCACTGTGGGTGAGCGCACGGCGGAAATCGGCCTGTTACGGGCGATTGGTGCCAGTCCGCGGCAGGTGCTCGGGCTGTTTCTCGCCGAAGCGACGCTGCTGTCCCTGGCCGGTGGTTTGCTGGGCTTGTTGTTGATGGGCCTGCTGCTCGGGCTACTGCACCTGGCCATGCCAAGCCTGCCCTTGGCGCTGCAGCCGTTGTTTCTGCTGCTGGCACTGCTGCTGGCGGCGGTGCTCGGCATTCTCGCCGGCCTGGCGCCGGCACTGCGGGCGGCCCGCCTGCATCCGGTGGCGGCTCTGCGCAGTGAATAGCGGCCAGGCCAATGAGCCTGACGGGGTGGCTGTAGGCTGGGTGACGATAACGATAACGATATCGAAAACGCTGGCGCTGGGCCTAATGCCGATCAGTTAAGCCCCGGACATTGTGGGAGCGAGCTTGCTCGCGATGGCAGACGGTCAGGCACCCCTTGTTTGACTGTTCAGCCGTCATCGCGAGCAAGCTCGCTCCCACAAGGTTTGCGGTGATCAAACGCTTAACTGACTGGCATTAGGCGCTAGGCCGGTGATTTTAATGGGTTGGCGGCGGTAAAAGCCGAGTGCAAAACTCCGGCAGCAAGCCCTCGGAATTCAGAGTGTCCGTAGAGGATACATTCCTGCGGGCTTACGTTGATCAATGTTTCGAGTGACCGCTTAGGCGTTTTCTGCCTGTCGTGACGGGCAGAAATCGGCCAAAAGCAGCCATTTAGAAATGGTTAGCGAACGCTTCGCATTGCAACACACATGGTTTTGATCGCTTAAAAAACGATGCGGCCTCTTCCACTCGAGCGAGCTTGATGGCAATCTGCCACATCCAGCGCGTCAAATAGAACGTAGATCGATGACACGACGCACTTCCCTGAGGCGTCACGCTTACAACTCGGACTGCTTCAATACTTGACCCAAGCACTACCCCTAATATCTCGACAGTAAGGCGCTATCGTGAAAACTATTACAGACGAAATATCAAAGAAGCAAATGTATGTTCTGGCATTGGCGCCTCACATCACGGTTTGGTTTACGCTCTTTTGTATCATCATGGTTGCAGTATGGTACTTCTCGAAAAGTGCTCTAATTGGTTTTGGATCAGCCATTGCAATCCCCGCACTCTTAATAAAGTGGGGAGTTGATAAAAAAATACTTGTCATAAATAAATTACTGGGCGACATCCACGCCAAATCATTAGCGTCCCTACAAAACATTGACTATTTTTACTATAATGCTAATGGCTCCATTTCTGTAGATTCTCGCACTGCCACAATATCTTATATAAAGGTTCTACCGACGCTGGAGGTTTTGCCTCCCGTTATTATCAACGCTTCTGATGTTATCGAGTTTTACTTCTATGACCCAGGCATGACCACTACGAAGTATTACGGCGGGGATATGGCCGTCGCACAGGAAGTGCTCACCGATAATCTCAAAGCGATCGGTGCGCGTGCGGAAGCACGGGGGGTGCACATAAAAGTAGACGATCTGCAGCATCCAAAGATTGTCATGAATATGACTGCCAAAGAGGCGGATCACTGGACGGTTATTCTTCGAAAACTAATTGATGGATCACTTGATCCAACCAACGCTCCAAAACTGATCCCCTAATGGGAGTTTAGATCGATTTATTGTGAGCACAAAGCCAGTCGAAATTTTAACGACGGCTTGCGTTATTTATCGCGAAACGCCTTTCTGCACATTTGAGGATGTGGCTCTTAGGGTTACTAGCGTTTGAGAGAGCAGATTTTTTGACTGAAGTTCGTCCCATAGGTCTTTTGCTTAGGTGCGTCAATCATTTGGAAGTTAGGCCGCTCGTAAACCGCTCCCGTCAGCTTGGGACCCCAGGGTTGGCGAGCAAACCCTTATAACCTCTCTGGATGACATAGCGGATCACTTGTAAAATATCTGCTGATCGTCTCTGAAAACACGTTTATGGCCGTTTTCTGCCTATCGCGAAGGGCAGTTTTGGGTCGAAGGTAGTCGCTTACCACTAACCAGTTTCGACCCGAAGCTTGCATTACATCGGATAGCTTGGGAGCTTACGCCGGCTGAATACCAATCGCCGCTTCAATTTTTTTGTGCAACGGACTACGCGACATATCGTATTTATCGGCGGACGAATTATACAACTCAGAACACTGCGTCTTATTAAGTACCTTGAATATAAACATGCTGATGTTTACCGACGACATCTGAATGTATTCAATGCATTCCTTATAGCGCTGGCACAAGTCGAGTATGAATGCTAGGTCGTCCGACTCCTGAATCGTGTAAGACTCATCTTTTCTGCCGACCAACCAGGCCGTAGATTGATGTGCAGGGTGTACAACCTGGCAAAGCTCAGCATATAGATTCTTGAGAGGCAGATCGGCACTATCCAACTGGGAGATATAATGGCTAGCAGTTTTTGCCTCGTGGCTCTTTGGCGCGGTTTCAAACTTATTTAACTTCCGTGCATAGCTGAAGTGAATTAGGCAATCTTCCAATTCCTCGCTCACGGCCCTCTTCAATGCCTTGCGACGCAGAAGTGCATCTTCAACATAATGTAATGCCTGCGCTAAAGTCAGAGGCACACCTCCTAAGGCATCGTATGTATCCGTCGCGCACTCAAGGAGTCCTCTCAGCCCAGAGCAAAAAGCAATATAGTTTGGCTTCACCACCGAGCTGTTATGGCAGAGTTCATACCACTTATTGTATCGAATCAAATTTGATGTCGCTGCCCAGTGAGCGCGAAACAAAATCTCAATCCAATACACATAGTTTGAGTCCAACTCATCCAGCAGCTTGAAATCATCTATAGAGACAAATTGATAATTTTTATTGTATGCGCTCTCAAGGAGATCCTTGGTTATTGGCGGATATATTTCCCCAGCCTGCCCAAAAAAATCTTTAACAGAATTGTTCACAATAATTCCTTTTTTCACGGATATGATCTATTGCTTAGTCGATTTGTAAGTTCTGAATGACAGAATTTATAATAACACTAATCGTGGCGATTTGCCATCATCTCTTAATCGATGATATACCGCCTCGAATATTTCGGCGCGCATCGTGTGGGGATCCACGGATGCATAATCACCGCTACCTAAACATTTATGGGTCGAGAGGCGCCCTTCGTGCCCCGTAGCAATCGGCCTAGGGCGGTAAAAAAGCCCCGTTTTCGATCTTCGAAGCTGAGAGCCAAGCAGTCGGTCTTGGGTGATGGGATCGACCAAAGATGGTGACGATAACATTTTGCAGTGTCAATTTGATATCATGGAGCTGACGCATCCTCAATTGCGCAGGGGGATGAACTAAGAATGAGGTAACTGCGCATCGGGCCAGTTATGCCGATAAAATAAGCAGTACGAATGATGTGCACTCAATCAGAAATTAAGTAGAAACGGCCTTTTACCTAAGTTTAGGAGAGCAAAAATTTTAAAATATATTATTGCACTAGTGCCTTCAATTTTTGTGACCGGATGCGTAGCTCAAGCACCTGACAACTCCGGACTTTCGAGTCGAGGAGTTGGGAAATGGCAGGCAGAGGTAGTATGTAAGAAGATGGGGGTTGATACTCGTGATACCATCATGTTCAAGCTCAGTCCTGGCGAACTGCGATATTCCCAGCATGGGCTGATGGTATTTCACAGCCGAGATGAAAATGGTCGCAACCTTGGGTTTTCTACTTATTTTGTTTTTGTTCAGACGACTCCATTTACTGGTGGGATAGCTATCGATATAGACCATCGGATAGTTAAGAATGGCCCTGATGTAGATACCCACTTTACTAAAATGGCAGGTGAGGATCAGTTAAAGCGTGGGGAGTTCACCGGCCCGGACTCTATGAAACTTAACATGTGTGGTCGTGTAGAAAAATTTCACCGGATTGCAAATAATACCCGACTTGACCAAGCTCCACCATTAGAAAAAATTGACTATAATTAGTAGCTCAACACTAGGATTTTTTATTTAATATAGGAGAGAGTTGTGCCATTTCGGGTAGTTGAGCTAACGCAAGGCGACCTTAACAATAATCACCTTTACCTATCAGACGTCATAGATTTATTTCCGTCTGAATCCATTGGTGGTCCCAATGAAAGTGAGCATGGCGCGCAACTAGAGATCCACTGCGGCATTGCGGAGCCGGTTTTCACTGACATTGCAGGTGACAAGAAGATTTTTAGAAAACGCTCTTGGGTGGGAGAGTTTTTCCAGTCCCACGCCTTGTATGCTGGCAGCAGGGTCATAATTGAAAGAACTGGGGCCAATCGCTACCACATCTACCCAGTGCGGACGTAAGGCTCTAACAGACCAGTTGTGTTAATCAGTGTCTCTGTCGGTTCGGCCAAGGAAGGACCAGCGCTAGGTTGGCACGGTTTGCCCCTACAAATTGTTCAAGTCGCCCCTCCGGGGCTAGGGCGTTAGCCAGGGTCCGCTTAGGGTTGCTGTCCGTCGTGACGGGCAGCGTTCGGCCGATTCTGTTGAAAAAGTCGGTTCTTCCAGACTGCCCACATACTGACCGCTGAAGATGCGTTATTTGGGCGCCGCTACGCGAAATATGAGCCCGGAATCCTCTGCTCAATGTAAAGATTTCAATCTCAAGCGCGTACTTTTCTACCGTGGAAATCTGGGCGACTTTTTCAACAGAATCGGCCAATAACTGCCCTTCGTGTAGAACGACTAACCAGTTTCCTATCATGCCCTGTCATTTGTTTCTCCGTGCGGTAGTAACGTGAGATAAAAAATACAGATATTGAGCTTTGCTTATAAGTTAGGCATGCTTTATATTTGATCGACCGAAACTTTTATTAATTATTTCGAGAGATTTACGTGTTAAACAGAAAGCTCATCTACTTGGATTACAATGTATTTGCCTATTATCACGACAATAAAGATCCTAGGGTTCGTTTGCGTATTGATAAACTAAGGAGTGCATATAGATTTTGTTACAGTCCCGCACATTTGGAGGATATTGGATCTTCTCTTATGTGGAATAGGGGGCAGAATAAAGTTGAAGCCAAGAAGATTGCAAAGCAAACAATTAACAAAGCTATTACCATTTCCAAAATCACTGAGGATCTTGAAGTTTTTCCAGGCACGGGGTGTGAGCCGGCAAAATTCAAAAGAGAGTTTCCTGCTAGGTGTCTCGATCGTGTGTTAAAGCACGCTGATAGAAACTATTACCTTGACCCCAGAGAGCGAGGTATGCTCGAAGTATTTAAAGCCCAAGACCCTAAGGGTGCAACTTCTAATATAATGGCTAATATGCCAGTGGACTTTTTGTCTAGGCCGGAATATGAAAATCCTCTGTTGGAAAAGTTGAAATCGAGTCCTTCGCTCGCAGAGAAATGCGCACGTGCTGGTGTAAGTGATTATTCGTGGGAAAGCATATCTAAATCGCAAGAAGTCATGGAGCATGTTTTCGAGGTGGTATTCAATCACCTCGAGGAAATCCGATATAAGCCTGATGCTGTTAGAAAGTCCAGGTCGCGGATGCATGATGTTTCACACGCTATTTATGCGGCGCACGCAGATTACTTCGTGACCAATGACGGGGGCTTTTCAAGTAAAGCGCGCGTCGTCTACTCATATCTTGGCGTACCAACTGAGGTGGTGGATTATAAAAACTTTATAGAGCATTCTGAACTGTTTGAGTCCCGTGTAGACTCCTGAACATTCCGCGGATCACTATGGATCAACGTTGATATTACGACTGACTGACTGACTGACTGCAACGGGCTGAAGGCTGCCGCCTACGAGTGGCAGCTTTCGGCCGATTCTGTTGAAAAAGTCGGCAATGGTTTCCACGGCAGAAAAGTACACGCTTGAGATTGAAATCTTTACTTTGAGCAGAGGATTCCGGGCTCAGATTTCGCGGAGTTGCGCGCAAAAAAGGCATTTTCAGCAGTCAGTACGTGGGCAGTCTGGAAGGACAGACTTTTTCAACACAATCGGCCAAAAGCGGACTTCCACAATTAATTGTGTTGGTGCTCTCCACCCTCAAATAAAAAGTATAAAAACCAGCACAAATACTGGCTGGGGTGACCATGCGATAGGAGATGCTGAAGCGATATGCCTAACTCATATCGCGATGCCTAGAGTCGGAAGCGGCTTGGCATAACAGGCTGCATCCGACCCAATCTCGTTAATATAGCTGGCCGTTCAACGTCCATTCGCCCGCATTTCTGCGACCATCTCATCGAATATTGGCACTGCTTTTTCTAACGATTCGAGCGCGGCAATTAACGGTTCGAACAGTTCGTCATAGCTGTCATCACCCCATGCATCGGCAAGCTTGGCAGGGTCCAGTTTGAGGGGGAGATGAAAGTACGGTTCGTCATAAATGAAACCGAGGGGCTTTAGGTGATCAGCATACTTTTGAGCGACCACTTGCAGGGATTTTTTCCAAGCCTTCCTGCTTTCAAAACCCAAGTCTTTTTCTGCCACAGAAAACCACAGACTCACGCTCGTTGAGGCAGCACCACAAAGATTGGCAAGCCAATAGTTTTGGCTTTCTTCTACTGTTGCGATCTCATACCAAGGATTAGCCCTATCACCACCTTTCTCATCTTTAAAACTCCACCTTGGTGGGGCTATCCAATAACCATCTATATCCTCACCGTCGACCATAGAACTCCAACCATGCTCATTAGTCCACGACTGGATCACTTCAGAAAAATTGGCCCGGACCTCTGGCTCGAGTTCTTGTTCGAACAAAACAGCAGCTTGGTTAAATAGTTGCAAGTCCCCGAGAATCATACGGCCAGCTTGCTTATTGTAATTCATGAAAGATTCCTTGATCAAAAAGCGCGCACATGGCGCAGGAAAGTTTCAGCCAGCCGGAAACTGAATCCCTGAAAGGCCGGATTAGTGACTGCCATGCAATCAAGTGAACGCAGTAACACGCGAGCCAGTTCCTTCCATGAAAGATTAACCACTCGGTTGCTGTCCAGCTCAACGATGTTCCGCGATGCACGACCGTCTGTAGTTAAATAGATGACGGCCCATGGTAGGCTACCGGCGCCTAATTCTGCTGATTTGACATATCGTACGATTTGTTCCGGCCCCTCGGGCGCATCAATTTTTGCTTCAATCAGCAGATAAAAAGCTCCACCTGGACTGTTACTACGAAGTTCGATATCTACCCTATTACTACCATCACTATTCAGTCGAGCCTCACGTATCACGCTGACTCGGCCCAATGGCGCATGCGGAATTTGCACCTGAACGCGATGCACGTGAGCCATCATCGCTCCTAGTAGCACATTACCTAGGCCATGATCACCAGCGGGGTTAAGTAGCCAAGCAAGCACCGCAGTACTGCGCACTTCGTCCCTACCCAGTCGGGCGATTCGCCATGGATTACAGAGTCCGCCCACAGCCCGCAGGCATTGGAGCGGAGTGCGTATACCGTCGAATAAGACAGCCAAAGAACGCACATCGATCACAGCCTGAGTTAGCGCCATACGATTGGGTGCCAGTGTGTCCTGGGGGATAGCCCGCAAGGCGTCGAAAAATCCAGAAAGATGGACTGGATTCAACGCAACAATCTTAGTTGCAGAGGTGCGTGGGGTCAGGTTACGAAGGCGATCAAAAAAGTCGCGAAGCTTTTCGGGACTTCCAGTGCTCATCAACTTTCCTCATTAGGCTGCATTTCGCGCAGATGATGGCATTTAAATGTCATTACGGCATAGTCTTGCGATTTTTTTGCAGGCAAACGACCTCTATGGGTCGACTTCTACCGGTCACGACAGGCAGAAGTCGGCCAGAAGCGGTCCTTTGGGCAAATGGTTTCCGCTTCCCGGGATGGCTGTATTACGCCATTATTTCCTTTGAAGGGATAACTCCCCAAAAAATCGGAAGGCTCCGGAGCCACAGAAAAGCTCTGCAGGACAATTGTCAGAAGCGAGCACTATGCGGACCAGTCATCCAAAGCACCGCCTCCCCGTGATCAACTGAGCCTCTTGCATGACTCACCGTCAGAATTACATGCCCGACAAGCTAATCAAGGACGCAGCGAAGCATGGTGAGCTGGTTGTCTTCGTCGGTGCAGGTGCGTCCATGCTTTGCGGCAGTCCAGACTGGCGAGGATTCGCGAACCAAGTCGTTGGAGCCCTTGAGAAGGGGCGCGTGGTCAGCTTCTTAGAGGCAGAACAACTGCGTGGACTCGGCGACTCTCGACGAACCCTCTCAATCGCGATGGCACTTGCCAAAGAGAAGGGCATAGCGATCGATTTCGACGGAATCTTGCACCCGCCAAAGCCTGCAGCAATTGGTTTCGAACTGTATGAGTTACTATCCGTCTTACGCCCCGTTTTCGTCACGACGAACTACGACAAGTGGCTCGACGATGCTGGCCCGGCAGAGCTTTCAACTGAGGTCAAGGTGGGCGGCGAATCGGAGCCCGCCAAGGGGCCAAGCAAAAGACCAACATATTATCTTCGTGAGCACTTGTCCCCCGCCCTGCTAGCTGAAAGGGGGGCTGTAGTCCATCTCCATGGCTCTTATATGGAGCCGAATTCGATGGTGGTATCGCTGAAAGACTACATCGAGCACTACGCAGACCCGAGAGTTCAAGCATTTCTGTCAGCGATGTTCAAGAACCACACTGTACTGTTTGTGGGTTATGGACTCCAGGAACTGGAGGTTTTGGACCATATCATTCGCTCCAACGAGTCACTTTTAACTGGTTCGGCTGAGCCGCGACATTTCTTGTTGTATGCCTATCGGTCAACAGAGTCAGTCCAGACTGGGTTCATTGAGCATTTCTTTCGCGACCAGTGTGGGGTTCGGGTTATCCCATACTGCATTGACGCAAAGGGCTACCAGGAAGTCGTCGAGGTCTTCAAGGGTTGGAGTTCGGAGTTGGATGTACGCGACCCAACTACGCTAGACCTCCAAGCACACATTGACAGGTGTATCGCTTCACCTAGTGCGGTCAATCGAGAGGCGGCGCTTCGTTTGGTGAGAAATCGGCCCGAGCTAGCCTCATATCTTGCCAATTCCCTGAAGGACGAGGTCTGGCTTAGTGACCTTGATCGTGCCGGATTCTTCAGCGTGGAACACAGCCCTGGTGTGGAGGTTGTCGAAAGCAAACGCGGCACCACGTATCAGGCTGAAGGTTGGCCCGCCCTGCGCTATCTTGAACAAATTACAGGCTCAGCGAAAGGTGAACAGGCAAGTCGAATTGCCACCATTATCCGGGCTATCAGTTCGGACGCTCAACAGCGAGGATTGGACAACTGGAGGACGTGGTGGTCCCTGGCAACAATTTTGTCGCAATTGCCGCTTGAGGTAATAACGGACCCTGACATTGACATGGTTCGCACTTGGCTAGCTAGCCGCTTCAATTCAGACATGGTTGGTCAAGAGTTAGGGAAGAACTTGCTGCCGCGACTACTGGATAGCTCAGAGTCGGCGAATTGGAGCAAGGCAATATGGCTGGTCGACGCGTTGTCGATGGTTCGGCGTTCGGAGAAGTCATCATGAGCGATAGGGCCGGGGTATTGGGCAGTTATCACCTAGGCGAAGTGTTAAAGCCCTCTGCGAGAAAACTAGGGGAGCGCGGTGGTGCTGCAGCCGTCGACATGCTGGGCCTTCGCCTGGCCGATTTCATTGGCTCCTCAGAGGATGACAACTACTCATATATCTGGCGCTCTGCGATTGAAGAGCACGAGCAAGATACTCACAGAGAAGACACTCGTGCCGTTCTGGTTGATGCCATCCGTGATGCCGCTTTGGGGGCCACGTCCTCTAGTACGACTGAGGCACTCGCTGTGGCGAGGACGCTACTTCAGTCTCCATACCCAACGCTTAATCGCGTAGGTATCTATGTATGTGGTGAGCACTACGGAACTGTCGGGACGATCTTTTGGGAGTGTGCAAAAGATAGCTGGTTTATCGACGCTCCCTACTGGCATGAGCTCTATTGGTTCATCAACAAGACGTTCTCCAGATTCTCCGCTGCTCAGAGAGCTCAATTCCTGCGATTCGTAGAGCAATCAAAGGGAGCTTTGATAGATGAGTCACGACAGCAGGAGTGGGACGAGAGACATAGGCGCGACCTGCTGCATCCGGCGTTCGGCCAAGGTGATGCAGAAGTAGACGAGAAGTACCAGACCCTCGTGCAGCTTTGGGGACCAGTTCGAGACCACCCGGATTTTCACACGTACTCGACTAGCGGGTGGGTTGGAGACCGAAGCCCGATCGCATCCGATGCGTTAGTTTGTATGTCTGACGAAGAGCTGGTGACTTTCCTCAAAGGCTTTGTGCCAAGCGACCGAAGATGGGATGGGCCAACATACCGAGGACTAGCCTCATCAATCTCTGCGGCAGTGAGAGCCAGCGAGGACGGCTTTGCGCCACGAATCGCCCTCTTTGCTGACCTGCCGCGTCCATACCAACATGGCTTGCTTAGAGGTCTCAAGGAGCGATGGTCTGACGACAGGCGGGACATTAATTGGCCAGCGACGCTGTCGCTTGTGCAGACAATCGTTTCCACACCGGTCTTCAAAGCGGAATTAGCTGCAGACAAAACAGAAGGCTGGGAGCCCTCCGTGCATTGGGTTGTGACGGACATTGCCGACCTCCTGAAAGAGGTGTCGGGCACGGAGCGCCGTCTGCCAGCGGAGCTTCACCAATCGTGCCTTCACATTCTGCGCCTGGTTCTCGATGCTACGAAGCCCACTGAAGCCAAACAGTTGAACGATGCCGTTTCACATGCAATTAATTCTCCCAGAGGGCGGACTCTGGAGTCCTTTATTCATTTCGCGCTAGCACTGCGGCGCGACGAGGTGGCAACAAAGTCGGGTTTAGATGAGACTTGGAGTGTTGTCGAACCAGTGCTAGAGGCTGAACTGGCAACAAGCGAGTCTGGACATAATGCGGACTTCGCTGCGATAGCCGGGATGTACTGCACGAACCTCCATTACCTAAACTCTGAGTGGACGGAAGCCAACTTTGACCGGATATTCTCGACTACCAGCGACGCAGCGTGGAAGTGTGCTGCGCAAGGCTTTGCGTATCAGCGCTATCTCTATGACTGGCTTTTCAAGAGCTTGGTCATTAGCGGGCACTTGAGAAGGATGGTTTACTCGGAAGACCTGCCAGACCAAGTGGGGGAGAAAGCTGTGCAGTTCCTGGGGCTTGCTTATCTAGAAGACATGGAGAGCCTCGATGAAAGAGGGTTGCTCAGCGAACTCATCACGGATCTGAGGATCAAGGATCTATCTCAGTTGTGCTGGTTCTTTTGGACGCTACGAGGGCCGGCCGAACCCTCCGCACGAACTTCCAAGATATTGGACTTCTGGATGAAGGTCGCAGAGCAAGCTAGGGCAAACCAGGCCAATCTGCCTGAGTTGCAGTCGGCTCTCAGTCAGTTGGCAGTCTTTGTACACGAACTTACGCCCGCCATCGTCGAGGCCTTAGTAGAGGCGGCACCGCACGCGCAAGTTAGGCATCATGGGCACATGCTAGTCGAGAACCTTGCGCGTCTTGCAAGCCAGTATCCGAAAGAGGTGGCCGCCATATACCGGTCCGCGATGTCCGAATTCCTACCGGACTTCCCCAAAGAGGGCGTCATTGGATGCGTCGATAGACTGGCTGATGCAGGTGAATTCGAAGAAGCCGAGTGGATATGCAATGCTTACGCTGATCGAGGCTCGAACCTGCTTAAGGATACATATGAGGGCATACGCACAAGGCGGCGCGCACTAAACGAGACCGGTCAAACCTCTACATAACCGCCTGCTGGTGGTCATCAAATACGTACACCGTCTGAGATGTCCATTAGTGCCAGGCTTCAAGGGCCGCTCCTGGCCGATTTCTGCCTGTCGCCACCATCAGCTTTGGGTCGGTTTCTGCCCTCCATGAGCGACTGAAACCGACCCAAAACGCACATCAGTGGCAGGCAACGCCTCGGCGATGTTCAAGGCGGAGCAGGGCGCCTGATGCAGAGCGGGCAATATTGATAAGCCTGCATGGCTCAGCCCATTCCGAACCCCACTCAGGCCGGGAACCGGGCTATCCAGTGCCTGGCAATCTCTTCGCGCCGGCAGATCCACACCGCGTCGTGGCCTTGCACGTAATCGAGAAAGCGCGCCAGCGCCATCGCACGACCGGGATGGCCGCTGATCCGCCCATGCAGGCCGACGCTCATCATCTTCGGGTGTTGCGCGCCTTCCTGCCACAGCTGGTCGAACGCATCCTTGAGCAGCTGGAAGAAGTCTTCTCCGCAGGCGAAACCGTTCGGCAGCAGATAGCGGGCGTCGTTGTTGACCAGTGTGTAGGGGATCACCAGGTGGGCGGGCGAGCCCGGGAGCCAGTAGGGCAGGTCATCGTTGTAGGCGTCCGAGCTGTAGAGAAACCCGCCTTCCTCGCGCAACAGGCGACGGGTGTTCTGGCTGACCCTTCCTGTGTACCAACCGACGGGGCGTTTGCCGCAGGCCTGCTCGATCACGTCGAGGGTGAGGCGGATATGGCGCCGCTCCTGGTCTTCCGGCATGTCGCGATAGTCCAGCCAACGGTAGCCATGCCCGGCAATCTCATGGCCGGCCACGCAGAGCGCCTGGCCGATCGCCGGGGTGAGTTCCAGTGCCCGGCCGACGGCGAAGGCGGTCAGCGGCAGGCCTCGGGCGCGGAACAGTTCCAGAATGCGCCACACACCTGCGCGCGATCCGTATTCGTACATGCCCTCGACGCTCAAGTCCGGTTCCCCCAC
>Ga0157370_10005900_pt1 | contig 13653 bp, 7 predicted proteins | sample C35metaG_FD_113463 | JGI IMG/M metagenome (GOLD analysis project Ga0157370, IMG submission 113463) | Corn rhizosphere microbial communities from Kellogg Biological Station, Michigan, USA - C3-5 metaG | ecosystem: Host-associated > Plants > Roots > Rhizosphere > Soil | place: USA: Michigan...
GTTGCATTTCAAGTTTATAAACGCGTGTTGGACGCTCTGGAAATCCCATGGGCCATGCGGACCGACAATGACATCTCCAATATCTCGCTAGGTCCTCAGGGAGCGCAGGTGGTACATCGCCATGTGGCGGGTATCAACCGTGCCCTTTCTTTAGCAGGATTGCCTCCCCAGCTACACCGGCCAGTGCCATATGATCACGCGGTCTGCTTAGCCGATGGCAATTGGCAAATGGTGAGTGCCGCTGTCGCCCCCTTTGGTATCTTTCTCTCGCAAATCGATCTAGAGAACGACATCGCCATTGAGCTACCGGCTTTACTGGCAGGCTTTAAAGGCTATGCACTGCCTCAAGCTATTACATACCTTCAAGGCAAGAAGGCTATCCGTATGCACGAATTCGTTGAGTACTGCGGGTCTCGACTTATCGCACCATTGCAAGGGCATTTGTTGAAGCCACTGATGTATTGCATAAACGCTGCAGAGCAGGCCTTGTGATGACCATCTTCAAGCCTAGCCCGGAACAAGAGCAAGCCATTGAGATTGTGGGCGACATGGTTGTTGTGGCACGTCCCGGTAGTGGTAAAACCAGCGTCCTTTCCCGCAAGGTTCGCAACCTTGTATCAGAGCTGCGTCCCTATCAAGGCATCATCGCCATCTCGTTCACGAACAAAGCAAGCGATGAGCTGGAGCGCAGGTGCAAAGCCAACGCTTTTGACGTGAAGAGCTCGTTTTTCGGCACGATCGATGACTTCTGCCTGCGCGAGATCCTCTTTCCGTTCGCGCGGCAGTTGATGCCTGTCGCCACTAATGTAAAGACGGCAAAGCTCCGGGAACTGCCTGAGTCGGCGACGCGAATGTTGCCGGCAATTCCGATTCAGGATGCGACTTTTGCCAACACAGCCGATTTCCTGCCTTTTCTGCATGAGGCATTGGTGCAGGGGTTCGTCCCGCTGGAAGCTGTGAGCATGCTTGCTCGCTACATAGTCGAACAGTCTCCGGCTTGTCAGAAATATCTCACTGCACGGTATCGCGCGGTTTACATTGACGAATATCAGGACAGCGGACGTTTCCAGCATCATTTGTTTTTGAAGCTCAAAGCTCTGGGGCTAATGGCTGTTGCAGTGGGGGATAGCGATCAGTCGATTTATGGGTTCGCGCACAAGGACCCTAGGTACCTGCATGAGCTAACGGCGCAGGGCAGCGGCTTTGCGCGCTTTGCCATCACCACAAACTTTCGCAGCCACCCGTCCATCAACGATTTTGCACTTCGATTGCTTGATCCGAACCATCCCATCGCTCCGCCGAACGATATGCGGGTGCTCATCAAAACAGTCGAAGGTAACCAGCGAGCGGTTGGGGCTTGGTTGAAAACCGCTATTCCCCACCTCATGCAGTACTATCAAGTAGCTTCGGCCGACAAGGTCGCAATTTTGTGTCGGCATCAGCACTCTGCACGTTTGATTGCTGAGACCCTGGAACTTACCCACCGCGTCGTTGAGGAGAGCCCTTTCGAGGCTACGCTGGCTGCTGAGGCGAGCCTTTTCTCGAACTTACTGCGGCTGCGTTACGACCCTCAGATGACTGCCGAGGCGTTGATTGATCGAGCGAGTTTGCCCAAGCTAGCCACCCACGAACGGCGTGCAGCTCGTAGATCAATACTGAGTTGTCGGTCTTGTCTTGAATGCCACCTGGTTCAGACCGTGGTGGATGCTGCCACATGCCTGCTGGGACATCAGCCATCAGCAGATGGTGCAATGGAGCTTGGAGTCATTTGTGGGGATGCCGACAAACTCCGATGGTTTCAAAGGCCCGATGATGCCGCTATTCAGATCATGACGTTGCATAAAGCCAAAGGGCTGGAATTCGACCTGGTTTTTCATACTGATCTCTACGATCACGTGATCCCGACGCGTCAGTATCCGCCGGGTACATTTGGTCAGGTCATTTTTCAGGATGAAATCCAATGCCTAAATCTGCACTACGTGGGTATCACCCGTGCAATCAAAGCTTGCGTGTTGATGACATCGAGCTTTCGTCTTAATGCACGGGGAGAAGTCAAGGTCGGCGAACCATCCCAGCTCATTGGCAGAAATGGAGCTAACGCGATTGCGCTCAATTGGTAAACACAATATCTCGACAGCGCTTCAGCATAGCTGTCGAGATGCATGGCTAATGCCCGTACTCCACACAGTTATGATTGCCTAGTACTCCGAGAGGGCACGGGCACGTGATTCGATGGTCGCATCCAGCTGATTTATACCTAATATATCCTCGTAGCTATAAATTATAGTCAGCCGGATATATTCGGATATTTGCGGTTCGAACTAGACCCGGACAACCTCGTATGCTTGGTTTTCTCATGAGGTGTAATCACCAGCAGAGGATTGACCCAGTTACTGAAATCTCACTGACTCAAGCTCCTACCGTATGAACCATTACCAGTACTGGATTTTCACCGGTTGTTGTTGGGTGCGCTCTGCGATTCACCTCGACAGTGAGATCGCCTGAGGAAACAATTTTTGAGTACCAGTCCTTCAGGCCCTGGCTAGGCTAAGACCTTTCTAGCGCCGTATGCTTGCAGGCTCATCCTTCAGAGGCGCTTGAATTCTAACCATGGCAAGGTTCTTCCCAGCACTCGATCAGGCAGAGTTTCGCAGCGAAGGCGAGTACACGCTTTTCCAAGCGCTGGCGGCGTTGGATGACGAGTTCACCGTAATCCATTCTCTACCTTGGCTGAGGGGTAGAACCAAGCGAGTTTACTCGCCGGAATTGCAGGAGTATCTAAGCGTCTCCCAGGCAAGGAATCATTTGTCAGGTGAGATCGATTTCGCGATCTTGCATGCGGATTTGGGCATGCTTTGTGTCGAAACAAAGTCTGGACTGTACAGGCCTTCGGGGGTTCGATTCGTTCACGAGCGCCAAGGATACGAAGTAGACCCCCTGAGTCAGGTCAGGGATAACACTTTCGTACTGCACAAGATGCTCAAGTCGTGGCAGATGAAGTGTCCCGTCGGTTACGCGGTCCACTTTCCAGACTTCGATCTCGATAGAAATCAAATCGCCAGTGCTTACGTTCCGCTCGACCGCCCGCTTAGCGATGGCATTTTGATCCTGCACAAGCATAGTCGGGACATCCCCTTGCGAATCAAGCAATTGATGATGCACTGGAAGTCCGCATTGAATTACGGGAGCAATGACAACTTTAAGCTGGAAATTGAGCATTTTCTTGAAACTGTTTGGCCGCGAGAAGTGCGAGATGGAGCTCTGGGCCGCAAGATTGTGGCGGACGGCGAGTTGTGGCTGAGATTGGATGATAGACAAGCTAATCAGGTGGCCTTATGCGTTGGCTCACGGAGTAGATTGATCGCTGGTTTCTCAGGAAGCGGCAAGACACTTATCGCACGATCTCTTGCCGAGCAGTTTGCGGAGCTCAACCTGAAAGTAATCTTTCTGCTCAAGAATCGACAGATTACTCAAAAAGTATCCGCCCAATTGAGCCATCTTGGCCGGGCGATCGTGGTTCAAACGTTCCATTCCTATTGTGAATCCCTCAATACGATCAAAAGGGAAATTGCTGTCGGTGAGCCGAATTACGACGATCACCACAAAGCCCTTCATGGGATGGTGGATCGACAATATGACGTCCTAATCGTTGATGAAGCACAGGCGCTAAATGAAGCCGATCACCTGGCCCTGCGCGAGCACTTCTCTAATGCTCGAAGATTCGTTTTTGCCGATGAGCTACAAGTCCTTCCAGGTATTGAGCGGGGAAGTACATATAAATTTTTGGAGGAAACCTACGGCGAGCGGTTCTTCTATCTCTCTACAGTCTATCGAAATCCTGGTGGTATCACTCAGACCATGCTCGAAATGCGGCAACCGCGGCATGAGGTGAATTGCCCTCGCCCCGTTACGGGTGAGGATTTGGGTAGGAAGATCAGCAGAGACGTTTCTAAAACTCTCCGGTTTATGATGGCAAGCCTCGTGAAGGACGGTGTGAGCAAGCACGACGTGATCGTGCTCGGCCAGTATTCCTTGTCGCTTGCGGGAATCGATCTTCCAAGCTCCACGATCTCAGCTTATCGAGGTATGGAAGCGCCTGTCGTCATCGTTGTCGCGGGGTTTGATATGGATGACACCACGTTGGCTTGTGCGCTTGGGCGGGCCACGACGCGAGCACACATCATCGTGCCGATCGAGTTGTTAGTGGGGGTTCGAGGTGTGAAGTCAGACTTCTTGCGCAAGCTTTTGGATAAGATGGATCGCGTACCAATTATCGAACAGGATGCTCTTGAAGCAGAGCCTCGCTTCATCTTAAACCGAGTGCAGAAATACGCAGGGTTGGTAGGAAGGCACGAGGTCTTCGGCGAAGGGTTCGCTTACGCTAGTAAGTGGCGGCGATGGGTGTATGAAGGCGGTATCAGGTGGAGCAATCGCGGAGTTCAGCTATGGGGATGGATGATCTCATTGACCACCGGTACCCGTATCGTCGGCATCGACCCTGTACGTAATGAGCGAACGGAGGGCTGGCTCCGGCTTTGCAACGAATGCGGGACGATGACGCCACATGACAAGTTTGATAGATGCTTAACCTGCGTCTCTTCGCCATTGGATGACGAGAGCATTTCCCGAATAGTTTTGCTGGCAGCGGTTTTGGATACCGACCGCTCGACGGTGCGAGGGAGTTCGATGTTCAACGCTGCAGCGCTCATTCGGGATTTTCAATTCCCTAGCGAGAATGAGTATTTGCATGCGATTGATGAACTCCCCGATCTTTTCATCGCCACTGCAGTCATTGAGTACCGGATGCGCCTTAATGCGAGCGTGGCTACCACAGTCGAGGTGGTGCAGTGGCTGAGTGAAATCTTCGTACTTAGTGAATTAGAATGCTCCCACGAGGCGCTGGCTGGACGCGCAATTGGTAGCCTATGTGCGAAGAAACTCATGTCGAAAGTAGATACGGGAAGATACCGACTTACTGATTCGTAAGCCTCGGAATCGAGTCGGTTTGTATTCACCTGATCGTGCGACGTCAGGTATGCGCAGTGCACCACATTGATGAGGGGCGCCCACTACAGTAAACGAGCTTCGGCAATCATGGGTTTGATCTAGTCGGCACACATGAATGGGCATTGTCCGTATGCCTCTCTCAAGGATGTACTAACACGGTTGCTGACACATCGGGCCAGTGAAATCGTGCAGTTGCTACCGCATCAATGGATGCCTGCCTGACTTACGCAAGGTGAGTTGGACGGACGCCTACGAACGCATTCGCTCAGGCGCAGTAGTTCATAAGGAAAATTTTTGATAGGGCAGATTTACGCGGGTCAAGCATTCAAAAGGCAAATATGATCGTTGATCATAGCTAAATGCTATTTTTTACCGCTAACAGTAAGATCAACGCTCAGCAGGTACGCTCAAGGTGATTAGGACGAGGCTATGACAAAAATTCAAGCGGTAAGAGTTGAAGATCGTGTGATCGAGCTGCTACCACAAGGTATTGATCGTCTCGGTAGATTGTTTGAAGTTGATAGCGTCAGTTTATTGTTAGGGACGAACGGCTCGGGAAAAACGCGAATGCTATTGACCCTCGCAAATGCTGTCGGATCTTCTCAAGATGACTCCGTTCAATTTTATTTTCAAGGCACTCCTAACGGAAACTACGAGCCGCAAGCTCCATACAATAATGACTTGTGTGCAATTTACTATTCGGCATTGCCGTACAGATGTAAACTCGTTCGGAAGCCTGGTGTTATAAACGCATCTCCTGGCACTAAGCCTTATACTGATAGTCGAAGAGTTGAGCAGCTAGGTGAAGTTGCTGAAGTTTTAAAGGTAAATACTCGGTTAATCGGTGTTTTTGGGTATTCCAGAACTGTTTTCAGAGCGGTTCTTATTCCTGCCTTAAAAAGTTCTAGGGAAATATTGTCATCAGAACTAGAGCGTGCCATTTTTGATTTAAATGGCTTGGTGAGTAGGGGCAATTCTGCCGAAATAGATGACTATAGAATCTTAGATGGTAAGCGAGAGTCGATATTAAAACGGATTGAGGAGCTTTTGGAGCAGGAGGCGGACGTTCGGATTGGTAAGATTAATCGATGTTTGTTTTTGGCGACGTTAGAGTATATGTATTCGAAAAAAAAGCGCTATGACGAGAGATCAGCGGCGATTGCGTTTCTGAGTCATGTAGGCCTCGTTTTTGCTCCTTCGGATATGTCATCGTTTAAAAAGTTACAAGATATAGTAGAAGACACGAAGGTCGTGCTGGCCAATTATGCTTATAACGATGACTTTGACTGGAATCAAAGAGTTCACAAGTTTCAAATTGACGGCATTGGCCAGTCGGAGATGGTTCGGCGGCATGAAACTCCTATAAAAATAGAGTGGTCGAATCTGAGTTCAGGGTTGCAGGCCTTGGTGGAGCAATTTTCATTAATTGATGAAGCAATAGGCAAGGCTGCCGCTCGGAGGTGCTTTTCCATCTTATTACTAATTGATGAAGGAGACGCCTATTTGCACTTGGATTGGCATCGTAGATATTTTTCTATGTTGAATAAATTCCTTGGAGGCCTCAAACATAAGCATAATCTAAAAAGTTTGCAATTGATTATGGCGACGCACTCTCCTTTGTTAGCAGCGGATATTCCGGGTGAGTTAGTAACTAACCTTGACTCTAGCTCCACCATAAATTCTTTTGCCGCACCTTTGGAGGAGGTCATTGCGGGGGCGTTTGGTTCTAACTCTCTAGGAGAGTTTGCGGCTAGTAAAATAAATGAGATATATAAAAGGGCGCAAGCTGGAAAGACTACTAGCGAAGATCGTAATGTAGTTGAGGTTATTGGGGATGTGGCTATTAAATCGGCGTTAAAGCGGAGTGTTCGAAGGTGATTATAAATATCTCTGATGTATGGGCTGGCGCCGTAGAACATCATTCAATATTTCTCAATGGTGAGATTAATAAAGGGTTGCTAGAGTTAAGCGATTCGTTTGTAGATGCTGCTGTTTGTGACTTTGTTGAAGCAAATAGAAGGGTAATAGTGAGTGGAACTCCGCTAGAATTACCAATGTGCATTGAAGATTTTGAAGGTCGCTTTGGTGGTGGGTTTCTACGTGAATGTGCTTCTGAGAGGCTCAAAGATATTTTTAATTTTTCTGAGTTCTCAAAAAAGTCCAAAAAACCTTGGACTGCTTACCATCTTTGTCTTCAGGCAAAATACAAGATATGTTGTTATTGTCATATGATAAGTACCGGAACTTGTCTCCCTGATGAGGGTTTAAAGGGATACAGGCCGCCGATTGATCATTACTATACAAAGTCAGATTATCCGTTTTTGGCGTTGACGCTCTCAAATTTTATACCATGTTGTGAGAAATGTAACGGCAGCCAGATGAAGCATGCGGTTGATTTTGCAAAAAATATTCATTTAAATCCATTTACTGACGAAGAGTCGATCGAGTTTGAACTTCGTCCCATAATAGTTGCGGAGGAGATGGTTGCTAAAGCTCTTGCGTTAGCGCTACCGTCGACGAGTTACCGGTTGGCTGTCGAGGCTAAAAAAAACCATGCTGCGTCTAATGCGTCAATCAAAACATTTCAGCTAAAGAGCCGTTACGAAGATTATTCCACCCAGGCATTTTATCTCGCAAAAAAAATGAGAGGCTACACCGCGCGCCAAGCTATGCTTGATGCAGCATTGGATTTTCCGCTTACGCTCGAAGATCATCTAGAGTTTGAGTTGGATGCCTACAAAAGCTTTCCTTACGGAAAGGTAAGGGTATGTATTGCAAAGCAATATGGTGGAATCCCAGAATGACGAAGCTTGTGCAGTTTCAATGAGTGCATATCTTCTAGGCGGGCTTTCATAGTAGTAGAGGCCTAAATCATTTGCCTGGTTTTCAATAAGCTGCTAGAAAGCTGCTGGCTACCAATAGTTAGTCGGCAGGTTTCACGGCCCGGTTGTCATTAAAACGTACTTGAGTCCTTATGTGCTTCTTGAGGCGATTCTACGATCGCTTTATGTTCGATTAATCTGTGACGCTGTTCTTTCAGCGTAGGTAGCCCTTCAACAATGCGAAAATGCGTTCCGTAATATTTTTCCATCCGGGCTATTAGTTATGAATTTCCCCGGCCTCTCTAGACACCTTGACGCTTCGCCAATTTTTTCAAAGTGCCTACTCTGCGTCGCTTGGTGGCTGCGCGTATGGCCTAACTTGGTGAAGCCCTTTGCACCGCCTCATCCTTTCATTTTTTCTGCTGGTTTCATGGTCGAGTTGTCACTAGGGCGTATGCTGATCCGGAGATTAGGCCATGTTAATAGTGTGCGGCTAAACTCTCCAAGAGTCTGTAGTGCCAGCTAGCCAGTTCTGAACGCCGTTGATACGCTGCTCGGCCTCTTGTATATAAGCATCCGCCTCGTCGTATGCGACGTTACCATTAGCGACATAAAAATAAGGACCCCATTCTAGCTCAGCAATTTGCTGGTACTTTGTCTCAATGGTGTCGGTTCCCAGCATTTCATCTTCATAGGAAAAATAATTATTCTTTGCTGCACTATACCGTAAGTGCGCAAGAAGTTCTTGCATGAACCACGCGACTTGGCTTTGTAAGCCTGTATTGCCTTGCTTGCTGTACAGAGTTGGTATGTATTCGTTGTGTATTGTTTTGCAATAGCGAGTATGCACATAGTGCTTTCCGTATATGCAGGCGCAAGTAAAATGTCCGAACGGGTTTCTTACGGATCCGTGTGGCTGTGATTGGTAGTAATATCCGTTCATATAGAAGTCGTAAATATGCTTGCAGATGTTTTTTTCGCTGAGCCTACTATCAAACGCAAAAATTCCTTTAAATATAGGAGGATATCCATCATCGAAATCGCTAGCGTGGTGCAGGATATCAAGGCTCTTCTTCAGTTGACGCATATCTAGTGTTGTTTTTACTTCAATTACGGCTCGCACAGCATTAGGAGGGGCTACGACTAAGTCCCCTTCTCTGAATAATGGTGCATATTCAATCCTGTCATAGATCTGTACATCAAACTGCCTATTGCAACCGTAGATGAATCCTGACGCAACGTGGTATCTCTCTGGTAGGTGCTTGCGGAGCATCGTGATCAATAGCTGTTCGCGATACCCTCCCACAGTCGATCCGTGAGAGATGATGAGACGAACTCGATGACTGAGTGCGTCGAGCTCGCTAGCCATTGACGCCGCAAATCCTCTTCGTTTCTCAATCTCTTTTTGATGTACGCCATGTTCTAAGTAGACCAGTCGAGTATGTCTGTTGCCTTTTACAATGGCTTTCATATAGCCTTCGGCAATCAAGGCTTGTAGGATGAACACTATTTTTTCGGTTTCACCTTGCAATCTTTTATCACTACGTACCCTATCAATTACCTGATCCAACGGTGCTTTTCCAGTTTGGCCGACTAGTGAGCTCATAATGTCCAATACTAGCCGATAGAGTGCCAAGTCCGGAGGGCATTCAAGATGGGCGCGGATAGAAAATGGATGTAGTTCTAATTCTTCGTTAGGCGATAGTCTCCGCTTACCGGTTGAGCGGATTTCCTTGAGCTGTATTGCTTCATTCTCATCGTGTCCGACGAAACGATAAAGCTTGAGTTCTTCCCAAGCATCAGTGCTAACGAAGCAAAGGTCATTAAGGTTCAATTCCGTCTCCTAAAAAACCAAGATTTTTACTTTGGTGTGCTTGCTGCGTAGGTCAAATATTTTTTAAGACTTATTTAGTGTCCACTAATTCTATTCAGACTTTGCATATTAAATGTCATGGGGTGCAGGCCTGCCCTTGTAAATCGATATCTCATACACGAGGAGGTGTCATACTCGTGAGACGAGACAATCAATTGTCTATCTTTGAGTTCGCAGCGTAGAAGATCCGTCAATGATGCGATGTTTATCTCATCCAGGGATTGAGATGGATCGTCAATCATAATCATGGGGACGCTCGAGTAGACTCTATTTAAAGACAGGAAGAATGCGAGGCTCAACGCTGAAATTTGGCCGGAACTCATGGATAGCATCGCATCATTGTCTGAATATTCAGCGGTCGCAAATCTGAGTTGATTGCCATCTTTGCTTTCAATGAATAGTCCGAGTCCGCGCTGGTAGTTTTGAATTAGTCGACCGCTATACAAGTGGAATAACTGTAGTTCGAAGTCTTTTTCGCCCTCAATGATTAACTTTAAGGAGTGATAAAGGGCAACTTTTCTCTGATATACGAACCCACTCCATGATGAAATTGCGCTGTTTGGCTCTGCTAACTCGCTCAACGTGAAATCCTTTCGGTTGCTGCCTAGTGTTGCGATGATATCATTATGGACGTAGGTGCCAATAACCGCTTTGGTTGTATTCCTACAATAGAAGCTTGTTTTTCAGACGGCGAGGAGGGCGTCAGACTACTCGAGGAGTCGCGCCCTAAGGCGTCCGAGTGGGGGGCGAGGTCAGCCTTTGGTGAACGACATTCGTGGCGTCGCATTACTGAGTTGCCTTGTTCTCGTAGGTAAATTCCGGATGGGCGCCAATTAAACTTGTAGTCACGCACAGACCGCCCCGCATACAACGCCCAGTGCCTCCTGGAAAAGTCTCTTGGTTTGGGCGGGATGGGCTTCTGATATTCTTTTGCCGGTTTCCGATGAGCCCATGGCTGCTGGACTGCGTTCATCCCAATCCGCTGCCGAAGTTCATCGGGAGTAACGACTATGGCGCGATGGACGACGATGAAACGGGCAAAATGTAAACAACCCGACTGTAGCCAGAGATTTATTTATATTTTCTCTATTCAGGGATCTTTATGTCTGTGCAAATCCCCGGATTTTTGAGGGTATGCGGCTTGTTTACGATATCCACGTGTACAGAACCGTTCTGCGCGTCGCCACGCTTCGTAGGCGTTTCTGGCTACACCCCAGGGGTGCAGTCATTGGATGCCTATAGCCTGCGCAGCATGTCAAATTTGAGTGGCAATTTGCGTTTTCGGCGGAGGGCAGCGAAGTGTTGGATTTGAAGGATGACAGCCAGCTTAGGGCCGCTTGCCAAGCGCTTGTGAATCAGGAACTTTCGAGGCCTGGAAATCAGCAGTGGATTGCTGAGTTTCTTGAGTGGATGGAGCGCGTTCGAGACGTCACCCGCGAGGAGTTTTTGACTGAAAAATTTCAGCTTTCTCTTTGGGAGAACGAGGCCGTCACGTCTACCGGGATGGGGCAGATTGACATTTCCAAGGTAGCCAGTAACCCGGCGATAGCTGAGCAGCTCTGGGAGCTCAAGACCGGTTTTGCCGCCGCACCGACGGAGGCAGAAAAGGAATCGTTGGTACAGGCTGCGAGGACGGCAGTCTTTTAGGCTGTCGGTCTGCTCACCAAGCGCAACCCGAAGCTCAAGATGTACCGGGTATTTGCACTATTATGTCCGGGGTCTTTCACGACCATCGCGCACTATCGCAAACTCAAAGACCTTGCAGCCTTGCTGGGTATTCCTGTTCGGGGTGAGGCCCGGCCCGTGTTGCACAAGCTGGTGCTGAATCGTATTGAAGAAAGCCTGGGGCCGGTGCCAGATTATCTGACAAGGGAGGGCGCGACACGATTGGCACTCCCGTGGATGCTGTACGTTCATCATGTACAGAGCCCTGAACTTGAGCCCACTGAAGTATCAGACCCGGTGACCGGCAAGGAGAAGCTGAACCCGCTCCCGGCTGCGCGCAGAAGGCGTGGCATGCTCGCCATTGGAGGCGGGACTGGGACGATTCGGGCAATGATCGAATTTGCGCTGGAGGGCTGTACGCGGGAAGACTTCATTGAGCATATGCAATCACTGCATCTGGCGGCCAAAAAGACTACGTTGAACACCCAGTTCAATGCGCTGATCGCTGAGTGGGGGGTCATCAAGGCAAACGGCAGCGACCTGGTGCTGACATCTCGCGGAGAGGCCTTTCTGGAGTCTGGTGATCCCGATGAGGTCCTGGACTTGATGATCACCCGGATCCTGGGTTTTGATTATCTGCTCCATGCACTGGCTCAAGGTCCGCGTACTCTCCGCGAAGCCATCCTGATACTGCGCACAGCCAATCCTGGTTGGACCAAAGACTTTGGCCCAGCCAGTTTGATTAACTGGTTCAAACACTTGCAGTTAGCGCACGTCATCGACAAAGAACTGCACCTCACCGGTACAGGTCAGGAGTGGGCTCAGCGAATTGACTGGGAGCCTCAGGCACTGCCGGCCGTGGAAGTGTCCGATACAGTGCTGTCACCGCAGAGCCTTCAGGTAGTTTCCCCAACGTCAGTGGCAAGACCTGCGCTGCATCAGGTCATTGATGGTTTTTCCAAAGAGTTCCCGTTCAAAAAAGAGCTGATCGCTCAGCTTGATGCCGGACTGTGGAGTCACAAAAGACGACACCTGGCAGTGCTGACGGGGCTTAGCGGGGCAGGTAAAACGCAGTTGGCCCGAGGCTACGCGTTGAGCTTGTGGCAGCTCGAAGCCAACCCTGAAGAAGGCTTGCTGATCGTGCCAGTCCAACCGGGCTGGCACGACTATTCCAGCCTGCTGGGCTACGTCAACCCGCTCGACACCGAGTCATACGTGCGCACCCGGTTTCTGGATTTTCTCCTGCAGGCGAGTTCGGACCCGGGCAGACCCTATACGCTGGTACTGGATGAGATGAACCTGTCTCATCCAGAGCAATACCTCGCACCATTGCTGTCTTCGATGGAGACGGGAGATGCAATTGAGCTGCACGGTCAGGCCGATGAGATCAATGGTGTTCCTTCCTGCATTCCCTATCCCGGTAACCTGGTGATTATCGGGACAGTGAACATGGATGAAACCACTCACGGGTTGAGTGACAAGGTTTTGGATCGAGCCACCGTGATTGAATTCTGGGATATCGATATTGATAGTTATCCTGGCTGGGAGGCGAGCGTTCTCAGCGATGAGCAGCGTTCGACCATTCGCGCGTTGATGAACGCATTGATGGAGGTGCTGCGTCCCGCGCGCATGCATTGTGGCTGGCGTACATTGAGCGACGTGCTGGGCTATGTGGAGCAAACCCAGGCCAGCGGGGTCATCGGTTTTGAACATGCGCTGGATCACGTCGTTTATGCCAAGCTGCTGCCCAAGCTCAGAGGTGAAGACAGCCCGCGCTTTCAGGCAGTATTTGCAGCGCTCAAAAAGGTCCTGGAAGCCAGGGGACTGACCGATTCGCACCAGAAAGTCCGGGATATGCATGAAGACCTGGTGCACACCGGCTCAACGCGATTCTGGCGGTGACCGTGCCGATCATTCAGTGTTCGACTGCCGAAGGCATTCGATTTGCAGTCGTGCGGGGTGAGATCACCTCGGGATTTTCCGAGCGCTCGACCTACCATGTCAGCGCGACGAAAGGCTGGTCGTTATTTGTCGACGACGTACGACTGGAGCTCATTCAAGTTGCAGGGGCGCCTGTATGGCGCTGGTCGCCCGGGTTCTATGCCGGTGAGGTCTGCGCGGAGCTCTTTGATGATAAAGAAAACTATGTAGGACACTACCGCTTGGATGTCGCGCCTGACGCCAGCAAGCTGGGAGGGGAGACATTCTCGGCCATGCTGGAGGCTATCCAGGCGTTTGATCCTGTCCTGCTGTTCGGTACCGAGGAAGCTCAGCGTGGTATTGGCA
>Ga0157370_10005902_pt1 | contig 13651 bp, 14 predicted proteins | sample C35metaG_FD_113463 | JGI IMG/M metagenome (GOLD analysis project Ga0157370, IMG submission 113463) | Corn rhizosphere microbial communities from Kellogg Biological Station, Michigan, USA - C3-5 metaG | ecosystem: Host-associated > Plants > Roots > Rhizosphere > Soil | place: USA: Michigan...
CGGAATCATAGCCGGTTCCATCGACCCGGCGCGCGTGGTCGGATCCATCGTCTATCTGGGGACGGAAATCGCTGAGCCGGGCGTCATCCGGCACATGGAAGGAAACCGCATCACCCTTGGCGAACCCGATGGAAGCCGGTCCGAACGATGCCGCGCCATCGCCGAAGCGCTGATTCGCGCGGGCCTCCGTTGCCCCGTCACGACGCGAATCCGCCAGGAAATCTGGGTCAAACTGCTCGGCAATGTTGCATTCAATCCTCTGAGCGCGCTCACCCGGGCGACGCTGGCGCAAATGGCGCGTGATCCCGGTGTCCGCGGCGTCGTGGTCAATATCATGACGGAGGTCGTCGCCGTGGCCAACCGGCTGGGTATCGAAATGCCGGTCTCCATAGACCAGAGAATTGCCGGGGCCGAAAAACTCGGCGATCACAAGACTTCCATGTTGCAGGACCTGGAAGCGGGAAAAGGGCTGGAGCTTGAGCCTGTTGCCGGCGCTGTTCTCGAGCTCGGCGCGCGGCTCGGCATCGACATGCCCCACACGCGCGCCGTTTATGCCTGCACGAAGCTGCTTGAAAAGGTCACAACCACTGCGGGGAGGTAAAAGTGAATCGCTGGGTCAGACTGGCCGCGGCCGTAGTCGCGATGATCATGATCGGCAACCTGCAATATGCATGGACGTTGTTTGTCCGGCCGATGATGACCGCGAATCACTGGAAGCTGTCCGAAACGCAATGGGGTTTCAGCGTCTTCATTGCAGTGATGACATGGTCGATGCCCCTGTCCGGCTGGCTGATCGATCGGCTGGGGCCGCGCGTCTTCATGTCTGTTGCCGGTGTGTTGTGCGGAGCGGGTTGGGCAGGCCTTGGACAAGTCCACAGCCACTCCGGATTCTATGCCCTCTACGCTGTCGCAGGACTTGGAAATGGATTCGTCTATTGCTGCTCGACCGCGCTTGGTCTCAAGTGGTTTCCCGATAAGCGCGGCGTAGCGTCCGGATTGATCGCCGCCGGGTATGGATCGGGAGCGGCTTTTTTCAACCCCATTTTCGGCGCGTTGCTTGGCTCCGTCGGATATCGAACCACGCTCCTCGATTCCGGCATCGTACTTGGCGTGGTCGTTGTGTGTGCGGGGCAATTCCTGCGGTATCCTCCGTTGGACTTCGTGCGCCCGGCTGCGTCGCGTCCGCAGCCGCGAATCCGCCAGCAGAAGGACGAATTCAATTCCGTGGAAATGCTGCGGACGCCGCACTTCTATCTGCTCTACGCCATGATGCTGATGGTTGCTATCGGCGGCCTGATGGCCACAGCCCAGGTTGCCCCTGTTGCCCACAATTTCAATGTGGGCGCCGCTACGCTGGCTGTGGTGCTCTCCCTGAATCCGCTCTGCAACGGCTTGAGCCGTTTCCTCTGGGGAATGGTTTCAGATTCACTCGGACGCGAACGAAGCATGGTGATTGCGTTTTTTCTGCAGTCGATCATTCTTGCCGGGGTGGCGAATCTCGGTCGGCGCGGCGACGTGTGGTTCGCCGTGGCCATGGCGCTGGTGTTTCTCACCTGGGGAGAACTCTATGTTCTGTTCCCGGCGGTGCTCACGGATATGTTCGGCGCGCGCAACGCAGCATCGAATTACAGCTTTCTCTACAGCACGAAGGGGGTCGCTTCGATTCTGGCGGGAGGTCTGGCGGCCGTGTTATTTGAAAAAACAGGAACGTGGAATTACGCGTTTTATGGCAGTTCCGTGCTTGCCTTCCTTTCAGCCCTGGGAGCGCTCGCGCTATTGCGGATGCCCCTGCCCCGGAAAGCGCCGGCGATGAGCGAAGGCGCGATCGAAAGAGACGCTGTGCCGCCGCGCACTCAAACTGCAACCAATCCATAATCCGCGCCTCGGCCGTTGTGAACCGATACGAAGATAGCCGACAGGTCCGACCTACGCCGCTGAGCAGTCCGTTATCATACTGAACGCCATTATTTGAGGGGGGTCCATGAGGTTGCTGATGGTTTTCATGCTGGACGCCCTGCAACTGCCGGGCGCCACGATTTATCTGAACGGTCCAGCGTCCGTGTATGAAGCCTGCCTGCAGGGAGCCACTCTGTCGGATGTCCAGAGTTCGACAATGCCGCCAACGGTTTCGCCCAGACCGTCCAGGCGAGCCTGACGGCGTTATAGTCCGATGTGTTCTTCTACTTCGAAACATCTCGGCCTGCCCTGCTTGTTGGGCCACCGACGAGCGGCTTCCAGACGTAACGGGGGAAACCGGCTCAGCGTATAGCGGTATCAACCTCCTGTTGGAAAGCACGCCCGCGCCGTACAGTCCGGCGAACAGCGGGCCGCCCGATCATGCTCTACGTTTTCAGCGGACGAATTTTGAGGCGCCCATAGGACTCAGGCCTGGCCAATCTGGACTCAGCCTGGTCAGTTGGTTTCAGTTCACCGGAGCGACGCCGGGCGAAGTCATCCAGATACATTTGGACACGTCTGTAAATTCTCCCCAGGCCGTCCTTGCGCCGGAGCCGCCTGGCTCAAGCCTGGCCGGTGTGGGATTCTTCGCGCTGCTGGTCTTTCAGGGCTTGCGGACCCGCCGGAGAATCGGCCTCTAATCCTTACGCACCGCTCTCTTCACGAGTGAGATGATCCTGGCCTCTTCAGCCGGCGTCAGTTCCACCAGCGCGAAAGCGGTCGGCCACATACGGCCTTCATCCAGGTTCGCTTTGTCGCTGAAGCCGAGCGTTGAATACCTCGTCTTGAACCTCTGTGAGCTTTGGAAGAAGCAGATGACATTGCCATCTTTGGCATATGCAGGCATCCCATACCAGGTCTTCGCCGAGAGAACCGGCGCATTGGCTTTGATGATTGTATGCAGCCGCTCGGCCATCACGCGGTCCCGCTCCGGTAATGCGGCAATCTTCGCGAGCACGGCATTCTCGTCGTCTTCTTTGCTCGCCCGCCCGCCGCCTGCCTCAGCCTTCAATTCTTGGACGCGGTCCTTCATTGCGTCGCGCTCCTCGTCCGTAAATCCTGCGGTCTTTTTTCCGGCCGCCGTAGTCTTCGCGGATTTCTGCGTGCCGTTCTTTACAGCTTTCATAGCGCTTACCTTTCGAACGATACCAAAGCCGCGCCGCTTATGCGTACTCGCATTCAATCGCGGGCTGCCGTCGAACCTCATGGTTTGGCGCCTTACTGGGTAAGCACCGGTCCCATCGATGCGCAGCACACGCATGGCTTGCCCCACAAGTTACTCGGGCCGATCACATCCGGAACGGATTTCGAATCGTAAGCCCGTCGATCTTTTGGCCGTCGCGCATATCCTCCGAATAAAGAATGCTCGAGCCGGAATGAACCGCCGCTGCGATGACTAGAGAATCGAAGATCGAATAGCCGTAGCGTTCCGCAACAACCAGGGCTCCTTCATGTGTTTGGATCCTGAGCGCTACTGGTTCCGGACAGAAGATACGGAGGATCCCCAGCGCCTGGCGAATCTCCCGCCAACTCCTGTTCAGCTTGCGACGCGCGACTGCGACGAACTCATTCAGTACCTGGACTGATATTGTTCCTCCCCGGGCGATCAGCTTTTCAGCAGTCTGACTCCGGGCGTCATCCTGGCGGAATGCGTAAAGAACAATATTCGCATCAAAGAACGCTTTATCGTTCATTCGCTTCTTCGCGGTTGAATCTGAAATCGGCGGGGAAGAACCACTTCATCTGACGTAGTTCATCCAATGCCCTTTGCCTCGAGCGGTCACGGGCCACTTTGAATTCCCGTTTGCCCCCCACGGAGATTTCGATTTCATCTCCTTCTTTGAGATCGAGAGCTTCGACAACCGCTGCGGGCAGGCGCACCGCCAGACTGTTACCCCATTTTGAGACTTGCATTAGATATACGTTTACTGGTGTATATCCAGAAGACAGACAACGATTTCCACTTTCGAGCAGGAATGCCCTGCAGTATGGTCCCGTGTATAGTTTCCTCGTATGCCGTGGATCTGGGAGCCATCCCGCGAGTGGATCGAAAACACGAACGTGTGGCGATTTATGCAGCGGCTCGGATTCAGCGATCGCGAACGCTTCCTCGCATGGTCGCGCGATGACCCGGAAGCTTTCTGGGACGAACTCGCGCGCGAGATCGGCGTCGCCTGGTTTCACCCCTATGGTCGCGTCCTCGACGATTCACGCGGTCCCGAATGGTGTCGCTGGTTCGAGGGCGGGGAATTGAATATCGCTTATAACTGCCTGGATCGCCATGCCGCGCAAACGCCGGAAGCAATTGCCATCGCGTGGGAATCGGAAAACGGCGCAACGGATGAAATCACCTGGCGCGAATTGGCCGCGCGCACGAACCACCTTGCGTCCCGCCTGCTTGCGATGGGTCTGAAACCCGGCGATCGCGTCGCGCTTGTGATGCCGATGTGGCCGGAGATCGTTGAGATCCTCTACGCCTCCCTGAAACTCGGCCTCATCGTCACCACGGTTTTCGCCGGCTTTGGCCCGGGCGCCATCGCGTCGCGTCTTCGCGATTCGGGGGCGTCCATCGTTTTTACAGCAACTGAATTGGAACGCCGCGGCCACCGAATCCCTCTACGTTCCAAAGTGGAAGAAGCGGTCGCGAAAGCCGGCGCGGATGCACGGGTCATCACCCTGCGCGAGGACGTTCCCTTCGAGGGTGAGCCCGAACCTGTCGAATCGGCCCATCTGCCTTCCGAAACTCCGGCGCTTCTTCTCTACACTTCCGGCACGACCGGGAAACCGAAAGGCGTTGTCCACACGCACGCCGGCGCGCTGATTCAGGCCGCAAAGGAAATCTGGCTCGGCTTCGATCACCGGTCGGCGGACCGGTTCTTCTGGCTCTCGGACATAGGCTGGATGATGGGCCCGTGGACCATCATCGGAAACCATCACTTCGGCGGAACGATTTTTCTCTACGACGGCGCGCCCGATTTCCCCACGCCAAACCGCCTCTGGGACACGATCGAACGCCGCCGCATCACCAGCTTCGGCGTCTCTCCCACCGCCATCCGCATGCTCATGCCAACCAGCAACCCGCGCCTCTACCCCATGGAATCGCTTCGTCTTCTCGGCTCCACGGGCGAGCCGTGGGATGAGACCTCCTGGCTCTGGTATTTCGAAAACGTCGGCAAACGCCGCTGCCCGATCATCAACATCTCGGGAGGCACCGAAATCGTTGGATGCTTCCTTTTTCCGTTGCCGATCCAGCCGCTCAAGCCCTGCTCACTCGGTGGCCCCGCGCCCGGTATGGCAGTCGAAGTCGTCGACGAGGCGGGCGCGCCGGTTCGAGGCGCCATGGGCTATCTCGTCTGCACGAAACCCGCTCCTTCCATGACGCGGGGCATCTGGAACGCGCCCGAGCGCTACCTCGAGACCTACTGGTCTCGCTGGCCCGGCTGGTGGTATCACGGCGACTGGGCCTTCGTTGACGCCGAGGGCGACTGGTTTCTGCACGGCCGCGCCGACGAATCGATGAACGTTGCAGGCCGCAAAGTCGGGCCCGCTGAAATCGAGGACGCGCTGATCGAACACTCTTGTGTGTCCGAGGCCGCCGCATTTGGCGTTCCCGACGAAATTAAAGGCGAGGCGCTCGTTTGCTTTGTCGTCCTCAAACCGAACTGCGACACCACGCCCGCGGAACTCGCGCAACATCTCGCGCAAAATATGGGTCCGGCTTTCCGCCCTATGGTCGTCGAGATCGTCCGCGAACTTCCAAAAACTCAGAGTGGGAAGATCGTGCGCCGTCTTATCCGTTGCAAGTATCTGGGCCAGACTCCCGGAGATGTGTCGGCGGTCGCCAATCCCGAAGCGCTCGATGCGATCCGGCAGAAGTCATGAACCGAAAATAGACTTGTGCGCGGCTTTCAATCGAAACACTGGGGATGGTGGTACCTGAGCATCGGCGTGGGGTTTCTGCTGCTCGCGATCGTCAACTCGCTGCAGCACGCGAGACTCGCGGGCGTCGTCCTGCGCATCATCGTCGCCCTTGGGTTCGCGATGCTCGCCGGTATCCAGTTCTGGTACGGCCGTTAAGCCGGACCGTCTACGATTCCGCTTTCTTCCCGCGCGGCCTGAAATCGAGCGACGCCGAATTCATGCAGTACCGCAATCCTGTCGGCTTCGGGCCGTCTTCGAAAACATGCCCCAGGTGCCCGTCGCATCGGGTGCAGGTCACTTCCGTGCGCCGCATCCCGAAGCTCAGGTCCGTGTGTTCGGTGACGTTCTCCTTCGCCAGTGGCTGCCAGAAGCTGGGCCATCCGGTTCCGGATTCGAACTTGGTCTTCGAATCGAACAGCGTCGTACCGCAGCAGATGCAGTTGTAGAGTCCATCGGCGTGGTTATTCCAGTACTTGCCTTTGAACGAGTACTCCGTGCCCTTCTTCCGGGTGATCTCGAACTGCTCCGGCGTGAGCTGTTTCTTCCACTCGTCCTCCGTCTTGACGACCTTATCCATTTCTTCCACGCCTGTTCGATTCCCTGCGGCATCGAACACCGCGATCCGCACTTTTTTCGGCGCTCCCTCGGATTTCGCCGCAAACGCTCGCATCGCTACGGCTCCTGCGCCAACCGCCGATAAAAATTCACGCCGTTTGATCATTTTTCTCCTCGAACGTAAAGCTCCGGAAAGTTCTTTTTCAACGCCGCGATCAGCGGCAGGTCCATATTCACGATATACGGCTGCGTCGGATTGCGGTCCAGATAGTGCTGATGATAGCTCTCCGCCGCATAAAAGCCATTGAGCGGGACCACCTGCGTCACGATCGGGTGCTTGAAGACGTGCGCAGCATCCAGTTGTTTGATGTACTCTTCCGCGGTTTGCTTCTGGTCTTCGCTCGTGTAGAAGACTGCTGACCGGTATTGAGTTCCCTCGTCATAATGCTGGCGGTTCAGCGTCGTCGGATCGTGCGCCACGGAGAAGTAGATCTTCAGAAGCTGCCCGTAGGAAATCTGCGAGGGATCGTAAGTAATCCTGATCGATTCCGCGTGCCCGGTTTTTCCGGTGCTGACGGTCTCGTAGTTGGCTGTTTTCTTCTCGCCCCCGGCGTATCCCACGGTTGTGTTCGTTACGCCCTTCACATGCTCGAAGACGCCCTGCATGCCCCAGAAGCATCCGCCGGCGAGGACAGCCACCTGGCGCGTCGGCTCGGCGGCGCCCGTCTCGCCTGGGGGATTCGGGAAGCTCGCGCCGTATAGTCCGACGGCGCAGGTTGATATACAAGCAACTAAACTCAGTTTCACAAGGCCTCCACTCCTGGATGACCAGATCGTGCGGTTTTATTCCGCCTGGTAACTATGTTACGCGAACTGAGCGATGGTCGGATTTCCGAGCACGCCTGCATCCTTATTTTCCTTCGCTTTCGCTCACGGCTGGTTTTCACACAAACCTGCGCATAGCTCCGATTCGCCTCGTGTCATTGGCGCCGTCTCGAGGAATAACCTTATATCTTTGTTTGACTTACCAGCGCTAAGCTAAAGGCGGATTCAACCCCGTAATCCGCCGTTTGAAAGAGCGGGCACGAGAGTTGGGCGCGCCGCTCGACCAAAAGACAGCAGAACAAAGGAGAACGGAATGAAGAAATTAGCATTCATGTTGGCGCTCGGAATTGCCACGGTACCTGCGACGTTACCGGCTGTAGCTTTCGCTCAGGCCGGAGGCGGAGCTGGGGGCGGAGCCGGGGCAGGAGCTGGTGGCGCTGGAGCGCACGGCGGCGCCGGATCTACAGGATCACAAGGTGCGGCCGGCAGCACCGGATCAGATTCTACCGGAGCCGGGGCGACGGGCAACTCCGGAACAGGAACCAACGGCACGGGCTCGGGTACCAGTCAAAGTCGCCGCTCCCGCCGGAACCGCGGGAACGGCAGCACCGGCGCGGGTTCCAGCAATACGGGGAACAGCGGCGCCGGCAGCACTGGATCCGGCGCGGCCACGCCTTCTCAGTCCGCGCCACCCCAGCGCTAATCTTTGACGCGTAAAACGTTCGGGCCGTCTGCAAAATCGCGAAAGCGCGTTAGCGGCGGCCCGGGTGCACAATAGCCGGAATGGCCGCCGCCGTTCAACAGGTATCGATCGACGGCCGGGTGCTCCGGCTGTCCCGTCTCGACAAGCCGCTCTATCCCTCAGGGTTCACAAAAGCGCAGGTGATCGAATACTACGTTCGAATCGCTCCTTTTCTGTTGCCTCATCTTCATAACCGTCCCGTCACTCTCAAACGCTTCCCGGATGGCGTGGCCGGCCAGGCGTTCTACGAAAAAGATGCCCCGCGTTACAAGCCCGAGTGGGTGGAGACGTTTCCGGTGCCCAGGCGCGCGGGCGGTCCGGATATTCGCTACATTCTCATCAACAATGTCGCGACGCTGGTTTGGTGCGCCAATATCGCCAGTCTCGAGCTGCATCCGTTTCTGCATACGGCGCCGAAGCTCGAGCAACCCCGGTCCGTCGTTTTCGACCTCGATCCGGGTCCGCCGGCCGATATCTTCACCTGCGCCGAAGTCGCGTTTCATTTGAAAGCGTGGCTCGACCGCCGCAAGCTGAAGTCCTTTATCAAGGTCTCCGGCTCCAAAGGTTTGCAGCTCTACGTTCCGCTGAATACGCCCGTTACTTACGACGAAACGCGGGAGTTCGCTCACCAGCTTGCCCGCGATTTCGAACAAAAGTATCCGGACCTTTGCCTGGCCAGCATGGATAAATCTCTGCGCGGGGCCAAAGTGTTTATCGATTGGAGTCAGAATGCGGACTTCAAAACAACGGTCGGCGTCTACTCGCTACGAGCAAAGACTGACCAGCCCTACGTTTCCGCCCCGGTGACCTGGCGTGAACTGAAAACCGCGCTCACGGCGCGAAATCGCGACGCGTTATTCTTCGGTCCGCTCGAAGCTGCCGGGCGCGCCGAAAGGTTCGGGGACCTGTTCGAGCCAGTCCTCTCCCTGAAGCAAAAACTGCCGGCAGCTACTTCGGCCAAATAGCGCAGCGCCTATCTGCGGGCCGCACGCGCGTCTTCCTGCTCGCGGCTGACGAGCTTGTTGAAGTTGCTCTTCTGGCCGCGGGCAGTCTTGTCCTGATACACCAGCGCCAGCCCGCGTTCATCGAACTTCTCGAAGAAATCGTCCCAGCTGATCGGCTGGAGTTTGGCGTCTTTCGCATTGGGCTTACCCGGAAATTCGATGCGGAGCATTCCGATATCGCCCTTGCCGCCGGTGCCCTGGACGCAGGCGGGCTTGCCGCCGCGCTCTTCTGCCCAGCGCTGGATCTCGTCGTGGTCCGTCGTCATATTTCCCGAATGAGCGGCGTCGTTGGAACGTCCTGAACCTGAGCGGCGTCCCGCCGATGCCGACCGATGTCCGGCCGAGGCCGATCGCGACCCGGCGGGTGCGTGGCGCGAAGAAGACCTCGAGCGGGGCCGCTCTTCCTCTTCTTCCTCCATCGCAGGTCTGGCTTTGGCGCTCTCCTTCAGCAGGCGTTTGGCGACAGTCGCGAGCTGTTTATCGGTGGCTGCCTCTTCACGCAGCGTTTCCTGCAGCAGTTGAGCGACTTCAGTTTGCTTCGTGGCCTGCGCGGCGGCGGAGAGAGCGTCGTAAGCCGCGATCTCGAAGTGCTCGACGCGGCGCGCCGCGGAAGCGAGCCCGATATCCCGGATGGAGTCTTCCATTTCGGAGGCGATGATCTGCTGGCCTTCCTCGATGAGCGCCTGCATGGGCGCGCACGTCGCGCCGCGCGCTTTTACACCCAGCTCCTGAAAGATTTGCTCGATCCGGGCCGCCTGCTCCTTTGTCTGTTCCGCGTGCTGCCGGAAGCCATTGGCCAGTTCTTCGTCCGATGCTGCTTTGGCCATCCTCGGCAGCGCTTTCGTCAATTGTTTTTCCGCGTCGTAAAGCGTTCGAAGCTGCTCTACAAGGAACTGCTGCATAGGGGATGTCTGCATAACGCACGAAGGCTTACACTTTGGGGGCCGTTGGGCGCGGACGCACTCCAGTGCGCGGGTGGGGACGCGTCCCGTTAGCGAAATCGCGCTGCCGCGCGTGATTTCGCTTTGATCATTTCGATCTCCCGGTTCCGCGGAGGCGAGGAGGTTTCGAGCGACTCGAGGAATTCGGAGGCGACCGCGGCGATCCGATCGACGGCCGCCTCGAAGGAGGACTGATTGGCTTTCGACGGTTTGTGAAAACCGCTGATCTTGCGGACGAATTGAAGAGATGCGGCCCGAACTTCGTCGTCCGAGGCTGGCGGATCGAAATTGAAAAGCGGCTTTATGCTGCGGCACATGACCTGATGAAAATGAAAATAACAGAAATGCCGGATCCGGTCGATTTGGCGATTCCGGAAGGAAGCGCCGCCAAAGAGCACGAGGGGTTGCCGTTGCGCTCCAGTACGCCAGCGGGGTGGGGCCGCGCCGTTCTGGCGGACCCGATAAACCTGCTGATCGATCATGCGTTTCTCGAGAAGAAAGCCGCGAACAATGCGATGGAGTTGCTGACTCGCTGGCCGGGCGACTGGCTGCCGGGATGGGTGGAGGCGATGACAAGCGTGGCTCGCGACGAGACGGCGCATCTGGCCCAGGCGACGCGGATGCTGGTCCGCCGCGGAGGACGGCTGAGCAGGGTTCACAAAAATCCATACGCGAACGAGTTGCGGCTGCTGGTGAGAAAGGGCAATCGGGCGGAATTGCTTGATCGCCTGTTCGTTTCCGCGCTGATCGAGGCCCGATCCTGCGAGCGCTTCGGGATACTCGGCGAGACGGAAGTGACGGGCGACGATGAACTGGCGGCGTTTTACCGGGCGCTTCATTCGTCCGAACTGGCGCACTATAAGGTGTTTCTGAAGCTGGCCCGGAAGATTGCGCCGAAGGAAGAAGTGGACGTGCGGTGGGGCGAAATGCTGGACGCGGAAGCGCGAATCCTGGCCCGGCAGGAGCCCGGGCCGAGGATTCACTCGGGCTGGGTGTAAGTGCTGCGGGAAGCGGAGGAAGCGAGAAATCGAGGAAGCCGCAAGTCAGCGGTGAGCGCTCTCGAAGCGGCGGAATGCATTTATTTTGTGCGCAATGTTGATCAATTGGGTTCGATTTTTCGAGTTGCGGGGCGGCGGCGCGAGCTGTTGGGTTCGTTCGGTATGGTGTGCGGCACGCGACTCGTGCTGCCCGCGCAGCATCGCAAGCTCTTGAATTCTTGGGAGTTGCGCGGAATTGGGTTCTTCCGAAAATAGTCTGACGGCGGGAAGCAATGGCTTTGTTTTGTTTTGGCCGGTTTCCAGAATGGGTTCGTTTTTTCGAGTGGCCAGACACCGGCTCGGAGCGCTGCGTCTTCATCCCTGGAGGTGCGAGCCGTCGCGAGCCCGCGCTTATGCAGCGTTCTGTTCGGTGTCGTGGTGGGCCAGCAGCTGAAGCGGTACGGGTTCGTTCGGTATGGTGTGCGGCGCGCGACCCGTACTGCCGACGCAGGATCGCAAGCTCTTGAATCCTTTCGAGTTGCACGGAATTGGGTTCGTTCTGTAAATTCAGTGGCCGAATGGGAATGGCTTCGTTCGGCAGGCCCGCGGGCGAGCACCGTACAGGCCACGAAGGCGACCGCCCGCCGTTCATTTTCGAGTGGCTCCGCATGCCCGCTCTGACAGATAACACGCGTGCACAGGGTGGCCACCTGAACCTGGTGAAAACCCGCTGGAAAGAAAGGAAGATTTTTCCACTCTGAATCTGTGACTGCGGGAGCCTGCGTGCCCGGAGGAGCCGCCATGGGAGGTCCTATTCATGCCTGAGAGCTTGTAGCGGATGGGCCCCCGAAGCACGCCTCAGGGGGATGTACGAGGCGACCAGCGCAATAAGTATCAGGCCCACCCCACCCACCACAATTGGGGCCACACTCTGCACTGTGAGATCCTGCATCAACCGTAGCGCGAGCCGCCGCCCGGCAATGGCCAGAGGAGCGCCTGCGACGAGACCGGCGAGGACCACCGATATGGTGTCACCGAGGACCATGCGCCTCACCTGGCCAACGGTTGCGCCCAGGGCCACCCGGATTCCAATCTCCTTCGTGCGCCGGGCCACGCTGTACGCCAGAAGCGCATAAATGGCAATGCCGACCAGCAGCGCGCCGAGGCCAGCGAAGAATCCCGAAAGCATGGCAATCAGACGCTCAGGAACAATCGACGCGTCGATCTGCGCATTCAGGGTAGTGATTCGCCTCACTGGAACACGCCCGCCCATAACTTGCTCAACGAGAACGCGCACGTCTCGAATAAGGTGTTCCGGATTATCGTTCGTGCGTATCACCAGGTTGTTTGCGTTCATGAAGCCATCGTGAAACGCCGGAAGATATACTCCGCCATTTGCCTGCTCGCGAATTTCCGAGTAGTGCGCGTCCGCGACTACGCCGATCACTTCATAACTTTTGGGTTCAGGATCGAGCGTGACATGGTATAGGGTGATGCGTTTGGCAATGGGATCGCGCCCGGCGAAGTAGCGCCGCTTAAAAGTCTCGTTGATGATTACCGTTCGACCATCCGATTGATCCCGGGATGTGAAGGCCCGCCCGCGAAGTACCGGGATGCCCATGGTCCGGAAGTAATCCGGAGCGGCGTGACTAATCTCGATCCAGCGCTTATCTGACGGCCGTTCCTGATATCCCTCGACGTTGACGAAGCCGGCCGCCCCCGCCCCGGACAGTGGAGCCGGCGCACAAAAGGATGCGCTTCGAACTCCGGGCATAGCTGTCACGCGCGTCAACACTTCCTGATAATCGTGATAAATCCGAAGTCCCGTATAGCCATTCGCAGCCTGATCGAGCGTCACCACAAGTATGTGATCACGCTCGAACCCGAGATACGCGTGCTCCAGGTTCCAAAGATTGGCAACAAAGAGAGCGCCTGTGCTGAGGAGCAGCATGGATAAGGCTACCTGCGCCGCAACCAGAGTCTTGCCGAAGAGGCGGGTCGAGCGACCGGTACTCGTTCCCGCTTCGCGCAATGCCGGCGCAGCGCCCTGCCGCACCGCGTTCCAGGCTGGCGCAATTCCGAACAGGAGGCCGACAAGCAGAGCCGTTCCGATAGCGAATTGAAGCGTATGCCAGTCCGGATGAATGCGAAGCGACATCTGCTGCGCAATGCGACCGCTGGCCAGCAGTGTTTCGAGGGCCGCCGTCCCCCGATAAGCGAGCATCACTCCGATCAGAGTGCCCGAGATTGACAACAGCAGCGATTCGGTGAGGACCTGGCGAACGAGACGCCCACGGCTTGCTCCCATTCCCACACGCACTGCGAATTCCCGCTCGCGAGCAGCGCCTCGCGCCAGCAGCAACGCCGCAATGTTCAGGCACATGATGAGCAGCAACAGGCCGACCGTGCACATTAGAACCAGCAGGGGTTTGCCGATGCGATCGCGCGCGAAATTCAGTCCATTGCGGGCCAGAGCAACTTCCACCTTCAACTTCCAGACCAGCGGATCACTGCTGCGCGCCGCGCGTTCGCGGATGGTGAATCGATAGAGAACCGCCATTTCAGCTCGCGCCTGATCGATGGTCACTCCAGGCTTCAGGCGCGCCGTCAGTCCGATTCCTGCCTGCCTCGAAGGTGTTTTCGGCAGCCAAACATCCGTCGGAAGCTCCGGGAAAGGGCCAACGAACGTATGCGGCGCCACTCCGATCACCGTAACGAGTTCCTTCTGCA
>Ga0157370_10005903_pt1 | contig 13651 bp, 10 predicted proteins | sample C35metaG_FD_113463 | JGI IMG/M metagenome (GOLD analysis project Ga0157370, IMG submission 113463) | Corn rhizosphere microbial communities from Kellogg Biological Station, Michigan, USA - C3-5 metaG | ecosystem: Host-associated > Plants > Roots > Rhizosphere > Soil | place: USA: Michigan...
GGCATGGTCGGTGCTTTATGGGTGGCCGGCCCTCGACCGTTACGGGGGCTTTTTCCCATCTGTGGTGAGGAGTGCCGTATGCGCAAGGCAGCGGAATCCAAGGAAGAAGGCGAGCCCGTCGGAATAGTGATCTCGCGTGGGAGCCGGGAAGAGCCGACGCCTGCGTTCTTCGCGTACGTCTGGGGCCCGGCGCCGGAAGCGGAGGACGAGGTGACGCGCGTGGTCGCGCCACGCGCCGCCTGAGCGCTTCCGGAAGCGACGGATGACAAACGCGCCGGCAGCTGTCTGCCGGCGCGTCGTGCATCCGTGAGCGATGCTGCGAGATGAAGTGCGAGCATAGAAAAGGCCGGCGAGATCCGCCGGCCTTTCGTTCTACTATGCACAACGTCGAAGCACTACTTGCGCTTCTTGGCCGCCTTCTTCGCGCCGCCCTTCTTCTTGCTGGCGGACTTGCGGCCCGACTTCTTCGTCGCGGACTTCTTTTTCTTGGTAGCCATGATTCATTCTCCATTGACCGGAGTGAAACGGCCCGACCGATCCCCCGGTGGATCGGTGGGGCGATACGACGCCAAAGAACCGTCGTACCTCTACACGGCCTCCGAGAGGCTCGTGAAGTTGAAGTCCTTCACCTTGATGGTCGGCATCACGATGTCGCCGCCCTGCTCCGTGCCGGCGAGTCGCACTGATGGTCCGAGCATCTCGAGGTTATTCAGCATGAACAACGGTGAGTCGTTGAAGCGAAAGTTGCGAATCGCCTTCGTGAGCTTGCCATTCTCGATCAGGAACGTACCATCGCGCGTGAGTCCCGTATAGAGGATCGTGCGCGGATCGACTTCCCGAAGATACCAGAGCCTCGTCACCAGCACACCGCGCGGCGTGCTCTTTATCATGTTCTCGATCGACGTGTCGCCGCCCATCATCTTGATCGACTGCGGCTGTCCCGTCGCCGTCTTGCCCTGCTTCTTCGCCCAGAATCGTGTGTAGAATAACTGCTTGAGCACACCATTCTCAATGAAGACCTGCCGATTCAGTGCGAGTCCATCACCATCGAACGGCTGTGACATCAACTGCGGATCCTGCGGATCGGCAACGATGGTCACTCGCTCATCGACGATCTTCTCCCCGACTTTGTTACCTCCGCCGGGCTTTACGAACGGGCTGCGACCTTCATCGGCGGAGCGCGCATCGGAATAATTTCCGATGAGCTGCACCAGATCTCCCACTGCCTGCGGCTCGAGAATCACCGTGTAGCGCCCAGGCTCGATCGCCACCGGCGTGCGCGACATCTTCGCCTTGTCGATCGCGCGATCACTCACCGCCTTGAAGTCGAGCTGCGTCCAATCGGGATGATCCGCGGCCGCCCACCCCGATCCCGTGCCGTCCGCCGTGCGCACCGTGAGCTGATAATTCGCGCTCGTCGCCCGGTGATACGCGAACAATCCCTTCGAATTTCCGAGCGCGACCGACGACGTGCCGGTAATAATGAACCCGGCGGCCTGAAGATCGCCAGCACCACGCGCGGGCGCGAGTGCCGTGAGTGCGGCCTTCGCGCGATCGGCGGGCGTGAGCTGCGCGGTGGAATCGAAGTACGCATTCACCGGAACGTAGCTCTGGGGGCCGAGTGGTGGCATCGCTTCCGGATCGTCGGGCGCGAGCTTCGCGAGCGCTTCCGACTCCGACACGGCGCGCGCGAGCGATTCATCGGTGAGATCGTTCGTGACGACCACGGCGTGCTTCGCGCCGAAGGAGCTCTGCACCGCCAGGCGCATGTCGGTGACGCTCCCCGACGTGGACATCTGGTTCGCGGCGAAGCGCGTGTTGGCGGTGTGATTGCTGTTCAACTGCATCTCGACCGTCTCCGCCTTCGACAGCTTGGCGACACGCTCGAAGAGCGCGTGCGCGTCGTCGGGCGAAACGATCCCCGCGTCCGGCGCCGTTTCAGGCGACAAAAGGCGATGGGGGCGGCTCACGCTTTTCTCCCGGTGTTGATGACGTTGATGTTGCGGAAGCGGGTGGGCACGCAGCCATGGCTCACCGCATTGATCTGCCCGGGTTGTCCCTTGCCATCGAAGAAGCTTCCGCCAAGATCGTAGCTCTTCTTGCCGCCGATCATGTCCATCGAGTTCCAGAAGTCGGGCGTGCGCATCTGGTACGCGACGTCCTTCAACTGGCCGACGATCTTGCCACCCTTGATCTCGTGGAAGACCTGGCCGCCGAACTGCGCGTTGTAGCGCTGCTGATCGATCGAGAAGGAGCCGTCGCCGATGATCGCGATCCCGCGATCCGTTGCGGCGATGATGTCCTCGAACGACTGCTCCTTGTCACCCGGCAGCAGCGACACGTTGGGCATGCGCTGGAACTGCACGTTGTCCCAGTTCTGCGCGTACGAGCAGCCGTGCGAGCGCGTCTCGCGACCCTGCTTCTTGTACCACCAGTCGAGCCACGAAGCCTGCTCGCGCGTGGTCTGGTAGTCGTTGACGATCCCCTTCTTGATGATGAGAAAGGGCTCGGGCTTCACGCCTTCATCGTCCCAGCCGACGGTGCCGAGGCAGCCGACCTGGTTGCGATCGCCCTGGATGTTCATGAGCTCGGGGCCGTACTTGAACTGCCCCAGCATCTTCTCCGGCGGCGAGACGAAGCTCGTGCCGGCGTAGTTCGCCTCGTAGCCCATCGCGCGGTCGAGCTCCGTGGGATGCGCCACCGACTCGTGGATCGTGAGCCAGAGATGCGATGGGTGGAGCACCAGATCGTAGCGCCCCACTTCGACGGGCTTCGCGGTGAGCTTCTGCACCGCTTCCTCGCCCCACTGCTGCGCGTGGCCCGGCAGATCGCGCTCGAGCACGTACTCCCAGCCGCGTCCCATGGGCGCCGCGATGTTCGTGCGATTCTGGAAGTCGCTCTGGTCGGCGTTGATCGCCGTGATCTGCATCAGGGGCCACGAGCGGACGGCGGTCTGCTGGGTGAGCGAGCCCTCGCTGTTCGCGTAGCTGCGCTCCTCCTTCACGAAGAACAGACCGCTGAAGATGTACTTGACGCCCTTCACCTTCAGCGCCTCGCCGTTCGCCTTCAGAAGCAACGAAGCCTTCTCCTCCACCGAGACGTCCCACGGATCCTTCGTGTAGGCGCTCTTCCACGTGCCGACACTGGGCGGCGCGGGCGTGAGCACCACGGGCTTGTCGCGGGCCGCGCGGTTGGCCTTGGCGATCGAGACCGCCTCCTTCGCAGCTGCGGACACTCCGTCCTTCGTCAGAAAGCGAGTGGCGGCGAAGCCCCACGTGCCGTCCACGAGTGCGCGGATGCCGCATCCCATGGAATCGGTGTCGACGACGTTCTGGATCTGCTGCTCGCGAGTGAAGACGAAGTTCTGCCGCTGCCGGCCGATGCGGACATCGGCGTAGCCTGCGCCCGCAGCCTTGGCCGCGGTGAGCCCCGTCATCATGAGCTCCTTGATGGTGGACTCGGGAATCTCCTCGAGCGGAGGGGTGGACGCGAACGCGGTCGCGATGCCTCCGGTGGCCTTCCACGCATTGGCGGCGGCGACCGCGGCCGCCACCTGTGCGCTCTTCTTCAGAAAGTCTCTTCGATCTGTCATTAGACGGCGTCGCTCAGGCTGGTGAAGTTGAAGTCGTGTGCCTTGATGGGTGGCACGACGATCGCGAATCCCGGGCTGCCGTCCTCGCTCGCACTGACTCGAACCGATGGGCCCATGGCATCCAGATTGTTCAGCATGAAAACGGGAGATTCGTTGTAGCGCAGATTCTTGACGGCCTTCGTGATCTTACCGTCCTCGATGAGGAACGTGCCATCGCGCGTGAGCCCTGTATAGAGGACGGTGCGTGGATCGACCGGGCGGATGTACCAGAATCTGGTGACGAGAATCCCGCGCTGCGTCGACGCAATCAGGTCCTCCATGCCGGACGTCCCACCCACCATCCTCAACGATCCGATCAACGGTGTCGGTGTCTTCCCCTGCTTCTGCGCCCAATAGCGATCGTACGCGAGATCGCGTACGACGCCGTTCTCGATCCACGTCGTCTTCTTTACCGGAAGTCCTTCCGGCGTGAACGGCAGTGCCGCCGCGTCGGGATCGAGTGGATCCGAGACCAGCGTCACGCGCTCATCTACGACCTTGAGCCCCGTTTTGTTTCCGCCACCCTGCTTCGTGAAGAAGCTGCGTCCCTCATCCGCGCTGCGCGCGTTGAGCGCGAACGCCAGCAGCTGCACCAGATTTCCGACTGCCGTGGGCTCGAGCACCACCGTGTAGCGCCCGGGCTCGATGGCCACGGGATTCATCGATGCGCGCGCCTTCTCGATCGCGCGCGCGCCGAGTGCTTCGGGATCGATGTGCGACCAATCACTGTGCGAGGCCCCCGCCCATCCGCTCGAGCTTCCGTCGGGTGCGCGCACGGTCGTCGTCATCGCTGCGCCCGTTTCGCGCCCGTAGGCGAACAGCCCCTTGTTCGTGGCGATCGCGTAGGCCTGCGCATCCGATTCGATGTAGCCGGTCGCGGCGAGCTTCGCGGCGCGCGACGGCTCCGTCACCGCCCGCACTGCCGCGGCACGACCCGCGGGATCGAGCCCCGCCGTCACCGCGCTCCATCCCGGCGAGACGTCGTACGTCTGGGGGCCGAGCTCGGGCATCGACTCCGGATCTTCCGGCGCGAGCCTGGCGAGCCGCTCGGAGAGGTCGACGGCACTCTTGAGCGACGCATCGTCGAGCTTGTTGGTGGTCGTGCTCGCGCTGCGCGTCCCGAAGGTGCTGCGGATGGACACGGTGACGTTGGCGTTGTCGCCACCACTCGAGACCTGGTTCACCGCGTACCGCGTGTTGCCGCGCGCGCCGCCCACGATCGACACGCGCGTCTGCTCCGCCTTCGCCATCCCGAGGACGCGCGTGGCCAGGGCGTGCGCGTCGTCCTTCGAGAGCACGCCCGCGGGATCGAACAGCGAGCGGGGGCTCATGCCTTCCTCCCGGTGTTGATCACGTTGATGTTCCGGAAGCGCGAGGGCACGCAGCCATGGCTCACCGCATTCGACTGACTCGGCTGACCCTTGCCATCGTTGAACGCGCCGCCCAGCTGGTAGCTCTTCTTCCCGCCGATCATGTCCATCGAGTTCCAGAAGTCGGGCGTGCGCATCTGGTACGCGACGTCCTTGAGCATGCCGACGATCTTGCCGCCCTTGATCTCGTAGAAGAGCTGGCCGCCGAACTGGGCATTGTAACGCTGCTGGTCGATCGAGAAGGAGCCTTCGCCGACGATCGCGATCCCGCGATCCGTTGCGGCGATGAGGTCCTCGAACGACTGCTCCTTTTCTCCGGGAAGGAGCGAGACGTTCGGCATGCGCTGAAACTGGATGTCTTCCCACGACTGCGCATACGAGCACCCGTGCGAGCGGGCGGTCTTTCCCTGCTTCTTGTACCACCAGTCCAGCCATGGCGCCTGCTCGCGCGTGGTCTGGTAGTCGTTGACGATCCCCTTCTTGATGATGAGGAAGGTGTCCGGCACCACGCCCTCGTCGTCCCATCCGCAGGCGGAGAGCGATCCGGGCTGCGAGCGGTCACCCTGGATGTTCATGATCTCGGGACCATATCGGAACTGCCCGAGCATCTTCTGCGGGGGTGAGACGAAGCTCGTGCCCGCGTAATTGGCTTCGTACCCCATCGCGCGATCGAGCTCGGTGGGATGCGCGATCGATTCGTGGATCGTGAGCCAGAGATGGGTGGGATGCAGCACGAGATCGTAGCGACCCACATCGACGGATTTGGCGCCGAGCTTCTGCACGGCTTCCGTGGCCCAGCGCGTGGCGTTGTCGACGAGCTTCGCGTCGCGCACGTGCTCGTAGCCGCGTCCCATCGGCTGAATGTCGTTGGACTGGCGCGACTGAAAATCGGAGAAGTCGGGAGCGACGGCCGTGACCGTCATCTGCGGCTGCGACCTGTAGATCGTCTGCACGACGTAGGTGCCATCGCTCGTGGCGAGCGTCTTTTCCTCGCGCAGGAAGAACATTCCCGAGTTCACGAACTTCGCGCCCTGCACCTTGAGCGCTGCGGCGTTGGCGTCGAGCAGCAGTGCGACCTTTTCCTCGATCGGCACATCGAACGGATCGATGTCCGCGGGTCCGCGCCACGTGCCACTCGGCGTCGGCGTGACGGGCGCGAGCACGACGGGGCGCTCGAGCGCGGCGCGATTCGCCTGCGCCTGCGCCACCGCCTGTCGAGCCACACGAACCATCTCGTCCGCAGCGAGCTCGCGGCTCGCGGCGAAGCCCCATGCGCCGTTGACGAGCACGCGCACGCCGAAGCCGAAGGTTTCGGAATCGCTCAACGACTGCACGCGATGCTCGCGCGCCTGGATGGCCTGATTGCGATTCTGGCTGATGCGCACATCCGCGTATTCGGCGCCGGCGGACTTCGCGGCATCGAGCGCGCGCATCGCGAGCTCCTTGAATGTCGGATCGGTGAGCGGCGGCGATGTGGGGGAGGCGATGCGGTACTGCGGGGGGAGGCGATACGCCGCGAGGCCCAACGCCGCGGCAGAGGACAGCTGCAGGAACTCACGTCTCGTATGAGGCACTCATCTCCTCGGCGCATGGCGCCTGTCGTTCTGGCGCGAATATAGGAATGTAAAAAAACGCACGCAATAGCGCAGACGTTGAAGAAGGTCGCATGACGCGAACGAGATGCGAGATGAAGCATGTGTGCGGGACCATGCGCGAGACAGCGGTGCGCGCGTGAGCGACGGTGCATCACGAGCGTTGCGGCGCGGCACTCGAGCATCGACGAGCTCGATGAATCGACACGCCGAACACGAACGAGCACACGCGCGCGGCCGCACATCGGCTTCTTCGTACGTGTCCGTCCGTGTCCGTCTTCGTTCAGTTTCACACCGCGGTCGATGGCAGCCCGGGAGCGGGAACGCGGAATTGGGGTATTACATCAGGCTCGCGTGGCGCCGCGCGGATGCGCGATAGGCGAGCTGAGGAAGTTTCGCGCACGGCGCGGACGCGCCCCCGCGCGTCGCGGGCTCAACGCGTATCCGTTATTATAGAGATGGGAACGCGGATCCAGTCTCGATGTACCCCAGCGACTGAACGAGATGCCGACGCTAACGATCGACGGACGTGAAGTGACGGTGCCGGAAGGCACCACGATTCTCGAGGCGGCCCGCTCGATGGGCCTCGCGGTGCCGACGCTCTGCTGGTACCCGAAGCTGCCGATCGTGGGCAACTGCCGCATCTGCCTCGTGTCCGTGGAGGGCACGCCCAAGCTCGTGGCCTCGTGCGCCACGCTGGCCGCGGATGGACAGAAGGTCACGACCGAATCGCACGCCGCGGTCGAGAACAGAAAAGCCGTGCTCGGCATGCTGCTCGAGCGCTATCCGGTGGAGGAGATCCCGGAGGGCGGTGCTCGCAACGAGTTCGAGGAGTACGTGCGCCGCTACGAGGTGCCCACGGCGAAGCGCTCGTCGCTCGGCCTGCGCACCGGCGACGAGCGCGAGGGAGATCCGCTCATCCAGCACGACATGTCCACGTGCATTCTCTGCACGCGCTGCGTGCGCGCATGCGAGGACATCCAGGTGGTGGGCGTGCTGGAAACCGGCTATCGTGGCGAGCACGCGGAGATCATCGTCGGCTCGGATGGCAATCCCGAGCACGCGGGATGCACGTGGTGCGGCGAGTGCGTGCGCGTGTGTCCCACCGGCGCGATCCACGACATCATCCCGCTCGCCAAGATGAAGGCGGAGTCGCTGCGCGAGCCCGTGCGCGAGGTGCGGAGCGTATGTCCGTACTGCGGTGTCGGCTGCCAGATCGATCTGGAGGTGCGCGGCAACGACATCCAGCGCGTGCGGAGCCCGTGGATCGAGGAGACGACGCCGAACATCGGATCGACGTGCGTGAAGGGCCGCTTCGGCTTCGACTTCGCGATGCATCGCGACCGGCTCACCACGCCGCTCATCCGCAAGGGCTGGGTGAAACGCGACGGCAAGTGGTCGTGGGAGCCGTCGGCGGAGCAGACCGCGAAGTGGGGGCGCCGCAACGGGCCGTGGATGATCGTGTCGGAGGAGGCACAGACGCACAAGCGGCGTCCGAAGTTCAATCCGCTGCAGAAGCTTCCGCTGCTCGATCAACCCCTGGGCGACGCGCGCGATCGCGTGGCGACGCCCGCGAGCTGGTACGAGCCGTTCCGCGAAGCGACGTGGGATGAGGCGCTCGACCTCGCGGCAAGCCAGATGCTGAAGCTGCGCGACACGAGAGGGCCGAACAGCCTCGCCGTGTTCTCCTCGGCCAAGTGCACCAACGAGGAGAATTATCTGCTGCAGCGCCTCCTGCGCGCCGCGATCGGCACGAACAACATCGATCACTGCACGCGTCTCTGCCACTCGTCCTCCGTGAGCGCGATGCAGCGCGCGATGAGCACGAGCGCGGCGTCGGGATCGATGCGCGAGGTCGAGACCGAGAGCGACGTCATCTTCATTCTGGGCGCCAACACCACCGAGTCGCACCCCGTGTTCGGCGCCGCGATCAAGCGGGCGCAGAGGCGAGGCGCGACGCTCATCGTCGCGGATCCGCGGCGGATCGAGCTCGCGCAGCGCGCGGACATCCACCTGCAGATGCTGCCGGGTACGGACGTGGTGCTGCTCAACTCGATGGTGCACCACATCTTCGAGCAGAAGCTCGAGGATACGAAGTTCATCGAGTCGCGTACGCACGGGATCGACGCGCTGCGCGAGTCGGTGGCGCCGTACACGCCGGAGATGGCGGAGACGATCACCGGAGTGCCTGCGGACACCATTCGGCGTGCCGCCGAGCTGTACGCGAAGGGCCCGCGCTCGGCCACCCTCTGGGCGATGGGGCTCACGCAGCATCACACCGGGACGGACATCGTCACCACGCTGCTCAACCTGCTGCTCGTGACCGGGATGATCGGACGCTGGGGCGCCCCGATGATGCCCATTCGCGGACAGAACAACGTGCAGGGCGCGAGCGATGTGGGAGCGATCCCGATGTCCTATCCCGACTATCTCCCGGTGGAAGATCCGAAGGTGCGCAAGATCTTCGCGGACGAGTGGCACGTGCCGGAGGAGCGGCTGTCGCTCGTACCCGGCCTTCGCGTGACGGAGATCGTGCAGGAGGGAAGCCCCGTGCACGGACTCTACGTCATGGGCGAGAATCCCATCATCTCCGACCCCGACATCTCGCACGCCGAAGAGTGGTTTCACAATCTCGACTTCGTCGCCGTGCAGGATCTCTTTCTCACCGAGACGGCGCGCTACGCGGATGTGGTCCTGCCGGGCGCATCGTTCGCGGAGAAGACGGGAACCGTCGTGAACACGGAGCGGCGCATCCAGCTCATGCACAAGGCGATCGATCCGCCGGGCGACGCGCGCGGCGATCTGGAGATCCTCATCGAGCTGTCGAATCGCGTCGGGCTGCCCACACCCTTCGAGAGCGCGGCGGAGGTCATGGAGGAGATCGCGCGCGTCACGCCGTCGTGGCGCGGCGTGTCGCACGCGCGGCTCGCGAATGGCGGGCTGCAGTATCCGGTCGAGGATTCGCACCACCCGGGCACGGACTTCCTGTTCGCGAGCCACTTCCCCACCACGGATGGAAAGGCGACGCTCGTCGCGGTGGAGTTCCTGCCGCCGGCCGAGTTGCCGGATGCGGAGTTCCCGTTCTTCATGAACACGGGCCGCCAGATGTACCACTGGCACACGGGCACGATGACGCGGCGCGCGCACGGGCTCGACGCGCGCGAGCCGACGCCCACGGTGGAGCTGAATCCGCTCGATGCGGAGGAGCTCGGAATCGAGGACGGCGATCCGGTGCGGATCACGTCGCGTCGCTCCTCGATCGAGATCGCGGTGCGCATCTCGGACCGTGTCGCGCGCAAACAGATCTTCATCCCGATGCACTACCGCGAGGCAGCGGCGAATCTGCTCACGAATCCCGCGCTCGACCCCTACGCGAAGATCCCCGAGTTCAAGGTGTGCGCGGTGCACATCGAGCCGGTGACGCGCAACGGCCAGCGTTTCGGCGCCGACACGCGAAGCGAGCGCGCCGCCATGAGCGACAGCCATGAGCGCCAGCTCGTGGCCGGAGACGACTAAGTGGATCTCGGGATCGACGGAAAAGTTGCGCTCGTCACCGGTGCGTCCAGCGGACTCGGGCGCGCGTGTGCACGTGCGCTCGCGGCCGAGGGGGTGTCGGTTGCGCTGATCGCGCGGCGATCGGAGGAGCTCGAGCGCGTGGCGGCGGAGATCTCCGTCGAATCCAAGCGACGCATCCTCCCGCTCGTGGCGGACGTCACCGACAGCGATGCCACCGCGGCGGCCGTGGCCGAGGCGAAGGCGACGCTCGGGCCGATCGACATTCTCGTCGCGAATGCCGGTGGCCCGCCCTCCACCAACTTCGAGACGACGACGTACAAGCAGTACGTCACCGCGATCGAGCTGAACCTGCTGTCGTCCATTCGGCTCGCGCAGCTCGTCGTGCCGGGGATGCGCAAGCAGCAGTGGGGGCGCGTGATCTTCCTGACGTCGACCGCCGCGAAGCAGCCGATCGCATCGCTGATCCTGTCGAACACCGCGCGCGCGGGGCTCGCGGGCTTTGCCAAGACGCTGGCGACGGAGTGCGCGCACGACAACGTGCTCGTGAACACGATTCTGACGGGGCACTTCGACACGGATCGCGCGATGTCGCTGGCGGCGGGACGCGCCCAGCGCGAGCACAGCACGATCGACCAGATGCTGCGCGACCGGCGCAAGCTCATTCCGCTGGGCCGCGCTGGTGATCCGGCGGAGCTGGCCGCGGTCGTCGCCTTTCTCGCGTCGCAGCGCGCGAGCTTCGTGACGGGAGTCGCGATTCCGGTGGACGGCGGGCAGATCGCGACGACGTTCTAGCAGTCGCCACGTGGAACTCGACAGGGAACGCCCGTACATTCTTCCGACTCGTACGCATTCATGCTCCGCCACCCAGGAACGCTCGTGCACATGATCCGCCAGGCACTCTGCGCCTGCTTCCTCGTTGCGGCTGCATCCGCGCAGCCGCCGGCTGCGGGCGCCGACAGCGCCACGAAAGGGCTCGAGCGGGAGCTGACGGCAGTCGCGTATCGCCGCATTCACGCCTTCGATGAAGGGGACACGCTCGCGTGGCGGGCGCTGGTGGCGGATGGCTACGTCATCAGCAGTCCGTACGGTGGTGTTTCGACAAAGGCGCAGCAGATCGCGAGCTTCACGCCTCGCTCTCCGGGATACGAGAACGACTTTCGGATCACGGATGTGCAGCTGATTCCGGCCGGGAACGTGGTCGTGATGAACTATCGAATACTCGAGAGCGAGAATTGGGACGGACAGCGCGTGACGACGGCTCCGCTCCGGAAGACCGACGTCTATCAGCGCATCGATGGTCGCTGGCTGATCCTCGCCTCGCACGAGTCGTTCGAGCCCGTGCCTCCGGCCGCGACGGCCACGCGAGCCGCGGAGCAGCGAGCGTATAAGGGACGATATCGACTGACGCGTGCGGTCGTGTACGAGGTGACCTCCGACAGCGCCGGCCTGCTCATTTCGGAGGAAGGTACGGGCAGCCCCACGCGGCTGCTTCACGTCGCCGATTCGACCTTCGTGTTTGCGGGCAGCGAGTATCGTGCGACGTTTACGGGCGGCCGCTCGGGTCGCGCGTCGGCGGTGAAGCTGCGCCTCGCGGGATACGATCTGATCGCGCGTCGCCTTCCGGATCGACCCTGAACGCCTGCACGGAAGTTCCCCTGGTCCCGGTCGGGGTCGCGAGTCCGAGCGCGGCGTCGAACGTTCGTGACACTCTGCACCGTCCATCAATCGAGGAGCGTCGGTGAAAGCGCTGGTGAAGCAGTCGGCGGGACCTGGATTCACGCTCCGCGATGTTCCGGTGCCGACGATCCGTGAAAACGAGGTGCTGATCAAGGTCCGACGTGCCGGCGTGTGCGGCACGGACGTGCACATCTACGAATGGGATGACTGGGCGCGCGGCCGGTGCGTGCCGCCGTTCATCGTGGGCCACGAGTTCGCGGGCGACGTGGTGCAGGTGGGCTCGATGGTGAGCGATGTGAAGGTCGGTGACCGGGTGACGGCGGAGGGGCACATCGTGGACGGCCGCTGCACGCTCTGCCGCACCGGAAACGCGCACGCGTGCCCCTACACCAAGGTGATCGGCGTCGACCGCGACGGCTGCTTCGCGGAGTTCATCGCGATGCCCGCCACGAACGTGTGGCATCTCGATGACAACATCTCGTACGACGTCGGCGGGATTCACGATCCGATGGGGAATGCGTTTCATACCGCCCTCACGGCGGAGATTCCGGGAGCGACGGTGCTCATCACGGGATGCGGACCGATCGGCATCTTCGCGGCGGGCATCTGCCGCGCGGCGGGCGCCTCGCGCGTGATCTGCTCCGATGTGAACGAGACGAGGCTCGAGCTCGCGCGGCAGATGGGCGCGACGGACGTCGTGCATCCCAACGAGCTGGAGGCGCTCGTGAAGCGCGTCACCGAGTTCGGCGTGGACGTGGTGCTCGAGATGTCGGGGGTGCCCTCCGCGATCCATCAGGCGTTCGCGCTCGTGCGTCCCGCCGGGCGCGTGCAGATGCTTGGCGTTCCCGCCAAGCCCATGACCTTCGACTTCGCGACGGAGCTCGTGTTCAAGGGTGTGACCGTGTACGGTGTGACCGGCCGCCGCATGTACGACACCTGGCATCAGATGACACGCTTTCTCCGCTCGGGCGCGTTCGATCCGACGCCCGTCATCACTCATCGCTTTCCGCTCGAGCGCGCCGACGACGCGATCGCCGCGATCAAGTCGGGCGCTGCCGGCAAAGTCATCTTCGACATCGCGTGATCAGATGAACCAACGGTTCTCGAAGGAGCTCCAGTCGCAGCTCGATGAGCTCAAGCGTGACAGGGTCTACAAGACGCTGAACCATCTCGACTCGCCGCAGGCTGCGCACGTGACGATGGAAGGGCGCGGCGACGTGCTGATCCTGTCCTCGAACAACTATCTCGGGCTCTGCAGCGAGCCGAGTGTCGTGGAAGCCGGAAAGAAGGGACTCGACCGCTTCGGCGCCGGCACCGGGAGCGTACGCTTCATCTGCGGCACCTTCACCGTGCATCGCGCGCTCGAGGAGGCCATCGCGCGCTTCAGCGGCACCGAGTCCGCGCTGTCCTACGTCTCCGCCTGGAACGCGAACGAAGGGTTCACGGCCACCGTGGTCCAGGAGGGCGACTTCGTCATTTCGGACGCGCTCAACCACGCCTCGATCATCGACTCGGTGCGCCTCGCCAAGGCGATCACGAAGTGCACGACGGCCGTCTACAAGCATTCGGACATGGACGACCTGCGGGAGAAGCTCGCGGGGGCGAAGAGCGCGCGTCGCCGGATCATCTGGACCGACGGCATCTTCTCCATGGAGGGCGACATCGCGAAGCTCCCGGAGATTCTGGAGCTCGCCCGCACGTACGATGCGATCGTGGTGATGGATGACTCGCACGCGACGGGCGTGCTCGGCGCGCACGGGCGCGGCACGGCCGAACATTGCGGCGTGCTGGGCGACGTGGACGTGATCACGTCGACGCTCGGCAAGGCGCTCGGTGGCGCTGCCGGCGGCTACACCGCGGGTCCC
>Ga0157370_10005910_pt1 | contig 13641 bp, 12 predicted proteins | sample C35metaG_FD_113463 | JGI IMG/M metagenome (GOLD analysis project Ga0157370, IMG submission 113463) | Corn rhizosphere microbial communities from Kellogg Biological Station, Michigan, USA - C3-5 metaG | ecosystem: Host-associated > Plants > Roots > Rhizosphere > Soil | place: USA: Michigan...
CGTGCAGATGAAGCAAGCCGACGCGGTGATGGAGGCGCTCCGCCAGGAGTGCGCCGCCGCCGCCCGCCTGCGCTCGGCCATGGACGAAGCGCGCGGCGAGTAACGGCGTGCAGCGGGCCCGATGCACGACGGCCGGGGCGACATGCCCCGGCCGTTTGCGTTAGGCGCCTCGCGGCGCAGCGCTGTTGGTGTCCGGCGGCACCGCGGTGTCGGGTGGCGGTGGTGGCGGCGGCTGGTACGAGCTGTCGGGCGCCGTGCTGCTGTCGGGCGGCGGCGACCGATGCGTGCTGTCCGGCACCGTGCCGGTATCGGGCGGCGGCGCGGGCTGATTCACCGCCGTGTCCACGATCGCAACCTCGGCGGAGTCGTTCACGCCATCTGCGCTGGCGAAAATCGCGACCACGCCAAGTCCAACACCGTGCACAAGGCCAGTGTCGCTGACGGTCGCGATGTGATCATCCGATGAGCGCCACGTGATCTTGACCGCCATCGGTGTGCCGTTCGTATCGTAAAGGGTTGCGTGAAACGCGAGATAGTTGTGCAGTTGCAGCGACGCCGCCTGTGGCGTGATGGTGAGCCACCGAACGTGCCCGGTGCTCCCGTGCGAGCTGGTGTCGCCGGTCGTCGTGCCGGACGAATCGTTGCCGTCGGTCCCGCCGCTGGTCGACACCGCTTTTGTCGGCGACGCAACGGAGTCGCTGCCGCAGGCCACGGCCGCCACGACGGCGACGGCGGCGGCGAACGTTCCTACCCAGACCATTCGATGCATCGCTCGGCCTCCTGAGTGCTGTGTTGGAATGACGTCTCCGGCCGGTGATACCTCCGGTCCTGCACTGACGTCACGCGCCCGATGGCTGCGCATCGGGAGGCGGCGAGGGAGGATGTGGCGCGCCGGGCGCGCCGAGCTGCTGCACGTTGGTGCGCACGCGAGTCGTGACGGCTGCTTCGGGTGTTTGGCCGTCGCGGATGTCCGCTTCGACTTCGCTGCGCAGCGTCACGAACCGCGACTCGGGCGCGCCGAGCCGCAAAAGCTGTTCGATGGATTGCGACGCAAGGGCGGGCGGGACGCCTTTGGCGACGAAGTCGACGAGCGTGACCAGCGCGGTGGCCAGGGCGGGCGCGCCCGCGGGCGCAGCGCCGGCTTCGCCTAACGAATGGAGGGCGGCGGGCGTGACACCGGCGCGCAGCGCGCTGGCGCCCGCGTCGAGCAGCGACGCATCGGCGACGGGCCCCAGCGCGGCGCGCGCCTGTCCTAACGCACCGGACAGCGAGCGCACGGCGTCCACGATGCGCGCGTCGTCCGCGCCTTTGAGCACGCCCTCGGCCGCCTTGGCCGCGAGCGGCGCCGTGGGCAGGCCGGCGGCGCGCGCCGAGTCCATCAGTGCCGTGATCTGCGCTCGGGCGGCGGCGCCGAGGCGAGCGGGGAGGGCCGGCTCCGCCGTCTGTGCCGGCAGGCCGCCCGCAGCGCAACCCGCGATGCCTAACGCGAGAGCGACTTGGCGCGCCCGTCGGATGAGGATGCCGGTCACGACCCACCTACCAGCACGACGGAGTTCGGCACGCCGAAATCGTCGGCGCCGGATTCGGCCGCCGACGAGTCGCGCGCCAGGCGCCCGTCGACGATGAACGCGTACGCATACCGGCCCGGCGTGAGACCCACGTCCACTTCCCACGTGCGGCCATCCGGCATCCGGTGCAGCGGCAACCCCGAGGGGTTCCAGCCGTTGAAGTCGCCGACGATGGACACGTGCACCGCGCCCGGCGCCTCTACCGAGAAGCGCACCGGCAGCGTCGACGGTCGGACGATACCGTTTTCCGCCGCGACGATGTCGCCGGCGCGGTCCGGCCGGATGCCTAACGATAGGGACGCGATCGCCGCGCCGGCGATCATGCACGCCGCGCACGCCGCCACCGCAACCCACGGGCGCACGGTCCACCCGCGGGAGGGGCCGGCTTCCGCCGCCCGCACCACCGCGTCACGCCACGCCTCACGCGGGACCGGTTCGTCCCGCAGGAGCCGCGTCGCGCGCTCCAACGCCCCCGTCAGCTCATCGTCGTCGCGTTGCTCACTCATAGCCATCCTCTCGAAGCAGCGCTTGCAATCGATCGCATGCGCGCCGGACCCGCATCTTGAGCGCCGACACGCCGGCGCCGGTGATCGTCGCCATCTCGTCGTAACTCAACATCTCGACGTGCTTCAGCACGAACGCTTCCCGCTGCGCCGGATCGAGCTGGGCCAGCGCGCGCTCGATCGTGTCGCGCAGGTCGGCGTCGCCCTCGTCTCGCCCAACGGCCCGCTCCACGGCGGCGCCGTCGATGACCACACGCGACGTCCGCCGATGGCGATGCAACAGCGCGGTCCGACACCGGTTCGCGAGGATGCTCATGACCCAGGTGCGAAAACGCATCTGCTCGTCGTAGCGCGCCAGCGCACGATGCGCGCGCACGAACGCTTCCTGCGTCACGTCTTCCGCGTCCTCGCGACTGCCTAACATACGACTCGCAAAGCGGAGACACGCCGGTGCATGACGGTCCACCAGCATCCCGAACGCCGCCGGGTCGCCTGCGAGGACCGCGCGAACGAGCATCGCATCCGTCATCTCCACCGGGTTACTACCTTCGCACCCGGGCGGCGGTCACGCGTCACCGATCAGCGGACGTCGATGATGCCGGTCGTGCCGCCGAAATCGTCCGGCACGGCGGGGATGCCGGGCGGCGCAAACCACGCACCGCCGTTCACGCGCAGGCTGACGTGGTGCACGCCCGGCTCGAGCGCCATCGTCGCGTGCCAGCGGCCGTGGCCATCCTCTTCGAGGTCCACGGGCGTCCACGCATTGAAGTCGCCGGCGATCTGGACACTCGACGCCTGCGCGGCGCCGTACGTGAACGTGAAGCGGTGATCACCCGCCGGCTGCACGCTGAGTACTGACGCCGGCGTTGGCGGCGCGATGCGCTCGGTCGGCGCGCCGCGCACGGGCTGCACTCGCACACCGACGCTCACGAACCGCGAGCCGGGGATACCGAGCCCGATGCGTGCCGGCGACGTGCCGGCGGCAACGTCGAGACTGAAGCCGTGGGGCAGATCGATGCTGCCGCCCGCCTGCGCCCACGTCGCGGCAGGGAACGATTGCACCGGCGGCCGGGCGCCGACGAGCGCGCTGAGGCGCATCCGGCCAACTGCCCACTCCGCGCTCGCTTCGAGCTCCGACCAGATCTGCACGCTCGACGGCGTGGATCGATGCCTAACTGTGTCCACCCGGAACGCGCTGCCCCCCGGGACCGAGCTGCCGGGAGACGTGTTGCCCGGATACGGGACGAGGCCGCTGTCGGTGACGAACTCGGTGTCGACCGAAATCTCGAGGCTGCCCGGCTGTCCCGTGAACCGCAGCGCGTGCTCGGCGAGTCCGAGCTTCAAGGTGACCGGACCGATCGAATGCCACGCCGCGGCCTGCAGCGCGAACACCGGCGACAACGAGGCGGCCTCCGCCGTGCGCTGGGTGGAGAGGCCGAGCGACGCGCCGCCCGCGGACGTGCCGGCCGACGCCATCATGCCTAACGACAGGAGCGTGCGCGGCGCCGCCCACGACATGTTGCGCCCCACGCCGCCGGCTGCGCTCAGTTGGACGGCCCCGGTGGTGATCGGCACCACCGACACTCCGATGTTGGCTCCGGCGGCGTACTGCCCGGCGACGGGCGGCGCCGCGGACACAGCACCCAGACAGACGGCGGCGACCACGGGCATGGCGTGCGAGAGCACCTGCGGCATGGCGACTCCTCCGGTTCGCGCCGAGCTGGAGCAAGCATGGCGCCGACGAACGCTACGGGCAAGCACGCGACACCTCCCGGCCGCTCGCGCACCCGCGCGGATGTACTACCCCCGCACCAGGTCCCGACGTCACATCGCGAACTGCGGCCGGGATGGTCCTCGTGCGTCCAGACGCGACCCGCGCAGCGAACCCCCGCCTGGTACGCTCAATGGTTTCCACTATCCGCGGTGGCGGCGATGGGTTCCGCGGCCGCGTCGGAACCCGACGTCGGCGACCGCCGCCTTCCCCCAGGCTCACGGTCCGAAGGCGGCCTCACCGCGGCCAGCGGCATGCTCGGCCTGGACCCGGGCCGGCCGGGACGCCCGCCTAACGGACCCGGGTGAACACCGCGTTGAGCGGCACGTGCGCGCCGGCAAAGCCGCCCGACATTCCGGTCAACGTCAATCCCGACGAATCGGCGCGCGCCTGCACCGACTTCACGAACGCGCGCGTCACGAAGTCGTCGGGCTCGAGCGCAATCTGTCCCCCTTGCACCGTGTACCGACCGGAGCCGGTGATCACGTGCGGGTCGGGTCCCGGCGAAAGGCCGGGGATCGGAAAGGGAAGGGACGGCGCTTTCGTCCACCGCACCGTCACCTTGTCGGTGTACGAGCTGTCCGCGGCGAGCATGATGCGCGCGCTGTCGACGCTCCCGGCGACGACGGAACCGGCGAGCAGGAATTGAAATGGGATGGGCGGCCGAGCCGACGCGGCGCGCGAGAGAACATAGGCGCCGGTCGGCAGCGCAGCCGGGCGAACCGCCCAACGAGCGGTGGCCGCTGTGGCGGCGAGGCACAGCGCGACAGGTGCGATGGCGAATCGAAGGCGCATGTCCGGGGTCCGTGGTCTGAGCACCTCCAAGATACACACGCGGCGGTCCCGGGTTCACGGGACAGGCCCGTCGCCGGCGGACGCGGCCACTCGCGCCGGCGGCCTCCCCTTGACGTTCTGGGCAAGCGATCACATACTCGACCGTCACCTAGACGCTCTAATGGAGATGGCCGACATGGCCGCTGCTTCCGTCGCGTTGTTGCAGGGCACCCTCGACGTGATCGTGCTCAAGACGTTGAGCTGGGGACCGATGCACGGCTTCGGCATCGCGCGATGGATCCAGCAGACCACCGATGATGCGCTGCGGGTGGAAGAGGGCTCGTTGTATCCCGCCCTCTACCGTATGGAGAACCGGGGCTGGGTGCGGTCGCAGTGGCGCATCACCGACAACAAGCGCCGCGCCAAGTACTATAGCCTGACCCCGGCTGGACGGCGCCAGCTCGAGGCGCAGCGCAGCAGCTGGTCGGCCTTCTCCGCGGCCATGGGACGCATCATGGACGCCACGAGCCAACCCGCCTAACGCTTCCATGTCCGTGCCCAACGACGAGCCGCGGTGGCGGCGCTATCTGCGGTTCTGGCGGTCGGACCCGGCTGCCGACGTCGACGACGAGCTGCGATTCCACCTCGAGTCGCGCGTCGCCGAGAATCTGGCGGCGGGCATGTCGGCGGATGAGGCCCGCCGCGCGGCGGCGGAGCGGTTTGGCGACGTCCACGCGGTCGAACGCTCGTTGGCGTCGCTCACGCGCGAGCGTGAAACGGTCGAGCGGCGTCTGGCCTGGGGGCAGGTGATCGGCCAGGATCTCCGCTACGCCGTCCGGCAGCTGGCGCGCAACCCGGCGTTCACCGCCGTCGCGGTGCTCACACTGGCGTTAGGCATCGGCGCCAATACGGCGATTTTCAGCGCCGTCTACAGCGTGCTGCTGCGGCCGCTGCCGTACGCGCACGCCGGCCGGCTCGTCGAGCTCCGCGAAGGCGCGCAGGGCGGCGGCTCGATGAACGTCACCGCCGGGAATTACGAGGTGTGGCGGCAGCGCGCGCCGCGGTTCGTGGCGTTAGGCGCGTACTGGTACGGAGCGTACACGCTCACCGGGATCGGGGCGCCGCAGCGGCTCTTTGGCCTCGAGGCGTCGGCGGACTACTGGCGGGCGCTCTACATTCCCCCGGCCCTCGGCCGCTACTTCGGTCCGGCCGCGGACCAACCGGGCGCGCCGCACGTCGTCGTCCTGTCGCACGCGCTGTGGACCACCACCTTCGCCTCGGATCCGCACATCGTTGGGCGGACGATCACGCTCAACGGCGACCCCTACACCGTGGTCGGCGTGGCGCCGGCGGCGTACGCATTGAGCACGACGGCCCCCGAGATCTGGGTGCCGCTCGCGCTGACGCCGGCGCAGCGCGATGAGCATGCGGATCACGAGCTGACCGTCGTCGGCCTCGTACGCGACGGGGTCCCGGTCTCGGATGCCGTGCGCGATCTGACGGCGGTGCAGCATGAGCTCGCGCACGAGTATCCGCGCGGCGGCATCGATGGCAGCATCGTCGCGACGCCGCTCCGCGACAGCGTCGTCGGCGCCGTGCGGCCCTTGATGCTCGTGCTGTTCGGCGCCGTCGGCCTGGTGCTCCTCATCGCCTGCGGCAACGTGATGAATCTGCTGCTGGCGCGGGCGGCCGTCCGCCGGAAGGAAGTGGCCATCCGCAGCGCGCTCGGCGCGGCGCGCAGGCGCCTCATGATGCAGCTGCTCACCGAAAGCGTGCTGCTCGCCGGGTTAGGCGGAGTCGTGGGCATCGCCGTCGCGGCGCTCGGCTTGCACGCGCTCCTGCGCGCGAGCCCGCAAGGCATCCCGAGGTTGTTCGAGGCGACGCTCAACGCCCCAGTGCTTGTCTTCGCCGCGCTCGTCGCGCTGCTCTGCGGCATCGTCTTCGGCGTTTGGCCCGCGCTCCGCGCGACGCGCCTCGACCTCCAGCAAGCGCTCCGCGAGGGATCGCGCGACTCGACGTCGGCCGTGCGCGGATCGATGCGCACCGTGCTCGTCATCGCCGAAGTCGCGCTGTCGCTCGTGCTGCTCGTGGGCGCGGGACTGCTGGTGCGCAGCGCGTTCGCGCTGCAGCACGTCGCGCCGGGATTCGATCCGCGGGGACTGCTCACGGCCCAGGTCGCGCTGCCGGCAGCGCGCTATCCGACGGACAGCTCGACGATGGAAGCCTTCGAGCGGATCCGAGAGGCGGTGCAGGCGATTCCCGGCGCGTCGTCGGTCGCGCTCGTGTCGCGAATTCCGATTGCCGGGCTTGGCATGGATTGCCCCGTCTGGCGCGAGGGCAGCAACACGAACATCGAAAGCGGAGTCGACGCGAACGGCCGCAGCGCGACCGGGAATTATTTCTCGACGATGCGCACGCCGCTGCTTCGCGGACGCACGTTCGACGCCTCCGATCTGGCGGGATCGGCTCCCGTCGTCGTGATCAATGAAACGTTGGCGCATTGGCTCTACGGAAGCGCCGATCCGGTCGGCCGGCGCCTCGCGCACTGCTCGGGCGGCAACCCGAAATGGCGCGAGATCGTCGGCGTCGTGGCCGACATGCGCGCGAGCGGACTCGCGGAAGCTCCGCCCAACGAAGTGTATTACCCGACCAGCCAGATGCGGCTGTCGGCGATGAGCCTGGTGATTCGTGCCGCGGTGCCGCCGGCGTCGCTGGCGCCGGCCGTGCGCAGCGCGGTGGCCGGCGTCGACCCGGAGCTCGCCGTGTCGGGCGTCTCGACGATGGAGGAGATCATCGCGCGTTCGATGGCCACATCCCGATTCACCACCATGCTGCTCGGCCTGCTCGGCCTAACTGGATTGGTGTTGGCGGCCGTGGGCATCTACGGCGTCATCGCGTACTTCGTGAGCCAGCGGGCGCACGAGATCGGCGTCCGCATGGCGTTGGGCGCGACGCGGCGCGGCGTGTCGCTCATGGTCCTCCGCCAGGGCGTGGCGCTGGCAGCAGCCGGGGTCGCCATCGGCCTCGTGGCATCGGTCGCCGCCACGCACGCGCTCGCCGGCATGATCTACGGCGTGAGCACGCACGACCCGGCCACATTCCTCGGCGTGGCCGCGGTGCTGCTCCTGGTTGCCGCCCTGGCCAGCCTCGTGCCCGCGCACCGCGCCACCCGGCTCGACCCGCTCGACGCCCTCCGCGGCGGTTAGTCCGTTAGGCGCCCGGCGCGCCGGCGGCGCTCGAGCAGCCACGTCTTCCACCACGGCGTCGCAGTCGGATCCACCACGCGCACGTGCACCGAGCCGGCGACCGCCGCGCCGCTGATCCGTACCAGCGGTGCGTCCGGCGAAGCGAGCGACCCCGCCGAGGTCTTGATTTCGAACTCGCCCATGATCGGGTTGCCCTCGCACACGACCCGAATCGTGTGCGGCACCACGATCTTCACTTCCCCGAGCACGCACAAGATCTCGATCGATGACACACCGGGCGCGAGCGCGACCTGCGTCAGATCCAGGTCCACCTGTCCCATGAACGACGCCACACGCGTCACCCGGGGCAGCTCCCACCGCCCGCACCGCGAAATGTGCGACATGACCGCGGACAGGCCCGACCGCGCCGGCACGCGATCGTCGGCGACGAGCACAGGACCCGCGGGCGCCTCCGCACCGGCAGCCGGCGCGGCCGCCATGATGCCTAACGGAAGGATGCGGCTCGGCGCTCCCCGCATGTCAGTGCGGCGTGGTGACGCGCGCCGCGGGTCGCGGCAAGGCCGTCGGATCGGCCGGACGCTGCGAGAAGACGTTGACCATGAATCGCTGTGACTCCGTCACCCGCTCCACTTCGATCGCGGTCGATTCGACGATCTGCTCGATCCGCGACAACCGCGCCTCGAGCGCCGTGGTGTCCGGCGCCGGCGCCGTCGGCCGCTTGCGGCCTAAGAACGCAGTCACGACGCGCGTGAACGCGATCAAGCAGCCGAGGCCAAACAAAAATGTGAGCAGGTCGGTCAACATGCTTTCAGTCATCGCCGGTCCTCCACCGCCGGAAGTTGTGCCAGGGCGCCATCCCGGCGCTCGGCCAGGAGACGCGCCGTAAATCGCTGCGCCTCGCTCACGCGTTCGACCTCCACCGCGACGCTCTCCAATGACTGCTCGATGCGATCGAGCCGCGACACCATGCCGCTCGTGTCCACCGAGCCGCTCTTGAGCTTCGCCCGTGCGCGCGCCGACAAGGCTGCGGCGATCATGCAGACCGACACGCCGAAGGTGATCACCGCAACACAGACCACCGTCATGATCTGCTCGCCGTTCATGTGGCCTCCTCGGATGGTCAAGCCCAAGATCCCCTACGCGGCATCACCGCGCCAGGTGTCAATGTGCGGTGAGCGTCGAGCGGCGCGTGCCCCACAGAATGATTGCGAGACGGCGCGCCGCGGTCCAAAATGAGTCGCCCGCGGTCTACATCCATTCACGATCATGGAGCCCTTGGTGCGCGCAAATCGCTTGTCCGTTGCTGCCGTGTTCGCTCGTGCTGCCGCTCGTTCTGCGGCCACGGTCGCGGCGCTTTCACTGGCCGCGCTCAGTCTGCCGGCGCAGTCGCGGCCGTCGCCGGTCGTCGACCCCGCGGCCACCGTGCGGTCCGGCCGCCCGCTGCCCGGTCCCGTGTTCGAGTCGGCGGCATTCAGCCGCGCCGTGGCGCGCGGCACGCGCACGCGCACCGGCGAGCCGGGTGCATCGAACTGGGTGCAGCACGCGCGGTATCGCATCGACGCCTCGCTCGATCCCGCCGCCTCGCGCCTAACGGGACGCGAGTCGGTGGTCTATCTGAATCGCTCGCCCGACACGCTGCGGGCGCTCGCCGTGTATCTGCGTCAGAACGTGTTTGCCCCGGGGAGCCCGCGACGCGGCAGGCTGCCGATCACCGGCGGGGTGACGCTCTCGCGCGTCGCCGTGTCGGGTCGCGCGCTCACCGCCTCATCGGACAAAACGCGGCCCGGCTATGCGGTCGATGGCACCGTGATGTGGATCCGACTGCCCGCTCCCGTGCTTCCGGGCGACAGCGCGCACCTCGCGTTCGCGTGGTCGTATTCGCCGGCGCCGACGCCGTCCGACGGCCGTGAGGGACGCGATGGCCACGTGTTCTACATGGGCTACTGGTATCCGCAGCTCGCCGTGTACGACGATGTGAATGGCTGGGTCACCGATCCGTATCTCAGCGGCGCCGAATTCTACATGGACCCGGCCGATTACGACGTGCGCCTAACGGTACCGCACGGTTGGGTGGTGGGCGCGACCGGCCTGCTGGCGGATTCATCGGTCTATTCGGCGCGGACGCGCGCCCGGTTGGCCGAGGCGCGGCACACAGGACGGGTGGTCCGCGTGCTCACGCCGGGCGCCGACGCGGCCGCGGCGTTGGCGCCGGGCACGGGCCGCGCGACGTGGCACTACACGGCGCGCGACGTTCGCGATTTTGCATGGGGCACGAGCGACCAGTACGCGTGGGACGCGACCCGCGCCCTGGTTGCGCACGACAGCGGCGCGCCGCCCGACACGGTCGCCATCAACAGCTTCTTCCGTCTCACGCCCAAGGCCGCCGCCTGGTCGTTAGGCGGAGCGCGCTTCACGCGCGACGCGATCGAGCAATTGTCGGCCTGGCTCTGGCCCTATCCCTGGCCGCAGATGACGTCCATGGAAGGCGTGATCCAGGGCGGCGGCATGGAATACCCGATGATGACGCTCATGCAGTCGTGGGCCGACACGTTGTCGCTCGCCGGCGACCTGATGCACGAGACCGGGCACATGTGGTTCCCGATGCAGGTCGGATCGAACGAGACCCGGCACCCGTGGATGGACGAGGGCCTCACGCAATTCGACGTCGCGCAGTGCATGCGCGTGCTGTACGGGGAACCGCGCCAGGGCGGCCGGCCTAACGATTCCGAGCCCGGCCAGCGCAGCCTCTATCTCGGCGCGCTGCGGAACGGTCTCGACCAACCGCTCATGCGCTGGGGCGACCTCTCCGACAACGACCTCTACGTCATCAACTACTACGACAAGACCGCACAGGTGCTCGCCGCTCTGCGCGCCGTGATGGGCGCCGACAAGTTCCACCAGGCGCTCCGCGAGTACGGCCATCGGTGGATCGACCGGCATCCCTACCCGGTCGACTTCTTCAATACGTTCGACAATGTGGCCGGACGCGATCTGTCGTGGTTCTGGGTCACGTGGTTCTATCGGGCGTGGCCGCTCGATCAGGCCATCGCTTCGGTCACGCCCGATGGCGACTCGGTCGCGATCACGATCGAGGATCGCGGGTTGGCGCCCATGCCCGTTCCGTTAGTCGTGACGCGGGCCGGCAATGCCACCCAGCGGATCGACGTGCCGGTGGACGTCTGGCTGCACGGCGCGCGCACGTACGTCGTGCACGTGGCGCGCGAGCCGGCGATCACGCGCGTCCAGATCGACCCGCACGGCGAATTTCCCGAGCTCGATGAGACGCATCTCGTGTGGACGGCGGCGCCGTAACCCCGGCGCGTTCACTCGTCGCGCAGGGCGATGGTCGGATCGAGCGCGGCGGCGCGTCGGGCGGGCAGCCACGCCGCCGCGGTCGCCACCAGCAGGAACACGATCGAAATTGCGATGTAGGTGGCGGGATCCGTTGGGCGGACGCCGACGAGCATCGTCGACATCGCGCGCGTGAGCAGCACCGCGGCCACCAGGCCGAACACAATGCCGATCGCGCTCAGGCGCACGCCCTGCGCGATGACCAACGCAAAGATGCTCTGGCTCGGCGCGCCGAACGCCATGCGCATGCCGATTTCCGCGGTGCGTTGGCGCACGACCGTGGACAACACGCCGTACAAGCCGACCGCGGCCAGGATGATGGCAATGCCGGCGAACGTGCCGATCAGGGCTAACGCAAACTTCGTGGGCGCCTCGGCCTCGTCGACGAAGCGCTGCATCGGCTGGAGCTCGGCGATCGACATCGTCGGGTCGAAGTCGTGTACGGTCGCGCGCACGAGGGGGGCGAGCGCCGCCGGGTCGCCGGTCGTGCGCAGGACCCAACGGGCGACGGCGCCCGAGCCGACCTCGCCATCGCTCAGGAACAGCACCTCGCGACCCTCAGTCGCCAGCGATTCGTCGCGCTCGTGCGCAACCACGCCGATCACCGTGTACCACAACGGCACGTCCGTCACGATGCGCGCCAGCAACCGCTGCCCCACGGCATTCTGCCCGGGGAACGCGAGGGCGGCGAGCTTGTCATCGATGATGATGGTCTTGGCGGCGGTGTCGTCGTCCACTTCCGAGAAATCGCGTCCGGCGATGAGACGCGTCCGCATGGTCGCGAAATAGCCGGGAATCACGACGTGGACGTTCGCCTGCCTGAATTTGGCGGCATCGGTGAGCGCTTCGGCCGTGCCCCATCGCGCGTTGCCGATGTTGCCCTCGAGCGGCAGTTGCGAGACGGCGGTCGCCGATTGCACGCCGGGAATGGCGCGCAGCCGGTCGGCGAACGTTCTGACGAAGGTGGCGCGCTGCCGTGCCGCGTTAGGCCCGACCGGTGTTGGGCGGGTCGGGGTCGCGAAAAAGGTCAGCAGCCCGCCGGAATCGAAACCGGGATTCGTTTGCTCGAGCGCCACAAACGAGCGGACCATGAGGCCGCACCCGATGAGCAGCACGAGCGACAGCGCCACCTCGGCCACGACGACGCCGTTGCGCATGAGCGCGCCGGCGCGCTGTCCTGTGGTGCGGCCGCTCGCGCGGAGCACGTCCATCAAATCGGGGCGCGACGCGCGGAGCGCCGGGACCGTGCCGAACACCAGCACCGAGAGGAGCCCCGCCACCACCGTGAAGCCGAGCACGGGCGGGTCGATCCGGATGGCGTCGAGGCGCGGCAGGCCGGCCGGCGCCAGGCGGACGAGCACCGTGATGCCTAACGCAGCCGCCCAGAGGCCCACCAGCGCGCCGCTGCCGCCCAGGAGCAGGCTTTCGAGCATCATCTGCCGCACCAGCCGGACGCGCGATCCGCCTAACGCTGAGCGGATCGCCAGCTCGCGCTCGCGGCTCGACGCGCGCACGAGGAGCAGATTGGCGACGTTGGCGCACGCGATGAGCAGCACGAACGCCACCGCGCCCATCAGCGCGAGGATCGCCGGGCGCTCACCCGACACCAGGTCGGCGTGCATCGGCTCCACGCGCATGGCGAGGCCGGCCGTGTTGAAGATCGCGAACTGCGCGCGCAGGTTGGCGGCGAAGGCGTCCATCTCCTGTCGCGCCTGGGCGAGCGTCGCGCCGGGCGCGAGACGGCCCACCACCCGCAGGAACACGTTGATGCGCGACGCCGCCGAATTGTCCCCAAAGTCGATGCGCTGCGCCACGTACACGTCCGGTGTGCGCTCGATGCCCGCGGCAGGCGTGAACAGGAGCTCCGATCCCGGCTGCGCCACGCCGACCACCTGCGCCTTGAGCCCACCCAGCTCCACACTCTTCCCGATGACGCTGGCGTCGCCGCCGTAGCGGCGCTTCCAGAACTCGTACGACAGGATCATCATCGCCGGCAGCGGCGGGCCCTGGGACGCGGCCTGGCCGGCGGTGGCGCCGTTAGGCGGCTGCGCCTGCGGCGTCGCATCCGCGTCCACGAAATCCCGGCCCATCACCACGCGCATCCCGAGCACCGAGAACAGGTTCGTCGTCACGAAGGCCGCCGGTACCTGCTCCGTCTCGTATCCGTCGCCGCCAACCGGAATCTTGGACGTGCTCACGCCCGCCAGGGCGGAAAACGTCTTGGTGGTCGCACGGAGGTCGCGGAAATTGGCTGGCGACATCGGAAAGTTGGTCACGTTCCGATTGCGCATGTCGCCCCAAATGATCGCCAGCCGATCCGGCTGCGTGTACGGCAGCGGGCGCAACAGTACGGCGTTCACCACCGAAAAGATCGCTGTGCTCGCGCCAATGCCGAGTGCTAACGTGACGATCGCCGTGAGCGCGAATGCTGGGTTCTTGCGCAGCATGCGGAACGCAACGCGCGTGTC
>Ga0157370_10005911_pt1 | contig 13640 bp, 10 predicted proteins | sample C35metaG_FD_113463 | JGI IMG/M metagenome (GOLD analysis project Ga0157370, IMG submission 113463) | Corn rhizosphere microbial communities from Kellogg Biological Station, Michigan, USA - C3-5 metaG | ecosystem: Host-associated > Plants > Roots > Rhizosphere > Soil | place: USA: Michigan...
ACAAGGCGAAGGCGGCCTATTTCGTGCCGCTGTTCCAGCCCGCGGCCTCGCCTGAGGATGCAGCGACGCTTGCGACCGTCAAGACCGAGGCGATCTGCGATCCTTTCGATGTCGTCGTGCTGGGCATGGGAACGGATGGGCATACGGCATCGTTCTTTCCCGGTGGCGACAATCTCTACGAAGCGCTCGACCTTGACGAACCGCGCGGCGTTTTGACCATGGCGGCGGAAACCGCGGGGGAAGAACGGTTGACGTTCAACTTCTCCAGCCTTCACGATGCAGGTTTTCTGGTGCTCCACATCGAAGGTGCAGCAAAAAAGGCGACGCTTGAAAAAGCACAGTCGGGCGAGGATGAGGACGAAATGCCGATCCGCGCCGTGCTGAACCGGGCAGAAACCGCCCTGGATATTTACTGGGCGCCATAACTGGATGCGGTTGCCGCGCAAGCGGCCCCGCGACAGCGCCCGACGACACAAGACGAAAACACGATAACCGGTCCTTCATCTCCCGGAACGCCGGTTCTCGACCAACGAACAGGATGAACGCTCATGTCCGCCGATTCCCGCATTCAGGCCATTACCGCCCGCATCGTCGAACGCTCCAAGCCTTACCGCGAGACCTATCTCGAGCGGCTGCGGCTGCAGGTTTCTAAGGGGGTTCATCGCTCCACTCTCTCCTGCGGTAACCTCGCGCATGGATTTGCTGTCTGTTCCCCCGCCGACAAGGACCTCCTTGCCGGCGACCGGGTTGGTAATCTCGGCATCATCACCGCCTATAACGACATGCTGTCGGCGCACCAACCCTACGAGACCTTTCCGGCAATCATCCGCGAGGCCGCAGCGCAAGCCGGCGGCGTGGCGCAGGTCGCGGGTGCCGTGCCTGCCATGTGCGACGGCGTAACCCAGGGCCAGCCGGGCATGGAGCTCTCGCTATTCTCCCGTGATGCCATCGCCATGGCTGCCGGCATCGGCCTGTCGCATAACATGTTCGACGCCGCCGTCTATCTCGGTGTCTGCGACAAGATCGTTCCCGGCCTCGTCATCGCAGCGCTTTCCTTCGGTCACCTGCCCTCCATCTTCATCCCCGCCGGGCCTATGACCACCGGCCTGCCGAACGACGAGAAATCCCGCATTCGCCAGCTTTATGCAGAGGGCAAGGTTGGGCGCGCCGAGCTGCTGGAGGCGGAGTCCAAATCCTATCACGGTCCCGGCACCTGCACTTTCTACGGCACGGCAAATTCCAACCAGATGCTGATGGAGATCATGGGTTTCCACATGCCCGGCTCTTCCTTCATCAATCCCGGCACGCCGCTGCGCGACGCGCTGACACGCGAGGCCGCCAAGCGGGCGCTCGCCATCACCGCGCAGGGCAACGAGTTCACGCCTGCGGGCGAAATGATCGATGAGCGCTCGATCGTCAACGGCGTCGTTGGCCTGCACGCGACGGGCGGCTCGACCAACCACACCATGCATCTGATCGCCATGGCGCGCGCAGCCGGCATCATCCTCACCTGGCAGGATATTTCCGACCTGTCGGATACCGTGCCGCTGCTCGCCCGCGTTTATCCCAACGGTCTTGCGGATGTGAACCATTTCCACGCCGCAGGCGGCATGGGCTTCCTCATCAAGCAGCTTTTGAAACAGGGCTTCGTGCATGACGATGTCCGCACCGTCTTCGGACAGGGGCTCGAAGCCTACACCGTGGATGCAAAGCTTGACGAAAACGGCGCAGTGACCCGCGAGCCTTCACCCGAGCAGAGCCACGACCCCAAGGTTCTCGCCAGCATTGAAACGCCGTTCCAGCCGACCGGCGGTCTGAAAATGCTGACCGGCAATCTCGGCAAATCGGTCATCAAGATCTCCGCCGTCAAGCCCGAACGCCATATCATCGAAGCGCCCGCGATCGTCTTTAACGACCAGCAGGAGCTTCAGGATGCCTTCAAGGACGGCAAGCTCAACCGCGATTTCATCGCTGTCGTCCGCTTCCAGGGTCCGAAGGCCAACGGCATGCCGGAACTGCACCGCCTGACACCGCCACTTGGCGTACTGCAGGATCGCGGCTTCAAGGTGGCGCTGGTGACGGACGGACGCATGTCCGGCGCTTCCGGCAAGGTGCCGGCCGCCATCCATGTCACGCCGGAAGCTTCCGAATGCGGCCCGATCTCGCTCATCCGCGATGGCGACATCATCCGTCTCGACGCCATTTCCGGAACGCTTGAAGTGCTTGTTCCAGCCGCAGAGCTGGCAAAGCGCGAACCGGCGCGCGCCGACCTTTCCGCCAACGAATGGGGCATGGGCCGCGAACTTTTCGCCCCGTTCCGCCGTAATGTCGGCCCTGCCGACCAGGGCGCCAGCGTTCTGTTCCATTGATCGCCCGGAGGCGAAGGCCGGATTCGGCCTCGCCTCCGCACCCTCTTGGCATGACCCGCATAACCCGCGCTGAAACCGCTTTATTTCCCGTCTCTTAAACGCCAAACTTGTCATGCGGCTGTGATGATCGCCCTATAGGGGCTTCTCAGCCAGCCGCGGGACGATGACGCATTTCAAGATGATGGGGCCAGACATGACGATTTTCTCAAGCAAACGCCGTGACGTGCTGAAGCTTATGGCTGGCACCGCCATACTGCCGCTGATGGTGGTGGCAACGCCGGCGGAGGCGCAGGATGTGGCCCTGCGTGCAATCGTGATTTCCGACCTGCATTCGGCCTATGAGCGCATCGGGCAGCTCCTAGCAGCCATAGAAATGCGCATCGCGGCTGACAAGGCACCCCACATTATTCTTCTGAACGGCGACCTGTTCGAAACCGGCAATGCGGTGGCGACACGGTCGTCCGGCGAAATCGAGTGGACGTTCCTCTCGGCGCTCGCCAGGCTCGCGCCCACCATCATCAATATCGGCAACCATGAACCGGATATCGATAACGACCTCGCAAATTTCGTCAGTCGTGCCCGCGCGCTCGGCATCACCGTGCTGTCCAACATCATCGACAAGCGCAGCGGCGCACCCTATGCACCGGCCAGTGCGGAGGTGAGTGTGGGCGGACGGCCGGTCGTCGTTGCGGGCCTTGCCACCAACGCGATCAATACCTATCCGAAGGCGACGCGTGAGATGCTGGATATTCCGCAGCCTGTGGAATGGGCCAAGGCGAATCTGCCTGCAATCGTCAAGCCGGAGGCGATCAACATCGTTCTCAGCCACGCCGGTGTTGTTGCCGACCGCGATATCCTGCCATTGCTGCCCGATGGCACCCTGCTGGTCGGCGGCCACGATCACCTGAACTTCGTGCATGAACAGGGTGCGACGCGCTATGTACACACGGGTTCATGGTGCACCTCCATGGCCATTGCGACGATCGAAGCTGCTGGCAAGGCGCCGACGATCGAGACCGTCGCCATCGACAGCGACGCCCCCTCCTCCCCGGCGCTCAAAGGCCTGATCGAACAGACGCTCGACAAACATCTGACGGCAGAAGAGAAGGCGGTTGTCGGCAAAACGGAAAAGGCAATGACAGTTGACGAGGCAGGACGCCGTGTGGCGCAGCTGATCGCCACAAAAACCGGCGCGGATGTCGGCTTCATTGGCCACACCTCCTTCGGCGCTGGTTTGCCAAGGGGCGATATCCGCCGCTACGATTTCAACGCCTCGCTGCGTTTCGACGGCAAGCTGATGGTGACGGAAGTGGATGGCGAAACGCTTGCGCAAATCCTCAAGCGCTGCAATCAGGACGGCGACATTCCGCTTGCTGACCGCACCGGCGATTATCTTTACGCCATGCCGGAAAAACCGGTCACAAGAGAGCGATACAAACTGGTCTGCAACGACTGGTCCGCCACCAACCAGAAATCCTATTTCGGCCGCAGCGATCTTGCCTTTGCGGAAGTGCCCGATGTGAAGCTGAAGCAGACGGTTCTGGGTGGGCTTTCCTGAAGCCGGAGATTCTCCAGCCCCTTAGAAAGACCGGATATCGAGCTTCCGGTCCTTGTGCGCCGGATGTGTGCTGAACACGAAAATGCGGTCGAGTTCCTTTTGCGTCAACATGCGCAGAAAACGAACGTGGATGGTGTTGTTGGCGTTGACGCGCAACATAACGCAGCCGATCTTGTTGATGCGGGCGTCGGGAATATCCAGATAGAACTGGTTCGGAAGATTGTATTTCGTCAGGAGTGCCAGCACGGCCTCGGTCTGGGAAATGCGAATGACGTCGCAACGGCGAGCGGCCATATGCATGACGGCCTTCTCGGTATATTCGATGCGCGCCGCATTCATGGTGTCTTCCATGCGAAACCGGCCTTCGCGGTCGTACATGAAGGATTCTTCCTTGGTCAGGTAACTGTTCTTGATAACACCCGCACTGCTCTGCACGCCCTGACCTCCATGCTCTTTCTACGTCTCCAAGATTAAAACGTAGTCTTTAACAATTCATATCAGCGTCACCTTAAACAGACCGAAGACGGAACATTTTTGGCATTTTTCCACAGCGGCAAAATATCATGAAAAAACCCCGGAACGGGACGTTCCGGGGCATGTTTCCTGAAGCTCACGGCCATTGTCTCCGCAACTATCTGCGGTAGTTCTTGCCCTCGGCATCAAAGAGATGGAGCTTTGCCTGCGGTGCCGCAAAACGCAGGGTCTGACCCTTGGCGACGGATACGATGCCCGGCACCTTGACGATGATCGGCTCCTGCCCCTTGGGCGCTTCGAGATAAAGCAGGGTCACTTCACCGAGAGCCTCGACGATCGCGACTTTTCCCTCGAAAAGATAATCGTCGCCGGTGACGATGCTCAAATCCTCCGGCCGGACACCGAAGCTCGCGGCCTTGCCCTGCTCGGTTGCAGGCGTGGGAACGACGATGTTCAGCGTCTTGCCTCCGGCAAGTTCGATCGAAGTCCGCTCCCCGGTTACGGCAATTTTTGCCGCAATGATGTTCATGGCGGGCGAGCCGATGAACCGCGCCACGAAGAGGTTGGCGGGGTTTTCGTAAAGTTCCAGCGGCGGGCCGACCTGTTCCACACGACCCGCATTCAAAACGACGATACGGTCGGCCAGCGTCATCGCCTCCACCTGATCGTGGGTGACGTAGATCATCGTCGTGTCTGCCATCTGCTCATTGAGCTTGGCGATCTCGATGCGGGTTGCGACGCGCAGCGCGGCATCGAGGTTTGACAGGGGTTCGTCGAACAGGAACACCTTGGGGTTGCGGCAAATGGCACGGCCGATGGCGACGCGCTGGCGCTGGCCGCCAGAAAGAGCCTTGGGCAAACGCTCCAGATATTGCGTCAGCTGCAGGATTTCGGCAGCGGCGCGGACGCGGCGGTCGATCTCCTGCTTGTTTTCCTTGGCGATCTTCATGCCGAAGGCCATGTTGTCGTAAACAGTCATATGCGGATAAAGCGCATAGGACTGGAACACCATGGCAATGCCCCGACGCGAGGGCGGGATTTCATTGACCAGCTGGCCGTCGATAAACATCTCACCGCCGGTGATTTCCTCCAGACCCGCAATCATGCGCAGCAACGTCGATTTCCCGCAGCCGGACGGCCCGACGAAAACGATGAATTCGCCCTGTTCGATCTCCAGATCGATGCCGTGCAGGACTTTTACCTGCCCGTATGATTTGCGGATATCCTTGAGAACGAGACTTGTCATGGGTTGTTCCTCCCTGCTCTATCAGGCGTAACGGGCGAAGAAAGCGCCCCATGCCGGAAGTTCTACGCTTCTGCCGTCCACACCGCTTGCAAAGCCGTGGCCTTCGAGAACCTCCCAGTTCCCTTCCGGCAGCGTCGCCTTTGCTGACGTCGCGGACAGATTGAAGAGGCACAGAACGGTTTCGTTGCCGAGCGTGCGGGTGTAGCTCAGCACGTCGCCCTCCACTGGCTGGAATTCGATGCCGCCCTTGGCGAAAGCGGGATGCTTTTTGCGGAAGGAAAGGAAGCGGCGGTAATGCTCCAGCACGGATGCCTCATTGCCCTGCTGGGCGCTGACGGCGCGCTGCTTGTGTTCGGCCGGAATGGGCAGCCAGGTCTTGTCCGAGGTCGAGAAGCCGGCCTGCGCATGGCCCGCATCCCACACCATCGGTGTGCGGCAACCGTCGCGGCCCTTAAATTCCGGCCAGAACTGAATGCCGTAGGGGTCCTGTAAATCCTCAAAAGCAATATCGGCTTCAGTAAGGCCCAGCTCTTCACCCTCATAGATGCAGACGGAGCCGCGCTGCGTCATCAACAACGCCGAGAGCACCTTGGCGAAAGCATCCTTATCCTCGACATGCTCGCCCCAGCGGCTGACATGGCGAACGACATCGTGGTTGGAGAAAGCCCAGCAGGCCCAGCCTTCCGGTGCGGCCCTGGCAAAATCCGCCTGCACGTCGGCAACACGCTGCGGCGTGAGCGCATCCGGCGCCAGGAATTCGAAGGCGTAACACATCTGCATCTTGTCGTCGCCGGAGGTGTATTCACCGACGATTTCGAGTCCGCGCTGGCTGTCGCCCACTTCTCCGACGGCGGCGATATCCGGAAACTCGTCCAGCACGGCGCGGAAGCGTTTCAGGAAAGCGATGTTTTCGGGGCGGTTCTTGTCGTAGAGATGTTCCTGGAAATTGTAGGGATTGACCGCAGGTGCCGTGGAGGCGTTGCGGCGCTCCGGCGCCAGCGCCGGGTTGTCGCGCAATTCCAGATCATGGAAATAGAAGTTGATGGTATCGAGGCGGAAACCATCGACGCCGCGCTTCAGCCAGAAGCGGGTGATATTGAGCAGTTCTTCCTGAACTTCCGGATTATGCAGGTTCAGATCCGGCTGCGAGGTCAGGAAGTTGTGCATGTAATATTGCATGCGGGTGGGGTCCCACTGCCAGCCGGAGCCGCCGAAGATCGACAGCCAGTTGTTGGGCGGCGTGCCATCCGGCTTGCTGTCCGACCAGACATACCAGTCCGATTTCGGATTGTTGCGGCTGGCGCGGCTTTCCACGAACCAAGGATGCTGGTCAGACGTGTGCGACATGACGAGGTCGATCATGACGCGGATGCCCAGACGGTGCGCTTCCGCGATCAACCCGTCGAAATCGGCAAGCGTGCCGAACATCGGATCGACATCGACATAATTCGAGACGTCATAACCGAAATCCTTCATCGGCGAGGTGAAGAACGGCGAAATCCAGATGGCGTCGGCACCGAGACCGGCAATATGCGCCAACCGGTCGGTGATGCCCTTGAGATCGCCGATGCCGTCGCCATTGGAGTCCTGATAGGAGCGCGGGTAGATCTGATAGATCACGGCGCCGCGCCACCAATCCTTGTTGGGCGTCAAAGCGGAAATCACCGGAGCGGTCATAGTCTCATCCTGTCTGGTATGGGCGTTCATGGATAATCAGCCTCCCTTGACGGAGCCTGAGAGCAGGCCACGCACGAGATAACGTTGAAGGGCAAAGAAGACGCCAAGCGGCACGACAATGGTAACGAAGGCCGAGGCGGTGAGGATTTCCCAGTTGCCGCCGCGCGAACCGAGCAGCGCGTTTAGCGCACCGGTCAGCACCAGCACATCCTTCTGCGTGCCGAGGAAGACCATGGCGACGAGCAGGTCGTTCCAGGTCCACAGAAACTGGAAGATGGCGAAGGAGGCGAGCGCCGGGAAGGATAGCGGCAGGATGATCTTGACGAAGATTTCGAAATCGCTCGCGCCGTCGACACGTGCACTTTCGATGATCTCTTTCGGCAGGCCGGAAATGTAGTTGCGCAACAGGTAGATGGCGAGCGGCAGACCGAAGGCGGTGTGCGCCAGCCAGATGCCGGCATAGGTCTTGGACGGAACGCCGAAGATATTGCCGATTTCGTTGTAGAGTTTCAGGAGCGGTATCAGCGACATCTGCAACGGTACGACGATCAGGCCCACCACCATCGCAATCAGAAAATTGCGGCCGGAAAAGCTCATCCATGACAGCGCATAGGCGGCAAAGGCGGCGATGAGGATAGGGATGACGGTTGCCGGGACGGCGACTGTCAGCGAGTTGACGAAGGACTGGCCGATGCCTTCCGAGGTCAGGACGGTTCGATAATTGTCGAGTGTGAAGACCGGCGGTGTCGCGACGGAAATATAGACGCGCTTGCCGCGAGAGCCCTCGAAGCTTGAGGCCTTGCTGTATTCATAGGTGCCATCGGTGTTGACGAGCAGCGTTTCCCCGTCGCCGATATCTGCCGCTTCACCGGCTTTGAAGGCCGTTGGCTCCTGCACGCGAACGCCGAAGGCTGCAACTTTGCCCCCCTGTCCGCTTTCAAAAACATTACCTGATATGACGTAGCGGTTCCCGTCCTGCTTCTGCACGGCAGCGTCGGCAAGGCGAACCGCCGCGGTCTGTTCGGAACTGGAAAAGGCCGTCCACCAGCCCGACACGGTGATCTGGTCCTTGTCGCGCAGGGAACTTACGAGAATGCCGAGTGTGGGCAGAAGCCAGAGAAGCACGACGACCAGCACGCTGGCATGGACGATGAGGCGCGGCAGGCCGACGCGGCGCAGACGTTTTACGATATCCATCTCAGCGGCCCTCCATCTCACGGTTCGCCTGGCGGATGTTCCAGACCATGATCGGGGTGACGGCCGCCATGATGACGAGCGCTATGACCGCACTTCGGCCACTGTCACCGCCGCCGCGGAACATCCAGTCGAACATGAGGTTGGCGAGAACCATGGTGTTCCACTGACCGTTGGTCATGGTCAGCACGATGTCGAAAACCTTGAGAACGAGAATGGTGATCGTCGTCCAGACGACGGCGATGGTGCCCCAGATTTGCGGGACCATGATCTTCCAGAAGATTTGCCAGCCATTGGCGCCATCGATGACGGCCGCTTCGATTGTCTCTTCCGGAATGCCGCGCAGCGCTGCCGACAGGATGACCATGGCAAAGCCGGTCTGAATCCAGATGAGGATGACCATCAGGAAAAAGTTGTTCCAGAAGGGCATGGAAATCCACACCTCCGGGCTGCCGCCGAAAAACTCGACGACGGCGTTGAGGAGGCCGATCTGCACCTGACCTTCGGCGCGATACTCGTAAATGAATTTCCAGATGACGGAGGCACCGACGAAGGAGATCGCCATCGGCATGAAGACGATGGATTTGGCGATGTTGCCCCACCAGATGCGGTCGGTCATAACGGCAATAACGAGGCCGAAGAAGGTGCAGGCGGCCGGCACCACGGCCAGCCAGAGGATGTTGTTGAAGATCGATTGCCTGAAGCCGGCATCGAAAAATGCCCAGCGATAATTGGAAAGACCTACGAATTCGGCTCCGGTCCGGTCATAGAACGAGAGGATGAGCGTCGCGATGACAGGATAGACCAGATAGACGAGAAGAAGGAGAAGAGCGGGGCCGATGAACAGCCAGGGCCTGACCGACGCGCGGCGGTTGAGGTTGCGGGATGCCTGCAACACGTCTCCCGAGCGGACGGGAAAGATTACCTGCAACAGTTTGTCGGATAGCCAATAATAGGCAGCGCAGGCAAAAACGCCGGCCACCATGACGCCGATGGCAGAAACGAGTTGTTGAGCCATGTTCCCTCCCTTGATCCTCTCCGCGCCGCGCTGATTTTATGCGGTCGACGGCCGTTCCGTTGGCAAAGGCCCGGCGGCATCACCGCCGGGCCAAGCTCTTTTGAGGTTACTTCAGGCCGTCCCAGGCCTTCTGGATATCGGCAGCGACCTGATCGGCCGACTTGCCGCCGACGAAATCGATCATGCCGGTCCAGAATGCACCCGCGCCGATCTTGCCCGGCATCAAGTCGGAACCGTCAAAGCCGAAGGTGGTCGCGGAGGTGAGGATTTCACCCTGACGCTTCATCTGCTCATTGGCATAGGTATCGACATTCACACCCTTATACGGCGTCAGGAAGCTGGACTGTGCCATCCAGACTTCATGGGCGATCGGGGTTTTCAGGAAATCGACGAAAGCCTTGGCGGCGGGCGCTTCCTTGGTGATGGTGACGAGCGTGCCGGCGCCCAGAACCGGCTTGCCGAGTTCAGGCTTTGCGGCATAGGTCGGCATATAGAAGAAATCCACATCCGTTCCGACCTTGGTACCATCAGGGAAGAAGGACGGCACGAAGGACGCTTGATGGTGGAGGTAGCACTTCGGCGGAATGTCGAAGAGACCCTTCGGGCTGTCGCGGAAGTCGGTGGAGGCCACAGCCGCAACGCCGCCGCTGACATATTTTTCGTTCTTGGCGAATTTGCCGAATTCATTGATTGCCGCAACTACGGCCGGATCGGTGAACTTCACCTCGTTCGTCGTCCATTTCTGATAGACGTCGAGTGGCTGCGTGCGCAGCATCAGGTCTTCCACCCAGTCCGTTGCCGGCCAGCCGGTCGCACCGCCGGAACCGAGGCCGATGCACCAGGGTGTGCCGCCATCGGCAACGATCTGGTCCGTCAGCTTGAACAGGTCTTCCATGCTCTCGGGCACTTTATAGCCCGCTTCCTCGAAGTTCTCAGGTACGTACCAGACGAGCGACTTCACGTCGGCCTTGAAGGGAAATGCAAAGTAAGCCTTGTTGCCGTCCTTGCCCTTGTAGCTGCCGAGATCAACCCAGGACTGGCCAGCGCCGTAATTGTCCTTGACCCAGTTTGCGGTCTCATCGCCGAGCGGAACCAGAAAACCCTTGGCGGCGAGATCAGCCAGAAGACCGGGCTGCGGCAGGATGGCGATGTTGGGCGGAGAACCCGCCTGCGTGTCGATGACGATCTGCTGTTCGTAGTTTTCCGAGGAGGAATAGCGGACGTTCACGCCGGTCGCGTCGGAGAAATAGGCCAGCACCGTCTGGAACAGCGCCTCGTCCTCACCGCGCCAGGGCCCGAAAATCGTCAGCGTCTGACCTTTCAGATCGGCATGGGCCGCCTTGAAGTCTTCGTAGCTTTTCCAGTTGAACTTGGCATCCTGACCGGGCGCGAATTTCAGATCGGCGGCAAAGGCCGAACCCGACAGCAGCACTATAGAAGCCGCCGTCGCCAAAAAGGTCTTCTGCATGTGATTTACCTCCCATCACATAAAAGGCTCAAAGCATCTCCCATAAATCAAAGCGCTTTGGCTGCCTATTCATCTCATTGTCATTGAGAAGGAGTCAAGAGGCTCTTTCGCTGGACATGCCGCATTGTCGTATGAATAGTCATACTTACTTAGAAAGGCGGCTATCGTTTTCGATTGAGAAAACCGGCAGGGACTGGTAAAAAACTAAAGCGCTTTGGGAGTTAGAGGAGAGGCTTTTGCCATTTCCGATGCGCGCGCATGGAGGAAAAACAAACATGAACCTGAAACAGTTGTCGCAACTGCTGGGGATTTCTCAGACAACCGTCAGCAGAGCGCTCAACGGATATCCCGAGGTGAGCGCAGAGACGCGCCGCCGCGTCATGGAAGCCGCCGAAAAGACCGGATATCGCCCGAATGCCGCGGCGCAACGGTTGGCGACCGGCAAGGTCGGCTCCATCGGACTGGTCATGCCGGTTGGCGAGCACCACCGCTCGGATGTGCATTTCGGCGAATTCCTGAGCGGTCTAGGCGAAGAAGCAGCTCGCAGCGGATTTCACCTCGTCATCACGCCCACGGAGCCGGAAAAGGAACGGGAAGCCCTGCGGGGGCTGGCAGCGAGCGGCAGCGTCGATGGCATCTACCTCGCCTATATGAAGAAGAACGACGCCCGCATCGCCATGATGCAATCGCTTTCCCTGCCCTTCCTCGTCCATGGCCGCTCCATCGGCGTGGAAGAGGATTATCCCTTTCTCGACGTGGACAATGAGGCCGCATTTCGCGATGCGACCCAGCTGCTGCTTCAGCTTGGCCACAAGCGGATCGGGCTTCTTAACGGGCCGGAGGGCTACGACTTCACCTTCCGCCGCTGTCTCGGGGTGGAAAAGGCGCTGACGGCAAATGGGCTGACATTGCGCCCGGAACACACAAGACACAGCAGCATGACCGATGAGGAGGGTTATCTCGGCATGGAAGCGCTGTTGTCACAGCCGGAACGACCAACCGCCATCGTGTGCGCAAGTACCGCATTGGCACTCGGCGTGATCCGCTCGCTCAACCAGCGCGGCTTGAAACCGGGCAAGGATATTTCGCTGATTGCCCATGACGATGTGTTGCCGCTGTTGAAGCCCGACAATTTCTCGGTGCCTCTCACCACCACCCGCTCATCCCTGCGGGCGGCGGGGGTGCGTGTCGGGCAGCGCCTGATCAACCGGATCAAGCTTAACCAGACCGAACCTCATCAGGAGCTCTGGAAGGCGGAACTTGTCGTCCGCGCCTCCACAGGACCGGCTCCGAAAGAGTAACTACCGATTTCAGAACTTCGGTGCGGTCTTTCCAAGCGCGCGATAGGCGGCGATGACGGTGTTGGCCATCAACATGGCAATCGTCATCGGGCCTACGCCGCCCGGAACGGGGGTGATGGCAGCAGCGACTGCGCTTGCCTCATCATAGGCGACGTCACCGACCAGCTTCGATTTGCCTTCACCCTTTTCCGGAGCGGGAATGCGGTTGATGCCGACATCGATGACGGTCGCGCCGGGCTTTACCCAATCGCCCTTCACCATTGCCGCGCGACCCACCGCCGCCACGAGAATATCGGCCGTCTTGCAGACGGTGGCGAGATCCTTGGTGCGCGAATGCGCCATCGTCACCGTGGCGTTGGCGTTCAGGAGAAGCTGGCCCATCGGCTTGCCGAAGAGGTTGGAGCGGCCGATGACCACGGCGTTCAGGCCGGAAAGATCTTCGCCGTGAATGCTGCGCACCAGAAGCATGGCGCCGGCTGGCGTGCAGGAGATGAGGCCGGTTGCGAGATCGCCGGTCGCCAGCTTGCCGGCGTTCAGCACGCTCAGGCCATCCACATCCTTCTCGGGCAGGATCGACTGGATGATCTCATCGGAATTGAAGTGTTTCGGCAAAGGAAGCTGTACCAGAATGCCGTGGATGGAGGGATCGGCGTTCAGTTCGCCGACCAACTTCAGAAGCTGATCTTGAGTTGTTTCTTCCGGCAGCGTGTGCTGAACGGAATTGAAGCCGCATTGCTTGGCTGTCTTGCTTTTGGAATTCACGTAAGCGTGGCTGGCCGGATCGTTGCCGACGATGACAACCGCGAGACCGGGCTTCACACCCTGTTCCGCCTCAAGCGTTTCTGCCGATTTGCGGACCGCCTCCGTTACCGAAGCCGCCTTTGCCTTTCCGTCAATCACAACTGCCATGCGTCCTGCTCCTGCTGGATTACGTTGGCCCCGTATGGTGCCGACTTTGCAGGAATGCAAGCAAAAATGCAGCTTCGTCAGGCAGTTTTGCGGTAGTCGTCGCGATGCTCGGCGTAATCGGCGAGGCGCTCCCTCAAGAGCGCCAACTCGCGTCTCAATTCCGCCAATTCCTCGGCTTCGGCCTGCTCATGGTCGAAATGCCCGGCAAGGGCTTCACTGAGCAAGGGCGGCAGCTCCGGTGTCGTCTGGGGGGTATTCCTGACGGTGCGGTTGCCCATCAGAACCTGCCGCACACGCTCGTCCAGCGGAATGTCATCGGTATCGAATCCGCTATCGTTCGCCGCCCCGGCGTAATAGTCCGCGAACTCAGCCTCCGGCTCGAATTCGCTATCCGCGGCCAGTTCTTCCAGATCATGGAACACATCC
>Ga0157370_10005916_pt1 | contig 13636 bp, 10 predicted proteins | sample C35metaG_FD_113463 | JGI IMG/M metagenome (GOLD analysis project Ga0157370, IMG submission 113463) | Corn rhizosphere microbial communities from Kellogg Biological Station, Michigan, USA - C3-5 metaG | ecosystem: Host-associated > Plants > Roots > Rhizosphere > Soil | place: USA: Michigan...
ATGGAATTTGATTCAGAATAAAAATGAGATCATTTCTGTGAGTACAAATGATTTCCAGAATTTGTTTTCTAATGAAACAAGTGAGGTTTCTACAACAATTCATTTACTTCCTGAATTCAAAAAGGTAGATTTTTTCCTGAAAATTGATAACAGCGAAGAGGCAGTTGATTTTTCAGAAATTCAGCAAAAATTAAATTCAATAGAAAGTATTGCAGCAATTTATGCTGTCGATACCAATAAAATAAAATCAAAAAACAATCTAATTTTTTAAAAAAAATGTTAACAAACAAGAAAACCAAAATTGTAGCTACATTAGGTCCTGCATGTGGTACGAGAGAGATCATTAAAGATATGATCGATGCAGGGGTTAATGTGTTTAGAGTCAATTTTTCACATGCTGATTACGAAGGAGTAAAAGAAAAAATCAATATCATTAGAGGATTAAACGAAGAGTTTGGTTACACGACAGCAATTCTTGGAGATTTGCAAGGACCAAAACTTAGAGTTGGTGTAATGGAAGAGGGTACAGTTGTACACGATGGTGATACTATTACTTTTACAACAGCAGAAGATATTATTGGAACAGCTCAAAAAGTGTTCATGAAATATCAAAATTTCCCAAATGATGTTAACCCGGGAGAGCGCATTTTGCTTGATGATGGTAAACTTATTTTTGAAATTCTTTCAACAGACAAAAAAACAGAAGTTGTTGCTAAAGTTATTCAGGGTGGAGAATTAAAATCTAAAAAAGGAGTTAATCTTCCAAACACTAAAATTTCTTTACCAGCTTTAACTGAAAAAGATATTGCTGATGCCATCTTTGCTATCGAGCAAAAAGTAGACTGGATCGCACTTTCATTTGTAAAAACTCCTCGCGATTTACAAGATCTACAAGAATTAATCGCTAAACATTCAGACGTTAAAATTCCAATTGTTGCTAAAATTGAAATGCCGGAAGCTCTTGAGAACATGGATAAAATTGTAGCATATTGCGATGGTTTAATGGTAGCTCGTGGAGATCTTGGAGTTGAACTTCCTGCTCACGAAGTGCCATTAGTGCAAAAAGATTTAATTCGCAGAGCAAAAACAGCTAGAATTCCTGTTATCGTTGCCACACAAATGATGGAAACAATGATTACAAGTTTAACACCAACAAGAGCAGAAGTAAATGACGTTGCTAACTCAGTAATGGACGGTGCAGATGCTGTAATGTTGTCTGGAGAAACTGCAACAGGAAACTATCCTGTACAAGTTATCCAGAGAATGACACAAATTTGCGAGGCTGTTGAGGATTCTGAACTAATTCAGGTGCCGCAAAATACGCCGCAAATTAAAACAAAACGTTTTGTTACTAAAACGGTTTGTCACCAAGCTGAATTATTGGCTAACGAAATCGAAGCTAAAGCAATTTGTACTTTAACAAATAGTGGTTACACGGCTTTCCAAATTTCGGCTTGGAGACCATCAACAGCTCATATTTTAGTATTTACTTCAAACAGAAGAATCTTAACACAATTAAATTTATTGTGGGGAGTTAAATCATTCTTCTATGATAATGAAGAAAGTACAGATGATACTGTTACAGATGTAAACCAAATTGCGGTTGAAAAAGGGTATGCAACAAAAGGAGATTACTTAATTAATCTTGCTGCAATGCCAATTAAAGATAAAGGAATGGTGAACACCATGAGAGTTTCTGAAATAGAATAGTTTCTGTAAAAAGATCATATATTTTTAAAAGCCATCCGGTAATCGGGTGGCTTTTTTGTTTTATAATGCCTTTTTGATGTTGCAAGTTATAATTTGCAACAACGTAAGGCCTTCAAAATAAGATTTTTCGGTTTTTTATTGCATAATTTTGAGATACTTAACAAAACGTTAAAAAATCGTTGCTGCAAAATCCCCCGCCTTAAGCAGCTAAAAGTTCTAACATATTGTTTTAATACCGGTTGCTTTTCTGCCTGATTTTAAGCAGAAAATTATAATTCGATTTTACATAAACCACAATAAATGAATTATTAATAAATCTTATTACCATGAAACAAAGTAAAATTAGAAATGCCATAATGCTCTTTGCATTAGTATGCTTCACAATTGTTCAGGTGAAAGCTCAGAATAATAAAAAACCCAATGTCCTTATTTTATGGGGCGATGATATCGGAATAAGCAATATTAGTGCCTACAGTGACGGACTAATGGGATATACAACACCTAATATTGACAGAATTGCAAACGAAGGCACACGTTTTCTTCAATATTATGGAGAACAAAGCTGTACTGCAGGGCGTGCCGCTTTTTTAACAGGTCAGCACGGAATCCGTACTGGTCTAACTAAAGTGGGTTATCCGGGAGCACCAATGGGTATGAGTCAGTTAGATCCTTCTATTGGAGGAATCATGAAAAATCTGGGTTATGCCACAGGTCAGTTTGGTAAAAATCACGTAGGAGACCGTAATGAAAACCTGCCAACAGTAAACGGATTTGATGAGTTTTTTGGAAACTTATATCACTTAAATGCAGAGGAAGAACCGGAATTGCCAGATTATCCTAAAGATCCTGCATACCTGGCTAAGTTTGGTCCAAGAGGAGTTTTAAAATGTACAGCAACAAGTACAGATGATGGAACTGTTGATCCTCGTTTTGGTAAAATTGGTAAACAAAGAATTGAAGATACAGGGCCGCTTACTAAAAAAAGAATGGAAACGGTTGATGACGAAACTTCGGCAGCAGCGATAGATTTTATTAAAAGACAGCATGCCGCAGGTAAACCTTTCTTCGTATGGTGGAATGGTACCCGTATGCACTTGCGTACTCACGTAAGAGCAGAACATAGAGGTAAATATACGCATGGAGACAGCGAATATATCGATGGAATGATCGAGCATGATATTACAGTTGGAACATTATTAAAAGTATTAGACGATCTAGGTATTGCTGATAATACAATTGTAGTGTATTCTACAGATAATGGCCCTCACATGAACAGCTGGCCTGATGGTGCAATGACACCATTCCGTTCAGAAAAAAACACCAACTGGGAAGGTGCATTCCGCGTTCCTTGTGTGGTTCGCTGGCCTGGTGTTATCAAACCAGGAACAATATCAAATGAATTAATGAGCCACAACGACTGGATTCCAACTTTGGCTTCAATAGCAGGAGAACCAGACTTAGTAAAAAAAGCGTTGACAGGTTATAAAGCAAACGGGATAAATTATAAAGTACATTTTGACGGATTTGATCAATCAGCCTTATTACGTGGAACAGGAAAAAGTGCGAGAGATAAATTCTTCTATTCTGATGACGACGGACTTTTAGTGGGTTTGCGTGAAGGAGATTACAAATTTGTATTTGCAGAACAACGTTTGCAAGGTACCTTAGGAGTATGGGCAGAGCCTTTTACTAAACTAAGATTGCAAAAAATATTCAATTTGTATCAGGATCCTTTTGAAAGAGCAGATGTAACTTCAAATACTTACTGGGACTGGAACCTTAATCATGTTCAATTAGCCTATGGAGTGATTGCAGATGTTGTAACCTTTGCCGAAACTTTTAAAGAATATCCACCTCGTTCTATTCCGCCAAGTTTTTCTCCTTATACTATTATGGATGAAACGCTTGCTCAGATTAAAATGAAAAAAGCCTTAGAGAATTCGCAAGGAGGTAAGAAAAAATAAAAACATCAAGTAGAGCTTGAGTTCCCCATAATTCAAGCTCTATTTTAAAAAATCAAGACCATGTATAGAAAAATATATCTATCGTGCCTGTTTTTATTTTTGCTGGTTTCCTGTAAAATTAAATCAGAAGACACGACTACTGTCAACTCTAATGATAGTACCACAACGGTTGCAACAAGCGGAGATCCGCTGCCGAGTTGGAACGACGGGACATTAAAAAGCGATATTATCGCTTATGTAAAAAAAGTAACCACAAAAGGAACTCCAGATTTTATTCCGGTTGAAAATAGAATTGCCACTTTTGATAACGATGGAACACTATGGGCCGAAAAACCATATGTTCAGGAATTATTTGCTTTTTACCGCGTTAAAAAAATGGTAGAAGCCAATCCGGCTTTGGCACAAAAACAACCTTTTAAAGCGGTTGTAGAAAAAGACAAAACCTTTTTCGAAAAAGGTGGAGATAAAGCACTGATAGAGTTAGTTGCCGCCACTCATACCAGTATGACCGAAGATGAGTTTGAGGCATCGACTAAAGAATTTTTTGCAGGAGCACAATACCCGGGCAAAAATGTTTCCTTAAAACAAATTAGATACCAGCCGCAACTGGAATTATTAAATTACCTGCGTGCAAATGGTTTTAAAACCTTTATCGTAACAGGCGGCACAATTGAATTGGTTCGCGCCATATCTTCAGATTTCTACGGAATCCCAAAAGAGCAGGTAGTAGGAACATCTTTTAAATATGTTTTTGATGATGCCACAAACAGTGTAAAAAGACTTCCGGCTTTAGATCTTTTAGATGATAAGGCAGGAAAACCAGTCGGTATACAATTGCATATAGGGCAGCGTCCTGTTTTTGCGTGCGGTAACGAAGGCGGAGCAGGTGATCTGGCTATGTTAAGATATTCTTCCGGAAGTAAATATCCTTCTTTTCAAATGATTGTTAATCATAACGATTCGATTCGCGAATACAGCTATCAGGAAAAAGATAACCTGTCACTTAATACGGCAGCAAAATATAAATATCATATAATCAGCATAAAAGACGATTGGAAAAAAATTTTTGCAGATAAATAATTTTGAATTAGTTAAGAATCAAAATGAGATGACTTTTGCAGGCCATAAGTTGTTTCGTTTTGATTTTGGAAACAATTAAAATCTTAAAATTTGATTATTATGAAACGCAAAGTCTTTTCTATCGACATAAAATTACGGTTTACTGTAGTCTTTTTTATTTTGAATTTTGCAGTTTTCGCTCAGGAAGCGGCTCCAAAACCAGGATCTAGCGCGCAGGAACTGGCAGATAAATTGGCCAATCCGGTTGCCAGCCTTATCAGCGTTCCTTTGCAAAACAACCTTAATTACGGAATAGGGCCATTTAACGGGTCAAAATACACCATTAATGTACAGCCTGTTATTCCGTTTAAATTAACAGATAATCTAAATTTAATTACGCGTTATATTCTTCCTGTTGTAGATCAAAGAGATATAACAGGAGAAAATACCCATCAATTCGGATTAAGTGATGCAACAGTAACGGCCTTTTTTGCGCCTAAAACAAAAGGACTTATTTTAGGATTTGGACCTGCTTTTTTAGTGCCAACTGCTACAGATAAATTATTAGGAACAGAAAAGTTCGGAGTAGGACCAAGTGCATTAGTAATGCATCAGGGAAAAGGACTTTCGGTAGGTTTTATAGCCAATCAAATTTGGTCTGTTGCAGGAAATGAAGATCGCGCCGATTTTAATCAGTTTTACACCCAAATATTCCTGACACATAGTTATAAAAGCGGTGCTACTTTAGGCGTAACTTCAGAAATTACACAAAACTGGGAAGGTAATACAACCTTAATAACGCTTAGTCCCAATATAGGAGCAATTTCAAAACTAGGAAATCAGGCGGTTCAGTTTGCCATTATGCCTTTAATTCCAATTGTAGGACCTCGCGATCAACGACCAGATTGGGGCTTGAGAGCGGTATTGGCTTTTGTGTTTCCGGGATCGTAAAGCAGATTCTAAATTAACTTCTCAATAAAAAATTAAGATTATGAAATCAAAAATTTTAGCAGTCGCAGTGATTCTTTTTTTGATGTCGTGCACAAAATCGACAACAAAAAATGAAACAGCATACAGTACAGATAGTACACAAGTATCTAAATTTGAACCTGCAAATATCGAAGAACAAATAATCTATAATCGTGCAGTTGAAGCAGTAATCTGGGGGATACCAGCAGTTAATTTTGAATTACTCAACGAAAGTCTGGTTAATGCAAAAGGTAATTTTAATGAGATTATTTATTGGTCTGGATTAATAAATTCAAAAAACCAAACCCTCACACCCAATCCAGATGTTATTTATATAAATCCTTTATATGATACCAGAAAAGGACCAGTTGTATTAGAAATTCCTCCTGCCGAAGGAAATTCTTCTTTAACAGGAAGTTTAGATGATGGCTGGCAGACCGCAATAGAAGATATTGGACCAGCTGGTGTAGACAAAGGAAAAGGAGGGAAATATTTAATTCTGCCTCCAGATTTTAAAGATAAAGTGCCGTCAGGTTATATTCCAATGCCTTCGTCTACTTATACGGGTTTTGCAATACTTCGTTCAAATCTTACGGATGGAAGCCCAAATGATTTGAAAAGAGCTGTTGATTATGGAAAACGAATTAAAATTTATTCCTATTCTCAAGCATCAAATCCACCTGCAACAAAATTTATTGATTTGCTGGAAGTCCCTTTCAATAATACAATTCCATATAATTTTCATTTTTATGAAATTCTAAACCAGTTTGTACAACGCGAACCTTGGTTAGCGCGAGATTTGGTTATGGTTGATTTTCTTAAAACAATTGGCATCGAAAAAGGAAAACCATTTGAGGCAGATGCCAGAAAAAAAGAAATACTTAATGCAGCTATAAAAGATGCTCATCAATTTTTAGATGATAAATATGAGGCCATTTTTAAGCCGCCTTTTTACGATGGAACAAATTGGGCATTGCCAGCCTCTCAGGATGTAGTAAAAGCTATTATGGCAAATTATTCCGTTCCTAATATTTATCCTGTAAGCGAGAGAGCAATTAGTTATTCGATGGCCTATTTTAGTGCAAAACACTTAGGAACAGGGCAATTTTATTTAATGACAATTAAAGATGATAAAGGTCAGGAATTTGACGGCTCAAAATTATATCAATTGCATTTAGCTGCAAATGTTCCTGTAAAATTATACTGGTCCGTAACAGCCTATGATAGAGAAACTCATGCTTTGATTAAAGACATGAAATATTTTAGCCGGGCTTCAACTTCGCCGGGACTTCAAAAAAACAGTGATGGTTCGGTTGATATTTATTTTGGTGCCAAAGCTCCGGCAGGTAAAGAATCAAATTGGGTTCCTACAGATCCAAAAAGGAAGTTTGAATTATTGGCTCGTTTTTATGGACCTGAAAAAGGATTTTTTGATAAAACCTGGAAAATGGGAGATGTGATTGAAGTAAAATAAAAGGCTTTTAGTAAAAAAGCGAATTAGATTGTTAAGTTTTAAGAACTCATAATAATTACATCACTATGAAAAATAAATCAATTATTATTCTAGCAGTTTCTACTTTGATATTCCTTATTGGATGCAAAAAAACGGAAGTTACTAATACTGCATCAACTTCAGTTTCATCATCCGGAACAGAAGTTAAAATGAATGGCGAACTGCCTTCAAAAGAATCTATTCCTGTTTTATTTGACGAAATGGATTTTCAGCAGGCAACACAATGTTATTTGTGGGGACTTCCAATTGTAGCTTTCGCCGAATGGCAGCAACAACATTATAAAACCTTTAAAGCAACAAGCAACGATCTTGTTCTTTACAATTCATACGACGATCGCTTAGGAATTTTAACAGCCAACGCAACAACTCCTTATATCATGACATTTATTGATCTTGCCGCAAACGGGCCAACGGTAATAGAAATGCCGGCTGGACATACCGCAGGAGGACTGGCAGATTTTTGGCAGCGCGAACAGGCCGTAATTGGAGAAATGGGACCAGATAAAGGAAAAGGCGGAAAATATATTTTGGTACCGCCAACATTAAAAGATTTTAAGGCAGAGGGTTATTTTATAGTTCCTTGTAATACCGTAAATATGTTTTTCGGTTTTAGAGCATTAGATCCAGATCCTAAAACTACAGAGATACTTTTAAAACAAGTAAAAATTTATCCGTATGCACAAAGAGCAAATCCAGGACCTACAAAAGTTGTTAGTCCTCCGGCTGGAAAAAAATGGCTGGGAATTCAGCCAAGCGGTATTGCATATTGGGAAAGACTTCATGCTATTTTACAAAATGAACCCGTAGAAGATCGAGATCGTTTTTTTATGGCATGGCTTAGAAATTTAGGTATAGAAAGAGGAAAAGTATTTGCTCCGGATGAACGTCAGAAGAAAATTTTAATTGCCGCCGCAGAGAAAGGACAGCAAATGGCAATGGCTAATTCGTTCAGCAAACGATTTAAAGATGTAAAACACTGGCCGGATAAAAAATGGGATTATGTTATGATCATTAAAGACCCGTCGCAGCATGCTGCTAATTATGACGAATTCTTCGAGAGAACTTCTTATTTCTACGAAGCCGTAACTTATTCAAAAGCTATGATTACCAAAATACCAAATTTGGGTCAGGCTTATCTGGGATCATATTATGATAACGAAGGAAACTGGTTAGACGGAGGAAAAAATTATACATTAAATGTACCGGCAAATCCTCCGGCAGTAAATTTCTGGTCGATTACAATTTATGATTCTGCAACACGCTGTTTGATTGACAATCCTCAAAAAAATGCAGATTTATCATCCCGTAAGGATTTAATAAAAAATACCGATGGATCAGTTGATCTTTATTTTGGACCAAAGGCTCCAGCTGGAAAAGAGAAAAACTGGGTGCAGACTTTACCGGGAAAACACTGGTTTACCTATATGCGTTTTTACGGTCCAACAACTGCTTATTTCGATAAAAGCTGGAAAATGGATGATATTAAAGAAGTAAAATAACACCCCTTTTAACCAAATAATAAAGAGAGAAAAGGTACAGTTGTTTAAATAATTAAAAGCTAATCAGGATTGTAAAATGAAGGAAACCAATATTTACAAAACACTATTTACTTTAATTGTATTGACTTTTTCTTGCAGTACAAAACTAAGTGCCCAAAAAATGGCACAGAATTTTGCAGCCTGGATAGGTTACGAAATGTATCTGCCTTTTAAAGAAGATGGAAGATGGGGTTTACTGCTGGAAGGATATTCAAAAGGAAATGATTTTGTCTCAGAACTGCAAGGGTCTTTTTACAGAGTGGGTGTCAGCTACTATCTTAAAAACGGAAACCGTTTAGGCGCAGGTGTGGCGTATCAATGGGATGTGCCTTATGATGAAGTTTCGTTGCCTTACAACAATCCGGATTACAGAATATACGAACAATTTATTTGGCGTATAGCCAGGAAAGAAGGAAACGAAGTTTGGTCACAGCGTTTTAGAATGGAGCAGCGCTGGTTAGGAAGAAAAGACGATCCCAACAGTACCAGCGATCATTTTGATTATTACAAATTCGAAAATACATTTCGATATCAAGTTCGATATCAATTATGGTTTCAGAAGCGGTGGGCGGCGGTTGTTTATGATGAAGTTCATATAAGAACCAATGCAGCAAGCGGTAACGAAAATTATCTGGATCAGAACAGGCTGTATGTAGGAACGGCTTATAGTTTAGATAAACACAGAGAAATTAGAATGGAATTGGGTTATATGAATCAGATTTTCTGGAAATCACCTGATACAGAAAGCGGCCTCAGCAGAATGAACCATACGATTCGAGTTACCCTAACGACAGATTTGCCCTTTAAAAAGAAACAAAATTAAGGAGTTATGACTGATGATTTAAAAGAAACGAGCGAAAAAACTTTTGATCCTGCAGCATCAAAAGCAGAGCGTTACCAGAAAGGCACAGCTATTAGAAAAATTACGCCTCGTTCAGCTCATCAGGAATGGAATCCTAGCGAAGATCGCGAAGATCCGATAGAAATTTTAATTAAAACCAGTATTGGAAGAATAGAAAGTTTACTGCCCATTCGATATCGAAGAATGATAGAATCGCCTTTTGCATTTTTTCGGGGCGCAGCAGCAATTATGGCGGCCGATTTGGCGCAAACACCTAATACCGGAATCGATTTACAGCTTTGCGGCGATTGTCATTTAATGAACTTTGGTGGATTTGCAACTCCGGAACGCAAACTGGTTTTTGATATAAACGATTTTGATGAAACTTTTCCAGGCCCATGGGAATGGGATCTAAAACGACTGGCAGCAAGTTTTGCCATTGCAGGAAGATGGAGAAAATTTTCGAGAAAAAGCTGTAAAGAATTTGCCTGGCATGCAGCAGACAGTTACAAAAGACACATGCTGGATTACAGTAAATTATCGGCACTGCAAATTTGGTATGCCGACATTGATCTGGCAGAACTTATTGAATTAGGAAACGATGAAGAGATAAAAGAATTTCATCATAAACGAATAAAAAAAGCAGCTGAATATACAGCACACGAAAAAGAATTTGCAAAAATGAGTTATCACGATGGAGTTCGGGCCAGAATAAAAGACGAACCGCCCTTAATCTATCATCCATTAGAGGATCAGGCAGATCAAATTTTAAAAGAAGCCGAAATAGTTCATAAACGATATATAGAATCGCTGCCAGAAGACAAACAGGTTTTGTTAAGCAGATATTCAATGCATGATTTTGCCGTAAAAGTTGTAGGCGTAGGAAGTGTGGGAACACTCTGCGGTATTACATTGTTAATGTCGGCTACAGGCGAACCTATTTTTTTACAATTTAAAGAAGCAAGACAAAGTGTATTGGAGCAGCATGTAAAAACCAAGGCAAAATACACACATCAGGGTGAACGAATTGTAATGGGACAAAAACTAATGCAGTCAGCATCGGATATGCTGCTAGGATGGACAAATGACGACAGAGGCCGGTTCTTTTATATACGCCAGCTTCGCGATGCAAAAGTAAAACCGGTACTGGAAATCATGAAAGAGGAAAACATGGCAGATTATGCCAAAGCCTGCGGATGGGCACTTGCAAGAGCTCATGCACGCTCAGGAGATCCTTCGGTATTGTCAGGATATATAGGAAACAGTAATGAATTTGCCAATTCAATTTCAAAATTTTCCATTTTATATGCAGACCAAAACGAATCAGATTATAACAAAATGGTCGAAGCGGTAAAAGAAGGAAGACTGCCAATAGCACCGGAAATCTAGTCCTTCAGTTATACAGAATAAAAGCATAACAATTTGTTATAAAATATCTTAAAACAAAATAAGTAAGAAATTTACGAATTATATATAGTTAATTAAAATAAAAAGATTTATCTTTGAGTGTTTGCTAAGAGACTGTTATATAGTCTATTGTGTTTAGTTGACGCATCCTATAAGCCTTTATCATTCATTCAAGATTTTCAGAATTAATAATTTCAAGTTAAGCCAAATAATCATTAATTTAAATTCTACAAGATGAATATTAAAAGAACAAATCTTCGCATCATCCCAATGCTGTTATTGGGTTTAATTTACAGCTGCTCTCCAACTGTAAATGTTTCTACTGATTACGATCATGCTGCAAATTTTGCTGAGTACAAAACTTTTGCAGTTTACGATTTAAAAGCCCAGCAAGGTCAGGTAAATCAGTTAAATGTTGACCGTGTTACAAATGCCATTCGAGCAGAAATGATTGCCAAAGGATTTACCGAAAGCGCAAATCCTGATTTAAAAGTAAATGCAGTTTCAATCCTAAAAAATAAAACGTCAGTATCAGCCAATACAGATTTTTATGGTTATGGCGGTATGTACAGACCTTACGGATATTGGGGCGGCGGTGCCATGATGGGCGGTGCCAACACAACCTTTAATACATATGATTATGTCGATGGTTCACTGGTAATTGATATAGTTTCTACAAAAACACAAAAATTAGTTTGGCAGGGCATAGGTAATGCACAAATCGACAGTAAGCCAGATAATCCTGAAGAATTTGTTAATGGTTCTATTAAAAAAATCTTAGCCGGATTTCCTCCCGGAGCAGTACAAAAAAAATAACTCAGAACTTATTTTTTATAAGTAAGGTTAAGAAAAGTACAGCTTCTACATCACTGTCTTTTATATTTTCTTTCGGATATTCATTCAAAAGAAAACGAGCCCTTATTTATAATTAAGATTAAAATTATGGTTGATATAGTACTTTCTCTTTTCTTTTTTATAGCTGCAATTGTTGGTTTTGCAACTTCATTTATGGTTCTTTTTTCAAAGAAAAACTATTCAAAATCCTTTTTCTTAGGACTGTTTTTGTTCAGTCTTACAGTTGTAAGTGTCTATAATTTTTATTTATCGGCAAATATTTTTAAAAATTTCCCCGATCTTTTTATGATCACAAAATCCTTTATTTTTCTGGTTGCTCCATGTGCCTTTTTATATGTGCGAAGCATGCTGTTTTCCGGTTCGGCTTTCAAAAAATACGATTGGTTTCACTTTTTACCTTTCTTAATTTATTTTTCGCTGACCATTTTAGTATGGATTGGAAATTATACAGACCTTAATTTTATAGACTACTTGTCGCTAAAAGTAAAGAGTCCGTTTTCTATATTGAGCCTGAGCATTTGGATGTTTTATGCTTTTTGCCAGACCCTGATGATCTTAAATTATGACTTAAAAAAATTCAAGGACAATCATTTTCAAAAAATAAAAATTTTAAACTGGATTAGGGTTTATAATCTCATGATTCTATTTTTATTTTCGACACTTTTCGTGCACTTCTTTTTAATTAATGCAGTCAATAACATAGATTATTCCTGTTATGTCCTGATTTCCTCTGTACTTATTTTTACGGGAGGATGGCTGTATTTTAAACCGCAGATTTTTTTAGATGAAGATGAAATTGATGAATTGGATTTTGTCGAAGAAGACCTAGAAATTTTTACATCGAAAGAAACCAAAAATGCACTGCCGATGGTTAAAGAATTAACACCAGAAAAAAAAGAATTATATATATCTAAATTAGAAAACATTTTTGCATCAAAAAAACTCTTTTTAAAGAAAGATTTGGTAATTCGTGATATTGCCGAAGAAACCGGAATTACGGTAAACAACCTTTCCAGTTTAATTAATTCAGAATTTAACCTGCACTTTCAGGATTATATCAATCTAAAACGTATCGAATATTTTAAAGAAAAAATAAACGATTTAGACTGGAAAGATTTATCACTCGAAGGAATGGCCTGGGCCTCTGGTTTTAAATCCAGAACAACCTGTTTCAGGGCGTTTATTAAACATACCGGAAAATCTCCTTCAGAATACTTTAGAGTAATCAGGATTAATCCTGAAAAAAACAATTCTTATTTTTTAAAACAATCTACAAGCTGAAATACAATAGTTTGTAATTAAAAGAAGAAACCATGAATACAAAATCAAAACAAACCATAAAATCAGTACTTACATTATCATTCCTGCTCATTTTTTACCTTGGGCATTCACAACTCAAAGGCGGGCATATTTTAGGAGCAATGGGCTTACAATCCGGAACTCAGGCGCCAGCCAATACTTTAAGTCTTTACGTACCGGCTTATTTATATGATGCCTCCTCATTACGCAATGCCGACGGAGATAAAGCCATTGCCAATCCTGACCTTACCATGTTTCTTACCGGAGTTGGGGCCAGTTATGTAAGCGATTTTAAAATTTTAGGAGCCAATTACGGCGCTACAATTTTAGTGGCTTTTGCCTCAAATACCATTCAGGGAAACACAATCGATTCTAAAAACTCACTGGCTTTTACAGATATGTACATACAGCCCGTACAATTAGGCTGGCACAACAAAAAAGCCGATTTTGTTTTTAGTTATTCCTTATATCTGCCAACCGG
>Ga0157370_10005918_pt1 | contig 13631 bp, 9 predicted proteins | sample C35metaG_FD_113463 | JGI IMG/M metagenome (GOLD analysis project Ga0157370, IMG submission 113463) | Corn rhizosphere microbial communities from Kellogg Biological Station, Michigan, USA - C3-5 metaG | ecosystem: Host-associated > Plants > Roots > Rhizosphere > Soil | place: USA: Michigan...
AGTTCGCCGTAGCACACCGGAGCCTGGCCTGCATCGGCGCGCGCGAGGAGGAAGAGGTCCTCGACGATGTTGGACAGACGCCGGCCTTCGTCGCCGATCACGCTCATGGCGTCCCGATATTCTGCGGCGCTCCGCGTCTCGCTGGAGAGCGCGATATCCGCTTCGCCGCGCATGATGGCCACTGGCGTCCGCAGTTCGTGGGACGCGTCGGCCATGAAGCGGCGCTGCTGGTCGAGCGCGCCGGACAGGCGACTGAGCAGACCGTTGAGCACCTGAGCCAACTGCCCCAGCTCATCGCGCGGGTTCACCACGGGAAGCCGCTCATGCGGATTCGCCGCCCCGATGCGCGCGGCGTGAGCGCTCATCGCCACCACGGCCGACAGGGTCCGCCGAGCCAGGTAGTAGCCGCCAGTGCCCGCCAGGAGGAGCACCAGCGGAATGGCGACCAGATACGCCGCGCCCAGCCCCTCCATGGTCTCCTGCTGGCCACGCAGCGACTCGGCCACCGCCACCATGTAGGTGTCAGCGCCCAGACGCACCGGGGTTGCATAGGCGCGATAGCCCGCTCGTCCGCCGGGCACGGTCACGAAGGCCGGCGCGACGTCGCCACGCTCGCGAATCGCCCGCGCCAACGCCCGTGCATCAACCGGGCTCCGTCCGCGTGCCGACGCGCGGGACGCCTGTCGCGCGCCCGGCGCCACGTCGCCGCCGGCCATCACCCGCTGCACCGACGCATCGTAGACCACGATCTGCAGGTCACGAAAGTGAAATTCGTGCACCGCCGCGGTGACGGCGGCCTCGTTGGAGTCCTCATCCAACCGCTCCGCCTGGAGCTCGGCGCTGAACGCCGTTGCCGTCTCCGCGAGGTAGCGATCCATGCGCCGCATGGTCGCGTGCTCAAGGAAGACATACGACGCGCCGGCAAATGCGATGAGCAGCGCGGCGAGCGTCGCGGTGTGCCAGAGCGCGAGCCGGGCGCGCATCGAGTCAAGCACCGTCGGCACCTCCGGTCTGCGCGAGCACGTAGCCCGCGCCGCGGCGCGTGTGGATGAGCGGCGCCGCACCGTCCGCGTCCAGCTTGCGCCGCAAACGATTGATATTCACCTCGAGTGTGTTCGACCACGGATCATGATTCTCGTCCCACACGTGTGCGCAGATCTCGGCGCGGCTCAGGACGCGGCCGGCGTGGCGCGCCAGAAACTCGAGCAGCGCATACTCCTTGGCCGTCAACAGGAGCGCACGATCGCGCCGTCGCGCGGTCTGGCTGCGCGTGTCCACCACGAGATCTCCAACCGTGAGCACACTCGGCAGCAGCTCACTCCCGCGGCGCAGGAGCGCCCGCAGCCGTGCGAGCAGCTCGCCGAAGGCGAAGGGTTTGGTCAGATAGTCGTCGGCCCCCGCGTCCAGCCCGGTGATCTTGTCGTGCACCGTATCGCGCGCGGTGAGCATGAGCACCGGCACGCGCGACCCGCGATTGCGCAGCGCCCGGCACACCTCGAGCCCATCGCGCCGCGGGAGCATCACGTCGAGTACGATCGCATCGTAGCTGTTGAGCGCCGAGAGTCCGAGCGCGCGCTCGCCATCAGCGGCCACGTCCACGGCGTACGCCTGTTCGCGCAGTCCCTTCGCGAGTGTGTTGCCTAGCCGCGGATCGTCTTCCACGATCAGCACGCGCATGCGTCACTCCTTCGCCAGCTAATGGGCGTGCGCCCCGCGGGTCGCGTCGGATTGCACGGTCGTCCGCGCCGCGGTGCGCAGCATCGACCGCCCTGGCAGCAGGTAGTCGCGACCGCGCGCCATGACGAGCAGCGTCGGCACCACGTACAGCGTGATCGGCGTCGAGAGCGCCAGTCCGCCGATCACCGCCACGGCGAGCGGGCGCTGCAGCTCGCTCCCCGCGCCGAGCCCCAGCGCGAGCGGGAACAGCCCGAACAGCGTACACAACGTCGTCATGAGGATGGGACGCAGCCGGATGCGTGCCGCATCTCGAATCGCGCGCTCGAGCGGCAGCCCTTCGCGCAGTCGAATGCGGGTGAAGTCGAGCAGGATGATCCCGTTCTTGACCACCAGTCCGACGAGGAGAATGAGCCCCATGAACGACGAGACGTTGAGTGCCGTTCCCGTGAAGAGCAGGAGCACGAGTGCGCCCACGAACGAGATGGGTGCCGCGAGCACGACCACGAGCGGTTCGACGAACGACTCGAACTGCACGACCATGACAGCGATCACGCTCACCGCCGCAAGCCCGAGGACGAGCAGGAGCGCCCGGAATGCTTCCTGCTGGCTCGCGTACTGTCCGCCCAACTCCGCCCGGATCCCGGCGGGCGCGGAGTTCGCGGCCAGCACGTGCTGCACGTCCTTCATCACGTCACCCAGCGCCCGGCCGCCGACGCCTGCGGTCATAGCGATCATCTGCTGCTGGTTCTCCCGCGTGAGCTCGGCACGCGATTCCTGCGACGTCACGGACGCTACTGCACCCAGCGGCACACTGCCCCGCGACGGGCTGGTGACGAGCGGGAGCGCACTGAGCTGCAGCGGATCGTAGCGCACCGAGTCGGGTGCACGCACACGAATTCCCACGGAGCGGTCGCCCGCACGCATCTCGCCGGCGTTCACGCCCAGCAGCGCGCCACTCACCTGATCACCCACCTCGGCGGGGCTCAGCCCCACCTGATTCGCCTCGGCGCCATCGATGTGCATCATCATCTCGGCGTTGGGCTCGCTGACACCATCGTAGAGATCCTCGACCCCCTGCACCCTGCCGAGCGGCGCAGCCAGGCGCCTGGCGTATGCCTCCAGCGCGTCGAGATTCGCGCCGAACAGTTTGATCTCCACCGGGTTCGGCGCGCCCGCCAGATCATTGATCACATCCGAGAGGATCTGCACGAACTCGATGTGAAGACGCGGCACCGCGGCCGTGATCCGTGCGCGCGCATCGTCCATGACGGCAAAGATATCACGGTCGCGCTGGCTCTGCGGCTTGAGTCGCGCGACGATGTCGCCCGTGTTCTGCTCGGTGGCGAACAGCCCCAGCTCTGCGCCCGTACGACGCGACGTCCCGGTGATCTCCGGGATGCGGGCGAGAATGCCCTCCGCGATCCGGACTTCGCGGTCCGTCTCGGCGAGCGCCGTGCCGCCGGGCGTGAAGTAGTCGAGTACGAACGCCCCCTCGTCCATCTCGGGCAGGAAGCCGGTGCCGATGGAGCGCTCCACCAGAACGCCGGCCACGATCAGCGCGACCGCCACCCCCACGAGGGTGCGCGGATGATGCAGCACGGTGCCAAGCGAATGCTCGTAGTGTGTGGCGAGCCCATCCACGAGCCGCCCCATGCGCGCCAGGAATCCCAGATGCGCGTCGTCACCACTCGCCTGAGTGCCCGCGTCCACATCGTGCGCCGTAATGAACTGCTCGCTCAAGAGCGGAATGATCGTCAGCGCGAGCAGGAGCGACACCAGCACCGCGATCGTGAGCGTGATCGAGAGCGCCTTGAAGAATTGCCCGACCACGCCCTGCAGCAGTCCCAGTGGAAGAAACACCACCACCGTCGTGAGAGTGGACGTGCTCACCGGCCAGATGAGCTCCTGCACCGCCTCGCGGATCGCGACCGTACGATCGAGCGTGAACCCGAGATGTCGCGCGATGTTCTCGGTGATGACCACCGCGTCGTCGATCACGAGCCCGATCGCGATGGCCATGGCGCCAAGGGTCATCAGGTTGAACGTCTGCCCGATCTGGCGCATGACGAACACCGTGATGGCGAGCGTGAGCGGGATCGACGTCGCGCTGATCGCCGTAATGCGGCCGTGGCGCAGGAACACCAGCAGGATGATGACGGCGAGCGCCGCGCCGATGAGCATGGCGTCGCGCACCGACTTCACGGCATCGCGCACGAGGGCGGCCTGGTCGTACACCGCCTTGAGATGAACGCCGGGCGGCAGCGTGCGCGCCACCGTATTCGCGATCCGCGCAACGCTGTCGGCGATCGACAGCGTGTTGCCGCCGATCTGGCGCGTGATGTTGAGCAGCGCGGCGGGCCTGCCATCGCCGGCGATGATGCTGGTGTGGTCCTCCGTGCCGATTCGCACCGTCGCAATGTCGCGCACCCGCAGGCCGCCGCGAATGACGACGTTGCCGATGTCCGCCGGCGCGTGCGCCTCGAGGTCGGTCACGATGAGGTACTGCTTGTAGTCCTTCGACACGCGGCCCACCGCCGCCACCGACACGGCCGTACGGATGGCCGTCGCGAGGTCGTCGTACGTCAGTCCCCGAGCGGCAAGCCGGGCCGGATCGGCCACGACCTCGATCTCGCGCACGTCCGAGCCCTGGACGTCCACGCGCCCCACACCCGGAACGCGCGAGAGAATGGGCTTGATCTGATAGCGCGCGATGTCGTACAGCGTCGCGGGGTCACCCCCCTCCAGGTTGTACGACAGAATCGGGAAGAGCGACGGCGTGAGTCGCGCGACCTCGATCTCGAGGTTCGCCGGCAGGTCCCCCTTGATCTGGTTCACGCGCGCCTGCGTGAGCTGCAGCGCGTAGATCATGTCCGTGTTCGGCGCGAACGTCATCGAGATCTCGCTTGCGCCGCGGATGGACTTGGAGCGGACGCGCGTGACGCCGGGTACCACGCTCACTGCCTCCTCGATGGGTCGCGTGATGCTGAATACGACCTGGCGGGCGCCGAGCGAGGAGCCCTGCGCGACGATGGTGATGCGCGGGAAGAGCAGTTCGGGATAGATGGCCGACGGAAGCTGCAATGCGGCCCAGATGCCGCCCGCGCTGAGCAGCGCGACCACCAGGTAGATGAAGCGTCGCTGTCTCGCCAGCACGTCGAACAGCTTCACGATTTCACCGGCACGATGCGACTGCTGTCCTCGACGCCGTATGCGCCATACGTCACCACGCGTTCACCCGCCTGCACGCCGCGTACGATCTCGGCGAACCCCTCGGTGCGCGAGCCTACCGTGACCGGTCGGGCGTGGGCGATGCCGTGCGCGTCGACGACGAACACCTTGAAGCCATCGCCATCCGGCACCAGCGCGTCGGTGGGAACCGTCACGGCATGCGCGTGCACGGCCACCGCGATCTGCCCGAAGACCGTCTCGCCGATGCGCAGGGGCCGGCTGGGGTGCGCGAGGTGCACGCGCACCGCCACGCTGCGCGACGCCGAGTCCACCGTGGCCCCGACCGCGGTGACGCGACCGGCACCGAGCGATTCGCCGGTCGTGTCCTGGCCGGCGGCGAACAGAGCGGAATCCCCGGCGTGCACCGGAGCCGCCTGCGACGGCGAGAGATTGAGCACGATGTCCAGCGCGGCGGGGTCGGCCACCTCGACCAGCGGTTCGTTCGCGTCCACGCTGGCGCCGATCACCGCCGTCATGCGGGTGACCACGCCCGCGAGCGGGGCGCGGAGCGTGGCCCGCTCCTGCGCGCGCCGCGCCGTGACCGCGTTCAACTGCGCGTCCGCCAGGGCGGCGGCCGCCTGGTCCACATCCTTCTGCGGGAGAATGCCGTCGTGCGCGAGCCGCACCGCGCGGTCGTAGCCGTTCCTCGCCGCGGCGAGCGCCGCATCGGCGCCGTGCGCCGCGGCATCGAAGGGCGCGCGCTCGAACGCGATGAGCGGTTGCCCCTGCCGCACGCGCGCCCCTGGCACGACGTAGATGTTTGCGATGCGCGCCGGCGCTGGCGCGCTGAGTTCGGCGTAGTGCCCCGGTCTCGGCGCCACCACGCCGATGGCGCTCACCGTCACGGCGAACGGTCGCACCGATGCGATCGCGGTGCGTGCAGCGACCGCGGGCTGCGCATCGGCGGATGCCGCGCTGTCCGATCCCTCGCTCGCGCGCGAGCCGCACGCGAGAACGAACGCGGCCAGGATGACCGACGCCACCGATGGGAACGGGGGGACGCGAGGAGTCACGGTGCGGTGCTGGTGAGAGTAAAGAGCCTTACGGATTCATTGGAACGGTTCGCCGCGGCAACGTCGTCGATATATTGCGCGAGCACGTCGCGCGCGTTCCGTTCTGCCTCGAGCACGCCCGAGAGCGCAATCGCGCCTTCTCGATATGCTTCCAGCGACATCGTGGCCACGCGCTGCGCGCTTGCCACCAGCCGCTGATCGCGCTGTGCCTTGAGCAGCGCCACGGCACGCTCGCGCAGCGCCTGGGTAATCGTCGCCCGGCTCTCCTGCCTGGCCAGCGCGAGCTCCGCCTGCGCGCGGTCCCGTTCCGCGCTGGCGACGGCGACCGGTCCGCTGTTCCGGTTGAACAGAGGAAGCGGGAGCGAAATACCCACGGTCGGCAGGAGTCCCGCCTGGGGCACGGTAGGGTCGTGCGCGTCGAAGCCCACCTGAACGGCGGGCGCCGCCCACACGTTCCGGCGCTCGAACGCCAGCGTCTCCTCCGCCGACCGCAGTGCGGCGCTGGCCGCGGCCACCTGCAGCGTCGGCCGCTCGCCAGCCAGTGTGCTGTCGATCGCAGCAGGCAGTGTGAGTGAATCGCCGAGCGCGATCGTGATACTATCCGTGGGAAGTCCCATGACGCGCTGCACGGTGAGGAGCGCGCTCGAGGCGGCGAGCGCATCGGCCATCGACACGTTTTCCAGCTGGCCCGCGTTCACGGTCGCGAGCTGGACGTCCAGCTCGCTCGCGTCCCCCGCATCACGCCGCGTCATGGCCATGCGCAACAGGCTATCGGCGTCCGCGGCGTTTCTGCTCGAGAGCCGTGCATGCGCCGCCGCCGCCAGTGCCTGCGTGTACGCGGTATCCGCATCGAACCGGATGGCCGCCCGCGCGAAGGCGAAGGTGTACGCCGCGGACGTGTCCGCCGCCTGCGCCGCGCCGATTCGTGCTCCACGCAGCCATGGCAGATCGACCGGCACATCGAGGAGCGCGTGGTATTGCGGCGTGTCCTTGGAGTAGCTCGTGGTGAACGCGGGATTGGGATAGGCACTGGCCGCCCGCACCTGCGCACGCGCCGCGGCGGCCACGGTTCGTGCCACGGCAATGGAGCCGCCGCGCGACAGTGCGGCGGCGATCGCCGCCTCCCGGGTGATCGTCTGTTGGGCCGCGGCGGCGACCGGCGCCGTGACAAGCCCGGCCCCCACGATGCATTCCACACACGTGAGTGCCCGTAGTCTGAGAAGTACGAAATTCATGGTTCGGGAGCGGGGGACATTCCGTGCGCTGGGGTAAACGTACTTCGCGTACCTTACGACAGGATTACACCCGCGCGCGCAGACGAATGTAGTGCACCGCGTTGCCGCGCGACGGCTACGGTCGCCGGCGTGCAATGCGAAAGCGCCACACGCACAGGCTGTACACCGTCGGCGCAACGTTTGGCCCGGCACCGGCCGCAGCACTTGGCACGCCGCATCGCCGCCCGCCATCGCGAGGTCCTGAACGCAGGCGCATCTGCCTCCCGCATGGACCTGCCCAGCTACCGCGGTGCCCCCGGCCGGACCTGTAGCTGATCCAGCGCCCGCCGCAGACCGCGTGCGAGCTTCACCGCATCGTCATTCGCCCAGTAGTGGAGAAAGAAGAGCCGGGGCTCCTCGGTGAGCATGTGGTTGTGCACGGCGACGACTTCGATCCCGTTCTCCGTGAGCGCTCGGATCACCCGGTTCACCTCGCCGGCCGTCATCACGAAGTCGCCATTGATCGCCGCCCTGCCGCCGCCCGTCGGCTCGAAGTTGATGGAGGTCGCCGTGCCCATCGCGGGTGGCACCTCGATGCCGCTCGCGCGGATCGTCTCCGGACGCGGGATGCTCACCTGGTAGACCCCGCCATTGACCTTGCCGTCGTGTCCCAGCACCTGGCGAATCTGCGCCGTGTCGAGCCGCAGCGGCGCAGCCGGTTGGCTGCCGCCACTCGCCGCGGCTGGCGTTTTCGTGAGCGCCAACGCGGCACGCACGCCTTGCGCGATCCTGATTGGATCCCCTTCCCCGTCGATGTGCATGTACATCACGCGCGGGCTCTCGTGGAGCAGGTGATTGTGCAGCGCCGTCTGCATGATGCCAGCGTCCTGCAGTTTGGTCATCACGGAATGGACTTCGTCCTGCGTGAGCACGAGATCCCCCATGGCCACCACTTGTTTGCTGCCCTTTGGCTTCATGGCGAGCCAGGATCCGAGCGAGAGGGCGGGTTTGATCAATACGCCGTTCACCGTGACGTGCAGGTCGCTACGCGGCATGCTGAATTTGTAGACGCCGCCCGGCTGCATTGCGCCCGAGCGTCCCATCGCCTGGGCCACCGTCTTCCAGTCGATGGAATCGGCGGGATCGGCCGCCGCGGTCCCTGCCGCGGATGACTTCTGCGCCTGCTGCTCCGCCTGCTCCTGCACCGACGGTTTCGATTGCCCCTCGGCGGCGCTGCCTTGCGTCGAGCAGGCCGCGAGTGTGGCGGCGACCGCAAGGGCGAGGACTGTCCTGCCGCGAATGTGCCGGCGCCAGTGTGACTGATACATGGCACCTCCGACCAGCGTTTGAAGTCCGTGCGTGCTGTCCTGCATCGTTCCTCCTCACAAGAGTGTGCTGCGGGACCACGGGTCGTACTCGCAGCGGTGGATCTCGGAGGACGCGCGGCGCGGCAGTCCCGAGTGTGGGAGCGCCCACGGGGCCGGCAGATCGACGTTGCGCGCATTTCGAGCCGGCTCGCCCATTTCGCGCAGACCACCCACCTGGACACACAGCCGCAGCGGCCATTGCCACATCCCGGAAGTGCATATTACAGTTGTGATATATGCATGATGCGGTTGCGACTACAATGCCAGATGAGGAGCCAGTTCACAACCCCTGGCTCCTCTTCATCCATTCGATCCCGCCCAAGCCCGACTACCTGCGTGCCAAGATCGGACGCCGGCTTCAGCGCGTCGGAGCCGTCGCGGTCAAGAACGCCGTGTACATCCTGCCCAGGCGTGACGGGACCCAGGAGGATTTCGAGTGGGTGCTGCGCGAGATCGCCGAAGGAGGCGGTGAGGCGTGGATCTGTGAGGCGTCCTTCGTGGACGGCCTCTCGAACGATGACGTGCAGACGCTCTTCCGAGCGGCGCGCGATGCGGACTACCGCGCACTCGCCGAGGACGCGAAGGCGCTGCTGGCATTGCTGGGCGCCAGGCACGCAGCGACGGCGCTGCAAGCGCGGATCACGAGCGAGCTCGGGCGCCTTCAGCGCCGCGTCAACGAAGTCAGAGCCATCGATTTTTTCGACGCGCCGGGCCGCGCGGTGGTCGAGTCCGCCATTGGCAACATCGAAGAGCGCATCCGGCAAAGGAGGAAGCGAGCGATGCCAGCCACGCGACCTCGTGCGGCCGATGATGAACTCCGCGGCAGAACATGGGTCACGCGCCGGGATGTGCACGTGGATCGCATGGCGAGCGCGTGGCTCATCCACCGATTCATCGACGCCGAGGCTCAGTTCAAGTTCGTGCAGCCCAGGGGCTACAAACCCGCACAAGGGGAGCTGCGGTTCGACATGTTCCAGGCCGAGTACACACACGAGGGCGACTGCTGCACCTTCGAAACGCTCCTCGCACGTTTTGCCCTGGATGATCAGGCACTCGGCGCACTCGGGGAGATCGTGCACGACATCGACGTCAAGGACGCCAGATTCGGTCGTGTCGAGGCGCCAGGGATCGAACAGCTCGTCACCGGTATGTCGCTCGCCCTGGACGATGACGCAGCGCGCCTTGAGCGGGGGACTCCGCTGTTCGATGCCCTGTACGCAGCGCTCGCGAAGAAGGCGCGCGCCAGGGGCCGCGACCGCAAGCGCGGCGTCAGAGCGATGCGTACGTAACGATCGCTCGCATCCCGGATTCCTCATTGATGCGTTCGTGATTCGCTCGCTCCGTATCAGCGTACTCGCGATCTCCGGCGCCCTGGCGCTCGCGACGCCGGCAGCAGCCCAGCAGGACAGCAGTGGGCGGATGCGGACACGTGAGCGCCCGGACTCGGTGGGCACGCCGGCGGGAGTGGCAGTTCTCGATGTGCGATCGATCTCGACGGCGGTCGCTCTCGATGGCCGGCTCCTCGAGCCCTTCTGGATGACCGCGGATTCCATCACCGACTTCCGGCAGCGCGAACCAGTCGAGGGTGCGACCGCGAGCGAGCGCACTGTCGTCAAGGTCGTGCGCGACCGGGATGCGCTCTACATCGCCGTCCGCGCCTACGACGGGAACGTCTCCGGTCTCCGCGCCGCGCAGCTCCGCCGCGATGCGGACCTGTCGTCGGATGACAACATCACGCTCCTGATCGACAGCTTCCACGATTACCGGAGCGGGTTCCTCTTTGGTACCAACCCGAACGGCGCGCGGTGGGATGCGCAGCTCGCGGGGCTCGATGACGAGAACGAGAACTGGAACGGCATCTGGGACGTCGCGACCACGCGCGATAGCGCGGGCTGGACCGCCGAGTTCCGCATCCCGTTCCGCACGCTCCGCTTCCGCGCAGGCGGGGCGCCCACCTTCGGCTTCAATGCGCGCCGCGTCATTCGACGGAAGAACGAGGAGGACCTCTGGCGCTCATACGGGCGGGCGCAGGGGCTCACGCAGCTGCAGAACGAAGGCGCGCTCACGGGACTCGACGGACTTACCCGACAGCGCGATGTGGAGCTCCTGCCCTACGTGCTCGCCCGGGCAGTGGAGAGCGAGCACGACTTCACGGGCGCCACTACGGCCGGTAGCAAGCTGGACGGGAAGGTCGGCCTGGACGCCAAGCTCGCCGTCTCCCCCACACTCACTGCCGACCTCACGGTGAACACCGATTTCGCGCAGGTCGAGGTCGATCGGCAGGTGATCAACCTCACGCGCTTCCCGACTTTCTTTCCCGAGAAGCGCGAGTTCTTTCTCGAGTCGAGCGGGATCTTCGCCTTCGGCACCGAGAGTCGAGCGCAGCTCTTCTACTCGCGGCGCATCGGGGTCAGCGACAGTGGCGAGGCCGTGCCGATCATGGGCGGCGCCCGACTCTACGGGAAGATGGGCCCCTGGACCGTGGGCGTCCTCGATACGCGCACCGGCGCCGGCGACGAGGCGAACGATGCCGTCATGCGCATCAAGCACGATTTGTTCGCCCGCTCGTACGTGGGGGCGATCGCCACGCAACGCTCGGGACCCGGTACGAGCGGGACCGAGCGTGCCGGGGGACTGGACGTCGACTTCCCACTCGTGGTGGGAGGCTACAATCTCGAACCGTCATTCTGGATAGCGGGCACCGAAACACCCGCGGTGCGCGGTACGCCTGTCGCCTGGCGCTACGGTACCGACTTTCCGAATGATCTGTTCGACAACTTCGTCTCGCTCTACCGGATCGACGCGGGCTTTGCGCCGACGCTCGGGTTCGTCAGTCGCACGGGCATCTGGGAGACGACGGGACACATCGACTTCATGCCCCGTCCGCACGTGCTCGGCATTCGTCAGCTCGACCTCGAGCTCCCGATCCCGAGCTGGGACATCATCGCCAACGAGAGCGGTTCACTTGGACGGGTCGCGGATTGGCAGACGGCGAGCTTCGAGTGGCGCCTCGTGGGGGGCGATTTCCAATCGGGCGATCACTTCGAGGTGAACGTGCAGCGGTTCATGGACGCGCCAATCGACACCTTCGAGATCTTCCATGGTGTCTCCATCGCCCCGGGGCGCTACTGGTGGACGCGCACCGAGCTCCAGTACGAGACCTCGCCCGGTCGGCCGGTGAGCGTCTCCGCACTCGTGAGTTGGGGCGACTTCTATGACGGCCGCAACACCGAGGTCGATCTCTCGACCACATGGCGCGGCGGTGGTCACCTCATACTCGGGGCCGATCTGTCACGCAGCGCGGTACACATTGGTGCGGGCCGGTTCACGGCAATCCAGACGAGCGGTAATCTGGAATACGACGTCAGCACGCGCACCTCGTTTCTCGGCTTCATGCAGTTCAACAATGAAGATCAGCGGGTGGACTTCAACCTGAGATTTCATTGGATCCCCAGGATCGGCGACGACGTCTATGTCGTGTGGAACTCCGGGTACACCACCAATCCGCTCTCCCCCTACCGCTTCCCCGATCGCCGCGCCCTGTCGCGGCCGCTCAATGGCGCCCTCGTCGTCAAAGCGGTCCATCGCCTCGTCCCCTGACGGAGGAATGCCATGACACAATGCACGCATGCATCCTGGGTGATCGCAGTGACGGCGGCGGTCGCCGTGCTCACGACCGTGTCATGTACGGAGCGGGGCTCCGCCGCACAGAGTACCGACGCGCCCCCCGACTGTGGAGCTGGACAGGGGATGAGCGGCTCACGAGCGACGGCGAATGTGGCGACGTCGGAGGCTCGGCAGGTGGAGAGCAGTCCGAGCATCCGATCTGCCGCTGCACCGGTCGTGCTCCGCACGCTAGCGGACATCCCCATGCCCGGTGGCACGGTGCGGTTCGACTACCAGAGTCTCGACGACTCGGCCGGCCGCCTCTACCTCTCACACATGAACGCGGCCCAACTCACTGTGTTCGACACGCGGTCGCGACAGGTGATCACGACGGTGCATGGTCTGCCCGGGCTTACGGGCGTCCTGGTCGTGCCCGAGTTGGATCGCGTGTACGCATCGGTCACCGGCCACCACAACGTGGCGGTGATCGACACGAAGACATTCCGGGTGATCGCAACGGTCGGCACGATCGGCTTCCCCGATGGCATCGCGTATGCGGCGAATATGAGGAAGGTGTTTGTCTCCGACGAGTCCGGCGGGGGCGAGCTCGTGATCGATGCCCAACACGATACCGCCATTGGCCAGATCCCCGTCGGGGGCGAGGCAGGAAATACGATCTACGATGCCGCCTCGGGGTGCGTCCTCGTCGCGGTGCAGACGAGGAACCAGGTGATCGCCATCGATCCGCGATCCGAGCGCGTCATAGGCCGGTACGCGTTTGCGGGCGCCGACCATCCGCACGGCTTGCACGTCGACGTCGCGCGCCGACGCCTCTTCATTGCCAACCAGGGAAATGCGACGCTCCTCGAGGTCGATCTCCGCACGATGCAGGTCACGTCCCATCAGCGCGTCGGCGATGACCCCGATGTGCTCGCGCTCGACCCGACCTGGCACCGGCTGTACGCGGCGTCCGAGTCGGGCGTGGTCGCCGTCTTCGACGAGCGGGGCGACACCCTTGTGCGCGCGGGGCGCGTGACGATGCCCAACGCGCATACCGTGGCGGTGTCGCCCCGAACGCATCTCGTGTACATCCCGCTGAAGAACATGGGCGGACGTCCCGTCCTCCGTATCATGGAAGCGACGCCGCCCGCCACGAGCGTGCGCTGATGGACGCGGCCAGTGCGCTCCCGCGCGGATAGGCTCGTCAGCACTCTGCGCCGCCATGCGAGACCATAGATGGACTGAGTTCGCCGCGACGGTTACGGTCGTGCGCTATGCGGACTGCCGCGAGAGGTTGGCCAGCACGTGCCTGGCGATCACGATATCCTGCACGGCGACGCCAGTGAGATCGCAGACGGTGATCTGATCGTCGCTGCTCCTGCCGGGCGCACGGCGGGCCAGTACCTCGCCGAGCTCGCGAACGTTCGATGGTTCCACCGTGCCTGCCGCCAGCGCGTGCGCGAGCTCGCCATGATCGGCGGTCTGTGAACGACTGTCGGCAACCACGACATCGGCGCGCCGGAAGA
>Ga0157370_10005919_pt1 | contig 13630 bp, 15 predicted proteins | sample C35metaG_FD_113463 | JGI IMG/M metagenome (GOLD analysis project Ga0157370, IMG submission 113463) | Corn rhizosphere microbial communities from Kellogg Biological Station, Michigan, USA - C3-5 metaG | ecosystem: Host-associated > Plants > Roots > Rhizosphere > Soil | place: USA: Michigan...
GGTGATCCTCGACCCGGCCAAGCTCACCCGCGATCGCAGCAAGGTGATGGACGCGCTGAAGAAGTATTTCGCGATGAACCGCATGGCGCTGGACATCATCCCGCCGGGCGGCCTGCTGCTGACCTGCTCGTGCACCGGCCTGGTCGGCGAGGGCGAATTCCTGGAAATGCTGCGCCGGGTGGCGCTCAACGCCGGCCGCGAGATCCAGGTGCTGGAAGTGCGCGGCGCCGGCGCCGACCACCCGTTCCGCACCGACGTGCCGGAAGGCCGCTACCTGAAGGCGGTGTTCTGCCGCGTGGAATGATCGTGCTCCACCAGCCGGCGCGACTCACGCCGAATTGACCGGCGCTCCGCACACTGCGCTGCATGGCCAGCACGCCGAGCGAGATCGATCCCGAGTTGCGGCGCGAGGTGCGCGCGGTCGGCCTGGTGTATGTCACCGATGCGCAACCCGGCATCCGGCGGCAACGCCGCGGCAAGGGGTTCGCCTATCGCGATGTGGACGGCAAGGCCATCGGCGATGCCGAGGTCTTGCAACGCATCCGCGCGCTGGCGGTGCCGCCGGCCTACGCCGAGGTGTGGATCTGCGCCAACCCGCGCGGCCACCTGCAGGCTACCGGTCGCGATGCGCGCGGCCGCAAGCAGTACCGCTATCACGAACACTGGCGCCAGCTGCGCGACCACGGCAAGTTCGACCGCGTGCTGGCGTTCGGCGATGCGCTGCCGGCGCTGCGGCGGCGGGTGCGCCGCGACCTCGCACTGCCGGGGCTGCCGCATGAAAAGGTGCTGGCGCTGATCGTGCGATTGCTCGACGACACCCTGATCCGCGTCGGCAACGAGGCCTACGCGCGCGACAACCACAGCTATGGCCTCACCACCCTGCGCACGCGCCATGTGCGCGCGGAACGCGGCCGCCTGCGCTTCGCATTCCGCGGCAAGAGCGGGCAGGAGCGCGAGGTGGAGCTGAGCGACAAACGCCTCGCCCGCATCGTGCGCCGCATGCAGCAATTGCCGGGCCAGCGCCTGTTCCAGTACCTGGACGACGACGGCCAATGCCTGCCGGTCGATTCCGGCGAGGTCAACGATTACCTGCGCGAGGCCTGCGGCACCGATTTCAGCGCCAAGGACTTCCGCACCTGGGGCGGCACCGTGCAGGCCGCCGGCGTGCTGGCGCGCACGCCGCTGCCGGAACGAGGTGGCGAACGCGCCACGCGCGCCGTGCTCGCTGCGGCGATCAAGCAGGTCGCTGGCATCCTCGGCAACACGCCGGCGGTATGCCGCGCCTCGTACATCCATCCGCAGATCATCGAAGGCTGGCTGGACGGCAGCCTGGCCCGGGCGATTCCCACCGGCGCCGCCGCCCATCCGCGCCAGCTCGAACAGTGCACTTTGCGGTTCCTGCGGCGGCGCCTGCGTGCGGCAGCGCGCGCAGGCGCCGGCACATCGCGGAAACGTTCCCCGTCGTGACCGCCTGCATCGCGGACAGCGTCGCGGCCTGATGCTGGCTCAGCTTTTGCGCGGCAGCCGCCCGCGCAGCGAGGCCGCGTCGAACGGGCCGGCCGCGGCGATCAGCTCGCGTGCGGCATCGACCTTATCCCAAACGTTCCACAACAGCACGCCGCGCACGCGGCCGCCATCGAGGTAGTACACCACGCCTTCGCGATACGGCTCGCGCCAGTCCTCGATCACCTGCAGCCGCGTGTCGAGCAGGCCGACCGCCTCGTAGCCGAGATCGAACAGGTCGGAGTAGAAGAACGGCAAGGTGGTGTATTCGTCTACACGGCCGGCCATCGCGTGACCGGCCAGCCGGCCCATGCCGAGTGCAGCATCTTCATGCTCCACGCGCAGCCGGCGATCCAGCGCCGGGCTGAAGAAATTCGCCGCGTCGCCGGCGGCCCAGATATCCGCGTCGCTGCTGCGCAGTTGCGCATCGACCACGATGCCGTCGTCGACCGCGAGCCCGGCCTGTTCGGCCAGCGCCACGTCCGGCGTCACACCGAGGCCGGCCACCGCGGCGTCCACGTGCATCGCCGTGCCGTCGGACAATTCCAGGTTCACGCCGCCATCGATCGCCGATCCGCCGACCACGCGAACGCCGCTTCGCACGTCGACACCGTGGTCGCGGTAATAGCCATCCAGGTAGTGCGCCAATGCGTCGGGATAGCGCCCGGCACCGATCGCGGCGCCAGGAAACAACAGCGTTACCTTGCAGCCGATACCGCACAGCGAAGCCGCCAGCTCGCTACCGATGAAGCCGCCGCCGATCACCGCGACATGCGCGCCGGCCACGGCGAAACGGCGCAGCGCCTGATAGTCGTCCCGCGTCCGAAAGTGGATCACCCGCTCGCCGCCATCGAACGGCAACCGCCGCGGCGTGGCGCCGGTGGCCAGCAGCAGGCGGCGGTAGCGATAGCTGTCGCCCTGGTCGTCGCGCGCCACGTGCGCGATCCGGTCCAGCGATGCGATGCGACGGCCGAGGTGCAGTTGCGCACCGGTCTGCGCCGTGCCGAGGTCGATGTCGTCCAGCGACGTGGTGCCCTTCCACAAGGCCTTGCTCAGCGGCGGGCGCTGATACGGCGGCTGCGCCTCGGCGCCGACGATGCCGATGTGCGCCGCCGCATCGGTTTCAAGGATGGCCTTGGCCGCTGCACCGGCGGCCATGCCGCCACCGATGATCAGGTAATCGTGCGTGTGCTCCATGACGTGCTCCTTGGATGGAAGACCCTCATCATGCACCGGCCCGAGCGGCGATGCCGGGACAGGGCTCGACCACCGTTGGATGGCGTCATGCCCGCAAACGTTCCGTCATCGGCTGTCGCGGCTCGCCCACGACGGTTCGACGGCGTCGCAGCGACTGATACGCCAGCGCGTAAACTGACGGCCTGTCTTCCGCGGAACGCGCCATGTCTGCCACCGAATTGCTGCTGCTCGCTCTTGTCGTGGTCATCCTCGTGGTCATCGCCCTGCAGGTGGCGGTGCTCCTGCGCGGGCGCGGCGCCGAAAAGGCACGCAGCGACGCCGAAAGCCGGTGGCGCGAAACCTTGTCGCAACTGGCCTACGCCCAGGCCCAGGCGGAGCGGGCCGTGGCCGTGGAGAAGGAGCTCCGGGCCGCCCAGGAGGATCTCTCCGCAAGGCGCGCTGAGCTGGCCGGCATGTCCAGCCAGCACGATGCGGCAGCGCGGAACCTGATGGCCGCGAACGGGCAGATCGCCGCGCTGACCGCCGCTGGCAAGAGCCTCGCCGAGGAGAAGAGCGCGCTGCTGGAATCGCAGGCGCGGCTCGAACAGGAAGTGAAATCCGCACGCCAGCGCGAAGTCGACACCAGCAAGTTGTTGACCGACGCGAAGGAAGAGATGGCCAAGGAGTTCAAGCTGATGGCCAGCACGCTGCTGGAGGAAAAGGGCGCCAAGCTCAACGAGCAGCAGAAAGCCACGCTGTCCGATCTGCTGCGCCCCTTCAGCAAGACGCTCGACGACTTCAGGGGCAAGGTCGAGGCGACGCGCGAGGCGGACCTCACGGCGCGCGAGGGATTGATCGCGCAGATCCGTCACCTCACCGAGTTGAACCAGGACATCGGTGCGAAGGCGCAGTCACTGACCAACGCGCTGCGCGGCGAAAGCAAGACGCGCGGCATGTGGGGCGAAGCGGTGCTGCAGCGCATCCTCGAACTGGCCGGGCTGCGCGAAGGCGCCGAGTTCCGCACCCAGGTGAGCCACCAGGGCGACGAGGCCGAGGGCCGGTTGATTCCCGACGTGGTGCTCGACCTTCCGCAGGAGCGCGCCATCGTCATCGACGCGAAGGTGTCGCTGGTGGCCTACGAGCGCTATGTCTCCGCAGCCGACGACGAACCCGCGCGCACGGCCGCGCTGGAGGATCATTCCGCCTCCCTCAAGCGGCACATCAAGGACCTGTCGGGCAAGAACTATCCGTCGCTGTACAACCTCAAGAGCGTGGACTTCACCCTGCTGTTCGTGCCGATCGAAAGTGCGTTGATGGCGGCCAGCGAGGCCGACCCGGGGCTGGCGCAATATGCGCTGGAACGCCATGTCGCGCTGGTCTCGCCGAACACCCTGTTCACGGTGCTGCGCACCATCGAGTACATCTGGCGCGTCGACAAGACCACGCGCAGCATGGAGGAGATCGTCAAGCGCGGCGGACTGATGTACGACGCCGCGGTGCGCTTCAGCGAACACGTCGTCTCCATTGGCGACGCGCTCGCCAAGGCGACATTGGCGACGCAGGCGGCGGAAAAGGCCTTGACCAACCCGAGGAGCGGGCTGGTCCGTCAGGCCGAACAGTTGCGCGACCTCGGGATCAAGCCGAAACGCTCGATGCCCAAGAAGCTGTCGTCCACAGGCGAGGAGGCGGAGAGCACGGAGAAGTTTCTCGAAAGCGGACTCGAAGGCAGCGACCTTGCCCGCGAAGACGATGCCTGAGGCCACCGCTATCCGGTGCGCACACCTGGCGCCACCGCTAAACTGCATCATCCGCACGCCAGAGACTACCGCATGAGCGACCCGCGCAAACCCATCGATGTGACCCAGCAACAGGCCGAGGATGCTGTGCGCACGCTGCTGCGCTGGGCCGGCGAGGACCCGGCGCGCGAGGGCCTGCTCGACACGCCCAAGCGGGTGGTCAAGGCCTATCGCGACTGGTTCGCCGGCTACGAGTCCGATCCGGCGGAGTATCTCCGCCGCACCTTCAAGGAAGTGGAGGGTTACGACGAAATGGTGGTGCTGCGCGACATCGAGTTCGAGAGCCACTGCGAGCACCACATGGCGCCGATCATCGGCCGCGCCCACGTCGGTTACCTGCCGACCAACCGCGTGGTCGGCATCAGCAAGCTGGCCCGCGTGGTCGACGGTTTCGCGCGCCGCTTCCAGGTGCAGGAGAAACTTACCGCGCAAATCGCCCAGTGCATCCAGGAGACCCTGCAGCCAGCCGGCGTGGCGGTGGTGATCGACGCCAGCCACGAGTGCATGACCACGCGCGGCGTGCACAAGCGCGGCGTGTCGATGGTGACCAGCCAGATGCTGGGCACGTTCCGCGACGACGCGCGCACGCGCGCGGAGTTCCTGCAGTTCATTGGCATCCACGGCGGCGTGCGCTGAACACGCGGCGGTACGGCGCTGCGCTGGCGATGCTGCTGGTGTCGACGGCGGCGTTTTCACAAGATTCGCGCGCGGACTACCTGCAGCTGTTCGACAGCAACGGCGATGGGCGGGTCAGCGAAGCCGAATACCTGGCGTACATGAGCCGGGGTTTCCAGGCCATGGACAGCAACGGCGACGGCATGCTCGAAACCGATGAGCTGCCGGGCGGCCGCGGCAGGCCGATCACGTTGAAGGCATACCGGGACAACCTGCGCGATCAGTTCCACAAGCTCGACCGCAACCACGACGGCTACCTCAGCGCACGCGAGCTGACCGCGCCGCCGCGCTGAGCTGCAGCCACCCACGGCAAAGGCGGGAGACTCCGGGCCGCTCTTCGTGTCGCGAGATCAAAAGCCCTCCCCCTCCCGACCTCCCCCTGCATGCAGGAGGAGGAGCAAAGATGGAGGCTTATTCAGGCTGAAATCGCCAGCCGCTCCGAGCGGTACAGCTGCATGGTGATCAGCACCGCCACGATCGCAGCCGCCGCGCTGCCCGCCAAGCACAAAGCCAGGTGATCCGCGGCCATGCCATTGCCGCGCAGCAGGTCGAGGATGCCCAGGTGCTGACCGAGCAACGGCACGGCATACATCCAGTCCTGCGGCTTGATCGGCATCACCATCAGCATCACGCTGGGCAGGATCGGCACCATCATCAACAGCGACAGATACGTCTGCGCTTCGCGGTAGCTCTTGGCGAACGCCGCCACCATCGACTGCAACGCGGCAAGCAGCGCGACCAGCGGCAACTGCAGCAGCAATACGTGGCTGGCGAACTCCCAGCCCAGGTTCACTTCCATGCCGAGCTTCTCGGTCGGGATGAAGCGGCCGATCACGCCAAAAGCCACCAGCGAGATCAACAGGCTGGCGGTGGAGAACGCCGCGATCGCCGCCAGTTTGCCCAGCAGGACCTTCCAGCGCGGTACCGGATTGGCGAACAGCGGTTCCAGCGATTGCCGCTCGCGTTCACCGGCGGTGAGGTCGATGGCCAGGTACATGCCGCCAATGAAGATGGTCAGCACGAACAGATACGGCAGCATGTTGAACATCAGCACGGCACGCGATTGCGCGGTCGCCTGGTCGCGCCTGGCCACCGCCACCGGCCAGGCCGTGCCCGGCGACAGGCCGCGCGCGACCAGACGCAACGCACCCTGCTGGCGCGCGTAGTTCTCGATCAATTTGCTGACCCGATTGACCGATGCATCGGTATCGCTGCGCGAGGAGTCGAACAACACTTCCACCTGCACGGGCTCGCCCTTGCGCCACGCCTTCGGGTAATCGGCGCTCAACCGCACCACCACGTCGGCATCCTGGTTGCGCACCGCCTGTTCGGGATTGGCGAGCGGAGCCTGCGGCACGATGCCGCCGGCTTTCAGCGCGTCGATCAGGTTCGGCGCGTACTCGGCGCCGATCACCGGCACTTTCAGCGGCTGCTCGGCCTTGTCCAATGCGCGATTGACGGTGTAGCTGATCAGCATCAGGAACAGCAGCGGAGTCAGCAGCGGGCCGGTGAGAAACGCGCTGGTCAGGGTGCGCCGGTCGCGCAGGTTTTCCTTCACCTCCTTCAGGAACACGGTGAGGAAGGTGCGGCTGCGCCGGATCGGATGGGCTGCGTTGTTCATGCGGCGAGGCCCTCGTCGCTGCCAATGATCTTCACGAAGGCATCCTCCAGATTGTTCTCGCCGGTTTGCTCGCGCAGGGCGTCCGGCGATTCGTCGGCCACCACGCGGCCGTGCGCGATCACCACGATGCGGTCACACAGTGCGGCGACCTCCTGCATGATGTGGCTGGAAAAAAGCACGCAGCGGCCTTCGCCCTTGAGCCTGGCCATGAACTGGCGCAGCGCGCGCGTGGCCATCACGTCGAGGCCGTTGGTCGGCTCGTCGAGAATCACGTTGCGCGGGTCGTGCACCAGCGCGCGGGCGATCGCCGTTTTCACGCGCTGGCCTTGCGAGAAGCCTTCGGTGCGGCGATCGGCGATGTCGGCCATCTCCAGCGCGTCGACCAGCGCGTCGCGGCGGCTTTTCAGCAGCTCTTCGGGCAGGCCCTGCAACCGGGCGAAATAATCGATGTTCTCGCGCGCGGTAAGCCGCTTGTACAGGCCACGCGCGTCCGGCAGCACGCCGAGCTGGCGGCGCACGGCTAGCGGATCGACCGCCGCGTCGATGCCGTCCACCAGCACCTGGCCGCGGTCGGGCGCCATCAGCGTGTACAGCATGCGCAGCGTGGTGGTCTTGCCGGCGCCGTTGGGGCCGAGCAGGCCGGTGATCTCGCCGTCGCGGGCGGTGAAGCTGACGCCGTCGACGGCTTTCACCGTGCCGAAGGCCTTGTGCAGATCCCTGACTTCGATCACGAGTTGTTGCTCCGGTGGGTGCATGCGTCCGCAGTGGCCGTGAGCAGCGGCAACGTGGCCAGCATCGGAAGCAGCACAATGGAAAGGAAACCCGGCGCCTTGAGCATGGCGGCGGCGGGGATGGCCGCCGCGCATAACGTAGCGTTCGCCGGCACGTAAGGTTTTTTCATGGCGTGGCTCCGTTGAAGTCGATGAAGATCGGGGTGGCCTGCAGGCGATCCAGGCAACTGGCATCCAGCGTCTTCGGATCGAGCTTCTCGATGAAGTGCTGCACCAGCTGCGGCGTGCAGCCGGCTGCCATCACCGCGTGCGCCTGGCCCTTGAGCACCAGCACACGCGCATTCGGCAGCCCCTTCGCCACGTCCTCGGCATAGCGCGGCGGCGTCACCGGATCGTACTGGCCGGCCAGCAGCAGGACCGGCTTGTCGGTTTTCAGCGGATGGTGAAAATCGGCCGGACGCGTGCCTTTCGGCCAGACCGAGCAGACCGCGTTGAGCGCATCGACCATGTGCGTGCCCAGGATGGTACCTGCGTCCTGCGGGCGAGGCGCCAGCAGATCGGCGTCCTCGCTGCAGATCACCGAGTACTGCATGCCGCTGCCCATCAGCTCGGCCAGTTCGCCGGACAGGATTTTCGCCTGGCCCAGCAGCGGACCGACATCGCCGTGCGCGGCGGCGTCGATCGACAGCGGCAGCAGCGCGGCAGTGGCGGGCGTATACGCGAACATGCGCACCACGCTGGCGAGCGAGTCTTCGTTCAGCACGCGCTTGACGGTACGGTAGCTCTGCGGGTCGCGGAAGCTGACTTCGTGCGGATTTGCGCGCAAGGCATCACGCAGCTGGTACAGCGTCTGATCCGGGTCGCCGAATTGTTTCTTGCACGCCGGCTCCGCGGTGCAGCGGGCGAACTGCTGTTTCAGCGCATCGTCCAGGTTGCGCGCGAAATCCTGGCCCAGCGCGAGCGGGTTCGGCACCACGCTGTCCAGCACCATGCTGCGCACCGCGTCGGGATAACGCATGAGGTATTGCTGCGCCATGCGCGTGCCGTAGGAAACGCCAAGCAGGTCGAACTGGGGCGCGCCCAGCGCCTTGCGCACGTCCTCCAGGTCCTGCGCCGCAATGGTGGTGGTGTAGTAGCGCGGATCGGCACGCCCGGCCAGCTGCTTGATGCACTCGGCGGCGGCATCGCGCATCTTGCCTGCGTCGAAGGCCGCCTCGCCTTCCAGCGCGACCGCGTCATCGGAACCCTTGCAGGTCAGCGCATTCGATCCGCCGGTGCCGCGCTGATCGAGCAGCAGCACGTCGCGATGGGCGAGCAACGGCTTCAGCATCGCGGCGATCTGGCTGGCCGAGTCGGTGGCCGCCTGGCCAGGCCCGCCGACCAGAAACGCAAGCATGTCCTTGCTCGCCACCTGCGCGCCGGAACGCAGCACGGCCAGTTTCAGCCTGATGACGCGGCTATGCGGATCAGCGCGATTCTCCGGCACCGGAAAATCCGCGCACCAGGCCGCCGTGCTGAGCCCGCTGTTGGGTTGGGCCAGGTCGCACGCGGTCAGCGTGAGGGCGCCGCGCTTCCATGTCGCAGGCTTGGCCGGCGCGACTTTCGCGGTGGCCGGCGTGGCAGCTGCAGCTGGCGGCGGGTCATCCTGCTGTCCGCGATGATGGATGCTGCGATTCGCCGCGAAGATCGCGACCGCGATGGCAACCATCACGCCCATGCGTGATCTGGGTTTCATGCTCACGTACTGCTCCCGGGTTCGAAGATGTTTTCAATCGGACGTCCAAACAATCTGGAGATCTTGAATGCCAGCGGCAGGCTGGGGTCGTATTTGCCCGTCTCGATCGCGTTGATGGTCTGCCGCGAGACATCCAGCCGCTCGCCCAGATCGGCTTGCGACCAGCCCTGCTCGCTGCGCAGCTCACGGAGGCGGTTGTTCATCGATGGCGCCGCGTGACCACCGCGAACAGCATCGGCAACACAGGCAGCAGCGCCGCCGCGGCCCGCAAGGCGGGCGGCATGCCCGCCATCAACAGCAGCGCGATCGAGATCGGCAACACCACCAGGTAACCGGGCATGGCTGGCCCGAATTCCCGCAGGTAGCGAGCGCTCAGCGAGTTCATCGTCACGGCAGCTCCTCTGCGCGATGGCGCCGACGCCAGCGCCCTATGCCCACGATCAGCCCGAGCACGGCGAACCCCGCCGCAATGCCGCACAGCGTGCCCAGGCTGCGATCGTCCAGCGACTGGCGGAACCACCATGCCGCCACACCGACGATCGCGGCCATCAGCAGAAACTGCAGGTACACGGGTGCGCCGCTTTCGTCATCGCACGACAGGCTCACGCCATAGCGGCGAGCCACCCAGCCGCGGGTGATGCCGTAGCAGAACAACAGCGCCGGAAAGACCCAGATCAGGATGGTGCCGTCCGCGCGCCACACCTGGGCCGAAGCGAGAAAGCCGCCGATAATGCTGAGCGCGCCCACCACGCCGGTGGCAGCGCCCAGGGCGATCAGGTGCGTGCGCTGCTCCAGTTCGTCGCTCTCGCGAATGCGCCGGACCATCAGCGCGATCATGTAAAGCATCGGCAGCACTGGCGCCAGCGCGAGCAGCACTTTCAACGGCAGCCCGGTCACCGTACGCACCAAGGGCCATACCCCCAGCATGACCGCAACGTAGGCGACCATCGCCAGCATCGACTGCCGCTGGTATTGCTTGTGGGTGAAGCGGGGCATGGCGTGTCCTCAGAGCGTCTTCAGGAAGTCGTCCAGCGCCTGCTGGAACCTGGCTGGTTGATCGAGCATCACGTAGTGGCGCGACGGCGAGATCGACACCACTTTCGCATTCGGCGCATTCGCCAACAGGCTCTGGTAGTACGCCGTCTTCTGCGTTTCGCTCATCGCCATCGGCGGTGCGCTGAAATCCGGCGCGTTGTACGGCGAGATCTCGAAAATGGGAACGTTCGCGTTCTTCAGCCCGGCACGCCCGTCGAACGCCAGGTCCCCGGCCATGTATTGGGCGCTGGCCTTGATGTCGCTGCGTGCATTCAGCGGTGCATAGCGCGCCGCCAGCTGGGCATCGATCACGCCGATCTTCTGCATGTAGCCCAGCGACTGCTCACGGAACTGCCCCGGGGTCACCGCCGCCATCTGCTGGCGCATCCGGGCCGCCATTGCCTGGCGCTGCTCCGGGCTCACCCGCTCCATGCCAGGGAAGATCGGCAACCCATCCACCGCGACCACGGCCGAGACCATTCTTGGGTGCTCCCCGGCGAAACGCAGCGCCAGCGTGCCGCCCAGGCTGTGGCCGATCAGTACCGGCTTGTCGATCTTCTGCTGCTCGATCAGCTGCAGCAGCGATGCATCGGCGCGATCGAACAGGTTGCCATCCGACGGGGCCGGCATGCCGTCGAAGCCGGCCAGCGTGACCGCGTACACCACATGGTTCTTCTGCAGCTGCGCGATGGTTTGCTGCCAGACCCAAGGGCCGCCCTGCAGGCCGGGAATGAGGATCACGGCCCGGCCGCGGTCGCCGTGGCGTTCCACTTTCAGCGTACCGACCATCCGGTTGGCGGCTGTCCCATGGGCCGGCACGGAGCCGGTCCCAAGCAGCGTCAAGGTCAAGACCAGGCCTGAAAGCGGGGAAATCATTCGGCTCAACCATAAGTTCATGGCGATTCTTCCTTGTCCGGATATGTCAAGCAACCTTGACAGCACAAAGGTAGAAGAAGAGATGAGTGCGTGTCAAGCACACTTGACTTTGCGGTCGATCGGCCGGCTTCGAATGTAAATTTCGCGTGATAGAGTTGGCTTACTTAAAGTGACGTGGTTCGCATTTCTGGGTGCCACAATTTGTCAGGGATGACTTACGAATGGCCTCGTAATCGTTATCCCATGCCGAATTTCCTTCGTTCCAACTGGCCCAGCATCTAAAGAAATCGTTTTCGCGCCTTATTTGGCACGGGCTTTGCTTTTGCTGGCTCAGCCGCAACGGAATCCGCGGTAGACATTCCGTCCGGGGGACTACTGACAAGAGACGCGGGCCGGCAAATCCAAGCCGGCAAGCGGAGAACACCCGCTTCCATTGCAGCGTAAGCCATTACCCAACCACTCGTAAGGAACACCGAAATGAACAAGACCCTGCTCTCCACTGCGCTGGTTGCCGTCATGGCCGCCACCGCCTTTGCCCCGACCGCCCAGGCGGCTGGCGGCACCATCAACATCAGCGGCAAGGTGCTCACCGACACCTGCGTCGTCAGCGTCAACGGCGGTTCCACCGTCGTGCTGCCGACCGTCATGTCGAGCTCGCTGAACACGGTCGGCGCGGTCGCCGGCGCCACTTCGTTCACCGTCGGCCTGACCGGCTGCGATACCAACACCACCAGCGCGACGATGGCGTTCTCCGGCGCCAACATCAACGCCACCACCGGCAACCTCAACAACACGGCTGCCAGTGGTTCCAATGTCCAGGTGCAGCTGCTGAATGGTGCGTCGGTGATCAATACCAACAACAACACCAACGCGCCCGTGATCGCGGTTGCCGCCGGCACCGGCTCGGCCTCGCTCAAGGCTCAGTACATCGCGGCCACTGCGGCAGCCACCGCCGGTCTCGTCTCGACGACCGTCAACTTCACGCTGAACTACCTGTAAGCGGCAATCGGCGCGCTGCAGCCAGCTTCTGGCTGCAGCAGCCTCTGCCGACCGCCGCGGCGCCTCGATCCGAAACGGAATACCTCGATGAAAAGCCTGCTCTGCGCAATTGGCGCAGCCTTGATAGCGCTTTCCACAATCGTCGGCAGTGCCGACGCCAGCGTCGTGATCGCAGGCACCCGCGTGGTGTTTCCGGCCGCCAATGGCGAGGTCACCGTGCGCCTCAGCAACGATGGCAACCAGCCGGCCTTGGTCGAGGCATGGATCGACGCTGGCGACCCCAATTCCACTCCCGATAGCGCCAAGGTGCCCTTCCTGATCACGCCACCGTTGGTGCGCATGAATGCGGGCAAGGGCCAGAGCCTGCGCATCGTCTACACCGGGCAGCCGCTGCCCGCGGACCGCGAATCGCTGTTCTGGTTGAACGTGCTGGAGATTCCGCCCAAGCCCAGCGCGAAACAGGGCGAGGAGCAGAACACGCTGCAGTTCGCCGTGCGTTCGCGGCTCAAGCTTTTCTTTCGCCCGGCCCAGCTGGTCGGCGAGTCCAATACCGCGGCTCAACAAGTCACCTGGAAAGTGGTCGCGGACGGCGCCGGATACGCGCTGGAAGCCCACAATCCCACGCCGTACCACATCACCTTCAGCAAGCTGTCGCTGAGCGTCGAGGGCTCTGTCTACGCGCCGGACAACGGCATGGTGGCACCGCTTTCGTCACTGCGCCTGCCGGTCAAGAAGCTCGCCCGCGCACCGGCGGCAGGCACCGTGGTCGAGTACACCACCATCAATGATTTCGGCGCCGCGGCATCCTTTAAAGGCACGATCTCGCCGTGATCCCGAAACGCGCCAGCGCTTCGGTCGCCGCTTCACGCGGGCTCATCGCCCGACGTCAGCTGCTGCCGGCACTGATCGCATTGGTGCTGTGCGGCTGGGGCGGTCATGCCACCGCTGCCGCTGCAGCCGCAGCGGCCACTGGCCCGAATGCGGACGCCAGCGCTCCGGCTGTCGACGCGATGGATGCCAGCTTCGACCGCAGCATGCTCTCCGGCGCGGGCCAGAACACCACCGACCTGTCCCGCTTCGAGCGCGGCAATTTCGTGGCTGCCGGCACCTACAGCGTCGACATCTATCTCAACGAAATTCCCGTGGGCCGCAGCAATGTGCGCTTCGCCGCCGCATCGGCCGACGCCAGCGCAACGCCCTGCGTGACCCTGACCCTGCTCGACAAGCTGGCGCTGCATCCGGACAAACTGTCGAGCCAGACCACGGCTGACTTGGCCAACGACAAGGTTTGCGTCGACATCGCCAGCGTGATTCCCGGCGCCAGCATGGCGTTCGAGATGTCCGACCTGCGCCTGGACACCAGCGTGCCGCAGGCTTATCTGGGGCAGGCGGCACGCGGTTACGTAGATCCCAAGTATTGGGATTCCGGCGTAAACGCCGGTCTGCTCAACTACAACTTCAACAGCTACCGCACCAGCAGCCA
>Ga0157370_10005920_pt1 | contig 13629 bp, 11 predicted proteins | sample C35metaG_FD_113463 | JGI IMG/M metagenome (GOLD analysis project Ga0157370, IMG submission 113463) | Corn rhizosphere microbial communities from Kellogg Biological Station, Michigan, USA - C3-5 metaG | ecosystem: Host-associated > Plants > Roots > Rhizosphere > Soil | place: USA: Michigan...
GAAAAACTATTACCGCCTAAATCCTTCGTTGAAGAATGCTTCTCCTGCGATGGATAATGTAAGAAGATCAAATATTGAAAATTTAATTCAGGCAGGATTGGGTTATATTGATGACAACAGAGACGTTTTAAATCAAATTGTACAAAAACTCATTAAGAACAAAATATAAGCTTTTAAGATTATAATCACTCATTATAAGCTTATTCTATTATAATGGAATAAAATAAATTTTTAAATTTAAAAACACGTCAAGTTTTGTCGTTCTTCCTAATTAGATTTGTAATAAACAAAGGCACAAGAAAATCTTAAAAAACTTTTAGAAAACCTTTTAAATTCAATATTTAAACAATGTTGAACAGCCTAAAATACGTTCAAAAAGCACTAACATTTAAAAACACAAAGTATGGAAACACCAAATCACAATTCAGACATCTCTTTTAATGAAGATCTCTATACCATCACTTGGACTGATATCGAAAACACAGAAATCGACTACGAAAATTACCTCGATGATATTGAAAATTTCTTCAGAGAAGATTTTGAAAATGACATTCTGGAGGAAGAATTTGAAACGAATAAGAATGACATTTAATTCTTAAATACGTCAAGTTCTGTCGTTGTGACGTCTTAAATTTAATATACCAAAAACAACACAACCCATTATAAATTTTTACGAAACATGTTTTTATTCAGCATTGTCAAAATGCCGAACAGCTAGAGCTATGTTTAAAACAACAATTAAAAACACAATAAAATGATTCAAAATTAAATAAGGGTGGAAGTCCTTTGCCGGAAACCACCTTAAAAAATAAGGCTGAAACCTGAAGTAAATCTAATAAAAAGAGACTTCAAAAAATTTTAATAACAAAACAATTACAAAAAATGAAATCAAAAGAAGAATTAAAAAAATTATTCGAGAACGGTGACAAACCTACACAAGAAGAATTCTGGGAATGGCAAGACTCGTATTGGCACAAAGATGAAAAACTGCCGATAGAAACTGCAGGTCTTTATAAAATCAAAGGTTCAGTCCCTGATAAAACAGCTTTAGATACTATGACAAGTATGGAAGAAGGTGATGTTTATAATCTTTTAGATACAGGAGATAATTATGTGTACGTTTTAAATCTTAATAACACTGGATCAGCAGGATGGGATAAACTCTCCGGAATGATAGATTTATCAACCATCAATTTACAAAGAACACTAGAAAACGGTAATATAGCAAGCGATGGTTTAAACCAAATTAAACTATCTATGTTTACAGAAAGTAAATTTTCTTACCAAACTCCTGATTATTTAACAAATAACGTACTTAGGATCGGTGAGGATGAAGCTTATTTATCAAAACTTTCTAATGGCTTAGCTACTAAAGTTTCACTTCAGGAAGGAGGATTGAAGTATAATGCAGATTACTCGGATAGAGCTGATTTTGGTGATAGAAGTTTAGTTGATAAGGCTTATGTTGATAGTAAAGTTTCGCCTGCAAATTTTCAAACTGTTATAGAGAATGGTGGTACAGCCTTAAACGCTAACTCTCGTTATACTTTTAATCTAGCGGATGAAAATCAAAACGCATATATTAACTTTAGACAACTCTCTACAGATAATCAATATTCAACAGCTTTTACTCAATCAATGGATAGCATAGGCGATCCTAATAATGCATCCGCTAGTATTCAATTTGATGTTACAACTCCTGATGTAAGTGTTGGTGTTAGGCTTGGTATAAATGCTCTATATTATATAGGAGATTATTCCGCTTATTTTAGTGATTATAGTTTGGTTGATAAACGATATGTGGATAATAAAGTTTCAGCTACTACTTTACAAACTGTTTTAGAAAATGATGGAACCGCATCAAATGATAATTCAAATTATAGTTTTAGTTTAGATGATGGAAATCAAAATTCTTCTATTCAATTTACTCAACAATCAACAGATGGTACGTATTCAACTCTCTTTAATCAAGCAGTTCAAGACGGAGGTGAACCAAATCCTTCTGCCAGAATTGATTTTAAAGCTGTTAATGCAGGTAAATCTTTTGCAATTAGATTACATGACCATGCTTTAGAATACGAAAATGACTACTCAGAAGATTATACTGATAGAAGTTTAGTTGATAAGGGTTATGTAGATAGCAAAACTTCTCCTGCTACTTTGAAAGATGTTATAGAAAATGGTAATACTTATACCGAAGAGTCTACAAATAGTAGCATTTCGTTTGATGTACCAAATAAATCATTTAGAGTAAATCTTAAAGATTCTTCTACATTAGAGTACGAAGGTTCTTTCTACGTAGGAAGATTTGGTTTTAACTTATCATCTTTCAGAGCAAACGATATTTTTACAGGTATGGGCGGAACTTTATCATTGCAAAGTTTACCTGAAAGTAAAAACAGTCTTATGATAGATCATACGGCAACAGACGGTTCTCAATCAATAATTAGATTTGATAGCAATAATGCATTAACTTATGGAGATAATTATTCTTCTAAATTCACAGATAGAAGTTTAGTTGACAAAGCTTATGTGGATAACGCTATTGAAGGTATAACTTTTGAAGGACTTGAATTAACAACCAATGATTCTTACCCGATTGTGGTTATCGATCCGGCAACTGGGAAACTTTACTACAGAATGCTTTAAAATATAATCTTAGTCACAGCTAAAATATACCAAGGCTTTTAAACAAATAAAAAGGAAAAACAAATTTCTAGTCTTACTTGTCTTGGAAAGAACACTTTGACAGTCAACATTAAAGTATTTAGGTAGCTAAAGTTTTACCAATACCAATCGTATTACTATACTCATTAGATTTTTAGTTCTAATCATAACGATATAGACGTACAAGCAGGTAAATTAAAATACAATGCATACCTGACACAAACTATACAAAAAAATTTAAACCCAGACTCTTATGTCAACAAATAATACCTCAGCAAAACCAACACCTTTTACTGTTGGAGAATCCTCCATTGGAGAAGGAATTATTAATTATAAATCAACAAATAATATGAACACAAATAACAACGCATCACAAACGCTTTTTAGATTTGTAAGTTTAAGAAACCCTCAGCTTACAGAAACTAAAACAGACAATTTAGGATTTATTCATCGTCCTACAGATATATCCAGTTTTTTCAGCAATCAGGTTTCAGAAACAGATTCTGCTTTAGCTAAATTTCAGTCAATGGAACGTGCCGCAAAATCTTTTACAACAGCGCTTGCAAAAGAAAGCCAGGTAGAAAGTGCTTTTCCCGAAGCATTAAAACTCGGAAGAAAAATTGCGAAAAGAGAACAGCTCTCAGATCAGGACAAAAATGATTCTGTAACCATATACGACAGTATTACAAAAGAACAGTATGAATCTTTATGGGATAATCTAATGTTCCAAACTGTAATGCAAAGCGATTTTTATGTGAAAGAAGCAATAATTCACGTATTAAAAGCGATACATTTAGGATATGTTCGTCAATTATCACCAACTGAAGAGCTTAAAAAAATCAATGGTGAAGATTTGATGGCCAAAGCACAGGAAGCAAAAGTAGTTCTTCCAGTAAGGTTTTTTGGTGACGGAACCGATAATTCGGGTTCAACTTTAATAACCAACAAACCTTTTACAGTGGGAAGATCTACAGTGGCTTCTGACGATGCTATTAATGCACAACAACTTCCTGTAGCAATTCAGGAACAGCTGAAAACAGAAGGAGAAAAAATCTCAGAATTATCTGGGATCAGCTTAGAAAAGCAAAGTTTAGAAAAACTTAAGACGGAATTAGAAAAAACACAAAAAGCTTATTATAAGATTAAAAACAAAGCTTACGAGACTGCTTATAAAGAGTATTTAGGAAAATATCAATCTGAGATCGATGAATATAACAGAAAGCTGGAAGAAATAGAAGCTAAAATTACCGAAGAAACCTCTGAAGAAGAAATTCGTGCCTGGTATGCAGAATTGGGTGAATTAAACGTTCCGCCATTTACTTTCGAATACAGAGATGAATTGAATTTTGAGGATTTTAAAGCTAAACTCTCATTAGAATCTTTAAAACTATTCGTTGCTATTTTTACAGATGCAAACGATAAAGAGTTAGATTTCTCATCAATCAATGTAATTTCAGACAGGCAATTGCAGCTAGGCGAAGTAATCGTTTCAATGAACGACGAAATTGATACTTATCCAGAAATTTTTGAAGAATTAAACGAAAGACTAAGTATTCAAACCCAGTTTTTATTTGAAAGAACTTCTCTTAATGAAAGAGTATATGCCAATCTAGGCGGCGTATTGATTCCGGTAAATAATTCTGCAAATACATTATCTAATATAATTCCAAGAACGTATTATTTAAAAGCAAATCAGCAGTCAGGTAGCAATTCTTATGTTACATTCTATTATCAGGCAGAAAGCAATACGTGGGGAACTGCTTCAGCAAAAATCTATGCGGCTACAGATTTTAATACTTATGAAGAAACTTATTCCAACATCAGTGTTTCCGGTAATAAAGTAACGTTCCCTTCTCTATTGATTAATAAATTCGGTAAAGTCATCAGAACATTAAGAATTAAAATATTTTTCAACAACGGTGAAGAAGCTAATCTGGAGTTTTCCGGCTTTGCGATGGATGAGCCTTATACAGGAATTTTATATACCGAAAGAGCAAAACAGGAAATTGAAAATCCTTCCGAACCGGGAACGACTCCAAAACCGGGAACTTTTATTCCGAAGCATTTTGGGGTAAAGAGATTGGGAATTGCAGATTATTTAAAAGTTGAACAAAGTATTCATGCATACGTTCCGGGTGAGGTTACTCATATTGAGAATGTCATGGCAAAGGAGTTTAAGCAAAAATCTACAAGAAGATTAAGAAGAAGTGAAATACAGACGACAACTTCTAAATCTACAGAAAGAGAAAGTTTAAGTGATACAACAACTACGTCTAGAAATGATTTACAGTCTGAAGTTGCTAATGTTATTCAACAGGAAACCAACGCACAAGCTTACTTTAGATATGGCGGAGGCAATAAAGTACCTTATGAAGTAGGAGGTAGTTTTGCGACTAATAACGCTAAAGAAAATAGTACACGACAAGCAATTGCAAAATCTCAGGAAATTACCGAAAAAGCAACAGAAAGAATTCTTACTAAAGTTGCTGAAGAAAGAATTGAAAAAATTATTGAAGAATTTGAAGAGAATAATGCACACGGTTTTGATAACAGAAATGGAGATAAACACGTAGTTGGAGTTTACAGATGGGTAGACAAGAAAATGAAAAACCAGATCTACAATTACGGTAAACGTACCATGTTTGAATTCATGATTCCCGAGCCTGCAAAACTTCACAGATTAGCTACCGTTTTTACAAAAACACCAACCACTTTCATAGAACCTGTTGACCCAAGGAAAGCACCTGAGCCTAAAAGAATGTCTGATCCAAAATCAGCAACAGATGAATTAATAAGGTATTGGGCAGATATATATAAGGTTCAGCTTACAGCACTTCCTGACAAAAATGTAACAGTTAAACAAGGTCAGATTTATGAAAAACCAAACACCCGAAATAATTTCGGTCCACTTACCAGATTAATGCAGATCCCACAAAACTATGTAGGGAAATCAGGAAGTATTGATTTTATATTGGTAAGAGAATCTTCTTTACACAACAGTGAGGCGTATTGTACAAATTTCACGGGTGGAGATTTCCCTCTTAACTTTGGTGGGTCAAGCAATTCGGGAAGAAGAACATTTAGCGGAACCTATGTTAAAAATGACACAGTATTTAGCTTCAGAGGTAGAAATCTTGAATCTTGTGAATATAATATTATTTTCAACTGCGAGTTATCAGATGAATTTATGTACGTTTGGAAGCAGGAAAACTTTACCGCAATTATTCAAGCTTACGAAGCTGCATATGCCGATTTTTTAGAAAAACAAAAAGAAGCAGAAGAAAAAGCCAAAGCAGAAGAGGAAGAACAAAAGAGCAAAGTTCAGGTTTCCAATTTTTATCGTGAAATGGAAAGAGTCATTATCAAGCACAACTGTATTGCCTTTTTACTTCAAGATTATCTTAACAACAATACACTTGGCAACCGAGACCTTACCAACAAAGCTCAGTCAATGAAAGAATTCAGTATTATTCTTGACGAAAATCTTGATCAATATGCTGCTTTAGCAAAATTCTTGGAACAGGCATTTGAATGGACGATTATGGACTACACTTTCTATCCATATTATTGGGCAAGTCGCGATGAATGGCAAACGATGTATCTATCTGAAAGTACAGATCCTTTATTCCGAAATTTCTTACAATCAGGTATGGCAAGAGTAATTGTAACGGTAAATCCAGGATTTGAAGATGCTGTACAATTCTTTATGACAACAGGAAGAATCTGGAATGGCGGTGAAGTTCCTGTCATCGGAGACCCAATGTATATGAGTATTGTTGATGAAATGCGTGAGCCTTTAGGTTTAAAACAAGGAAAAGCATGGATTACAACACTTCCAACTTCTCTGAACATTTTGCAGGAAGATTCTGTAGGATTAAAAACCCTAACAGCATTGCCATTTACTCAGGAAAATCCTGATGAGTTTGAAGTACCTTCTGACGTTGTTACGGAAACTGAGTTCTCAATTGTAAATTCTCAACTGAACTCCGGAAGTGACAAATTTGTCGACAATATGGAATTAAATAACGGGTTCCTTCAATTGACCACAGACGATAGTCCTAAAGAAATTATTGCTCAGATTCCTTTATCTGACTTAAAACAAGCACTTCAATAATTCTGTTGAATCATACTTAATGAGGCAGAGTTTAATACTCTGCCTTTTTTATTAATCTTTAAATTATTAAAAATGAATTTTCAAGAATATTTAAATGAAATTGATGATTTTGACAAAATAAGCAGAGGGATTTGGGCAGAAATGAAAGGTGAGGAAATTATTTCTAATTCTATAGAGCCATTCTTCACAAATTTATGGGTTGATGAAGAAAAGCTTTTCAGATTATTAACATCATCTCAGGATTTCAACACCTACATCTTTGATGCACAAAAAGATTTCATCGATTCTTCATCGGGAAAAGAAGAAATAAATCTAAAAGAAATCCCTCCCCCAAAAATTGACAATGTTAGGGTGAAAGAAAAAATGATTGAAACATTGATCATCCGAGAACCTGAATTAAAGGATTTAAAACTTCAAAATATATTTTTCGATCGTATTGAAGGAAAAGTATGGGTAAATACAAGTAAAGGTTACATTAACCCTCAAAAATTCACTCATAATACATACTTGGGAATTAGAGACAAGAAAATTGAATTGACTATTAATATTCCATATCGTAATTACAACAGAGAACCAACTAAAACAATAATAAATGAAGTTGAAGCAACTATTAATTCTTCCAACATCGCTGATGCAATAAAAATAAAACTAAGTGATGCTGATGATTACATTGAGGCTATTTCATATCTTTTTCCACATCATAAAGATATGGCGCAAGTAGCTCTGGTTTCTCATTTTGAAGAGGCCGGTAAAAATCTTACTTCTATAGAAGATTTATTATTTTTTTACAATCAGCTTCCTGCATTTGCCTTATATGGGGCAACCTATAAAGAAATATCAAAAAAACTTTCAGATGATTTACTATGGGATCATTTTATAAAGTTTTTAAATTTCGATTCTCAATTACTTCGTGATGTAAATACAATCGGTAAAATTGCCGCATTAGCAGCAGAACCTTTTAGAGATAAAAGCCGATACGCCATTCGTATTCTTACAGCAATTTCAGGAGAATTTGTCTATAATAAAATTAAAAATGACCCCAAATTAATCCTTCACATTTACCATTCATTAGATGGGCAAAGTGTTTATATGGGGAAAGGTGTTATTTCTGAAACCAATCAGATTGCTCATGGGCAAATGATTGACAATAGAGAACTTTTTGTGGTTTTTGTAACCGCCTTTATGCAGGCTCAGCATGCAATGGATGATGCTCATCAACCAGAACAAAAAGGATGTCTCTTTGCATTCGGAATCAGTAAAGATTCTGACACCATAGAAAGACATTGTGAGCTCACAGGAGAGTTTATGGATGGAAATCCCAAAAATATGGTTAAACTGATTAATACAGTTAAAACCTGGAATTTAAAAAACAAAGAATTTGAACACGAAAGCGAAATAGAGAACGGAGAATTCAGACCATTAGATATGCTTCATCTGAAAGTGTATGCAAGAGTAAAAAATAAAAATGAATTTGAGAATTTGGAAATCGACACTGAGGTTCCTGCTTTGTTTTTATATCATGTCGCACAACAGAAAGCATTGGAAGATTATTTACGCATGTTGCGTATAACAGCAGATATAATTATAATTTGTGCTAGTCTTTACACCATCGTATCTGGAGTATCAGGATTACCATTATATGCTGCTTTTGCCGACCTAACATTTGCGATTTCAGATGCTTATATAGAGAAAAACCTGAGAGACAAATTAAAAATGACCCCCGAAGGCACAAAAATTATTGATGCATGGGATAATATTTATATAGTATCGGGCGCAACAAGTTTTACAATAACAGCAATGGCGGGTATGCTTCCTAAAGCACAAAAAGCACTTGATGTAACTGTAGAAGTATTGTACAAATCCAGATTTCCTACACAACAGAAAAGTATTACGAAATTAATTGAAAATACATTATATTCGTTTCCTTTAAGGGATTATTCCAAAGTAGGTATAAAAGTTCTTTTAAAAGATGGTATCAAAAATGTTACCGAACATTCTTCTGATTTTGAAAAACTGAATGTACTTTTTGTAGAGAATGCAGAGAAAGAAATTGCGGTACTTTATAAAGGTAAAAAATTCTTTCATGCAAATTCAGCTAGTAGGACGGGTAAATTTTTAGATTATCTTTACAAAAAAGCTGGAGGTAATATTGCAAAGCTGGAAGAAGAAATGAGCCGTCTTGTCGGAATGGCGGAAAACATAATAATTTCAGACAAAATTATATCAGTAGAAAAATTTGAAGCTGGATTAAAAGCACTTTTAGAAATTGAAATCACTTCTAAAAACGCAATAGATTTTATTGATGAAGCAAGAATTTATTTCAACCACAAAATTATTATAAATGCAGAAGGTAATAAAGAAATTGTACAAATAGCAAGTCATAATTGTGTGGAAGTGGTAAAAGTAATAGAAGAATTTTTTAGAACTGGAAAGATTAATACAGCTTCTGTTTCTAAAGCACAAGATTATTATGTATTAGAAGCACTGTATGCTGAAAGCTTTAGAACATATGAACTCAAAACATTAAGAACCCAAGACAGGGTTATGGCTATTGGAGATAGAGGAATATTATTATGCGAAAGAGCTGGGAACTTGGATTCACATGTTATAAATATTTTAAAAACAGAAAAAAATAGGATAAAATATATTGAGGGACAAGTCATTTCAAATGAGATGAATTTATTACAAGAATTTAAATCATTCAAATTTTTAAAAACAAATTAATTTATAAGATTATGTTATCAAATATAGAAGTAATTAATGTAGCAAAAAATTATGTAGCAAATATAAGTCAGGACTGGGAACTAGAACTTGCTATTGCAGAAGAATATTCAATTCAAAATAAGTATGGTATTATATTTTATTTTAATTCAAAAAAATATGTAGAAGATAAAATTGAAAAAGCAAAATTAATTGGTTGCTCTCCTTTCTTAGTAGAAAACAATACTGGGAAAATAGTAGTTTTTGGAACCAATAGATCCATTGATTATTACATAAAGGAATATGAAGAAGGTAGATGGCCAAATATGCCGAGGCTTAGCGATTTCTGATAATTCACAACCCCCTTCGGGTGGTTTTTTCTGCTTAGCCAAAATTATTTGATAACTGAGAATGCATTAGATTAAAAACGTACTCCCATATTTTAATCACCATATAGTAAACAATGAACTTAAAAATGATTTCTGATTCCAATTGTGTCAATGTAGTTCAAAAAGTAATAGAATATTTGGAAACAGGTAAAATATCTCAAGCATTACATTCGGAAGGACAAGAAGTAATCTTGTTAGAGAATATTTTTGGAAGTAAATTTTCATCACCCGTTAAAATTACGGATATAAGAACTATTGATATAACCGAAGGTGAAATAGGGATAATGTATGTGTATCGAAAAGGATTTAAAAGAGGTCATGTTTTCAATGTTATTAAAAAAAATAAAAGATTAATGCTTCTTAATGGTCAAAAAGGAATAATGCAAACTCTTAAAGAATATGAATTTATAGAATATTTAAAAGTAAAATAATATGTTAAATGATAATGAAATGCTAGAAATAGCCAATAAGTACATCAACGACATAGGTCAGGAAATAAATATTGAACTCATAGTTCTTGACAAATATATTAAAAAGAACTACGGAAATATTTATAGTTATGTTGCCAAGAATTCTACAAAATATCATTTAGCAGGTAATGGTCCTTTTCTTGTTAAAAATGATGTAGGTACAGTAATTCAATTTGGAACATCTGATGATATAGAATACTATATAAAAGGCTATAAGGATGGTACATGGGAGCCAAGTTCTAATGGCGTTTGGGATACTAATTAAAAATAGTTTCACTTTCTTCAAGTAGTTTTATAAATCTTTATTTTGAATTTAGTTGAAACGAATTAAATTAATATATAATGTTAACAGAACAAGAAGTTATACAGATTGCAGAAAACTATGTTATAGAAAGAAGCCAGAAAAGCGGGTTAAATCTCGTTATTTTAGAAGACAGATGTATTAAAAAACCCTATGGGATAATATTTCGCTATAATACAAAAAAGTATAATGAAACAAGAAATGATGATGATAATACATTATTAGGAAATGCTCCTTTTATAGTTGAAAATAGCAATGGAAAAATTATTTTATTTGGAACAGGTAGAGGAATGGAATATTATATCGAGGAATATGAAGCAGGAAGATGGCCAGATATCCCAAGACTTAGCGATTTTCAATAACTCATAACCACTTTCGGGTGGTTTTTTCATCAAAAAACATCTTCGTTTCCTTTAAGGGATTATTCCAAAGTAGGTGTAAAAGTTCTTTTAAAAGATAGTATCAAAAATGTTACAAAACATTCTTCTGATTTTGAGAAACTGAATGTGCTTTTTGTAGAGAATGCAGATAAAGAAATAGCTGTACTTTATAAAGGTAAAAAATTCTTTCATGCAAATTCAGCTGGAAGAACTGGTAAATTTTTAGATTACCTACATAGAAGAGCTGGAGGCAATACTGCAAAGCTAGAAGAAGAGATGAGCCGTCTTGTTGGGATGGCGGAAAATATCAATACAGACATTCGAATGACTGTAAAAGAGTTTGAGGATGGGCTCGAAGCCCTTTTGAAAACCGACATTACTCCTGAAAATGCAATGGATTATTTTCAAAATGCTTTAATTTATTTTAATCATCATGTGGTAGATGGAAAAATCGTACAAGTGTCTAATAGAAATTGTATAAATGTTGTACAAGCGGTGGAAGATTTCTTTAGAACAGGAATAATTAATGCAGCTACTGCTTCTGATTCACAAAAACTTAGAGTTATAACAAATAAATATGGTGGAGATTTTCTTACTTTAAATATCGAAACATTGCAAAATAAAGATTATTTTAAAGTGGGGGAAAGAGGTATATTATATTGCGACAGAGGACCTAATGATTATGATCATGTATTAAATGTTTTTATGGAAGAAGAAGGATTAGTACTCAAAGACGCACAGTCAGAATCACAGGAATTTGTTACGATACAGTATCTTAAAACAACATACTTACCATACTTTAAGTTATTAAAGACAAAAAAAATATTACCAAAATAAAAAAATTAATTATTATGTTATCAGAAAACGAAATAATAGATGCTGCTAATGCTTTTCTAGCAACCTTAGAAATAAAAATTGGCGAAACTCTTGTTCTTCCTCAAGAATTAATGATTAAAAAAAATTATGGTATTTATTTTATATATCATTCGAAAAAATATTGGGAAACTAAAGATTGGCAAGAAAAACTTTTAGGCAATGCTCCCTTTTTAGTAGAAAAAATAGCTGGAAAAATAATAGAATTTGGAACTTCTAAAGGGATTGATGATTATATTAAAGAATATGAAGCAACACATCATTCTTAGTATAGTTTTGGGTCTTGACGCAAATATTTGTTCAACATTAAGCATCTTAAAGCCAATTTAAAAATTTAAAAATATGTTAACAGAACAAGAAGTAATAGCAATTGCCAAAAACTATGTATTAGAAAGAAGTCAACAAAGTGGATATGATCTTGTTATCTTGGATAATGAAGAAATTAAAAAGCCTTACGGAATTATATTTTTTTTCAACACAAAAAAATATAATATGACAAGAAATGACAATGATAACACTTTAATAGGTAATGCTCCTTTTTTGGTAGAAAACAAGACAGGAAACGTTGTAGTATTTGGAACTAGTAAATCCGAAGAATACTACATTCAGGAATACGAAGCAGGAAGATTCACGAATACCTCAGGATTAAATAGCAGTCTAGAATAATAAACAACCACCTTCGGGTGGTTTTATGTTTAATGAAATTTTTTGAAACTCATATTGTTCCCAAATTGAAATGGATATCTTAATCATTCTTTAATTAAAATAAATAGATATGTTAACAGATAATTAAATGCTAGGCATAGCAAATAAGTACATCAACGACATAGGTCAGGAGATAAATATTGAACTCATAGTTCTTGACAAATATATTAAAAAGAACTACGGAAATATTTATAGTTATGTTGCCAAGAATTCTACAAAATATCATTTAGCAGGTAATGGTTCTTTTCTTGTTAAAAATGATGTAGGTACAGTAATTCAATTTGGAACATCTGATGATGTAGAATACTATATAAAAGGCTACGAGGATGGTACATGGGAGCCAAGTTCTAATGGTGTTTGGGATCCTAATTAATCGAACTCTTAATAGTTAACAGTAGACTTCAAAGCATAGATTTTGAATCTGTGTTTTTTATATGCTCAAAATACAAAAATTTATAATTACAAAAAAACACCTGTCATTTTGAGCATATAAAAAACACAAGAAATTTTTTATCAAAGATAAAGAGTACAGCGAGTGTACAGCGAGTGTACAGCGATAACATCATGACAAAATGACAAATTATGAAATTTTATCTTTAAAATTTTCAAGAAAAAATAAAACACGACACCGTTTGTCGCATTTACCGCATATATTTGTTTTAGAAAACAATCCGAAATGAAAAAAGATTTTTACCTCACGAGATATGCCTTAATCATTAAGAAATTAGAAAGCGCTCCGTCCACATATTCGCAGATGGAAGATTATCTTCTTAATTCTTTCGAGTTTCAGGATGCGGGAATCAAGAGCTACTCTATTCGTACTTTACAAAGGGATATTCGTGAGATTTCAGATCTTTTTAATCTTTCTATTCACAACAAAAAGAAAGGTGACAATCGATATTATATTGAAAGTCGCCCAATGATGGAAGTAGATGAGTACAACCAAAAATTACTCGAATCTTTTCAGGTAAGCAATGCCTTAAACAATCATCCAGACTTTGCCAATTTCATCTTTTTTGAAAGCAGAAAA
>Ga0157370_10005924_pt1 | contig 13623 bp, 7 predicted proteins | sample C35metaG_FD_113463 | JGI IMG/M metagenome (GOLD analysis project Ga0157370, IMG submission 113463) | Corn rhizosphere microbial communities from Kellogg Biological Station, Michigan, USA - C3-5 metaG | ecosystem: Host-associated > Plants > Roots > Rhizosphere > Soil | place: USA: Michigan...
TACAAGGTTGCTGATGATTGGAATGACAGGTTGTGGATTCAATCTTCGGCCATTGCAGCCAGGCAAAATGTGGGAGTTGATTTTGTATTGAATAAAGTTTCGGCTGACACAGATAGTACAAGTACTGGGATGACACAATCCTTATACTTTTATAGCAATTATGTGCAATTGGTTAAACTTGTTGATACCCTTGAAAGCATTAATGGTATAGGCAAAATCTCCGCTTTACAGGTTAAGGCACCTAAGGCTGATCCGACAGATGAAAAAAGTAAAAAATGTGTGTTAAGATTAGATTTTAGGGGGCTTATGAAATAGAATTATTTTTTTGATATTAGCATTATTTGATTATTTTTGACTTAATTAAGCTTCTCACCTTATGCGCTCTAAAATCTCATTTTACAAACTACTTCACATAGTAGATAGAACAACCATTGTAACCATCAAAGTACTTTTATTTTTTTGTCTTTACCCTTATCAAAGAGGAGGGACTAGGTGCGCTTTACCTAAATAGTCGGAAAATAATAGAAGAGGAACAAATAATATTTTATCCTTAATAATAAGTTAAAATAAGATCCGGATGAGGATTCTGTCTTGATTTATGGAATTTTATATGATTAAACAAGTTTATACCCTTAAAAAATCTCAAAGTAAATGAAGAACCGATGTAATTTTACCTATATACACACTGTATTACTTGTAATTTTCTTATTTAAAGCAAATTTTGGATTTAGCCAGTTTAATCCCAAGAATTTTGCAAATGGAATTCTGCCCAACGTTGTTCCGGTTTCTTCGGAGGCTTATTCATTGGGTAAATTTGGTGACTGGCCAGTATCTTTATATACTGGTTTAGTGAATGTTGGTGTGCCAATTTTTCAAATCAAAATTGACAATTTTGAGATACCTATTCAGTTATCTTATCACAGTGGAGGTATTAAGGTTGATGAAGTGTCCTCCTGGGTTGGAACTGGCTGGGCATTAAATGCCGGTGGCGCGATTACCAGGAGTATTGTGGGTTTAGCAGATGAAAGTCCAAATGGATTTTTGTCTAAGAATAAAAGAAGTGAGTTTCTACAGTCTAGCTATAATTTAAACGACCAGAATGACTATGTCTCGCTAAGAAAATCTTCAGATGGGCTTATAGATACGGAACCAGATATTTTCTATTATAATTTTGCAGGACATTCAGGTAAGTTCTATTTTGATAAGCAAGGAAATTTTCAGGCTATACCGGTTAACTCATTAAAACTTTTAGTATCTCCACTAACGAATTCAGTATCTTCTGTTGACAAACATTGGGAAATAGCCGATCAGGAAGGTAATATCTTTCATTTTGGATCATTTGATTATGCCGGTAACGGAAATGAAATTACAAAGACGATTACGGGCGGTATTCCAAGCCAAACCAGAGAAGATTTGTCTGCATGGTATTTGACAAAAATTGTATTAAAAAATAATGCTGACGTTGTGTATTTTGATTACATAGACAAATTTGAACAATATTTTTCCGGTCATGTATATTCTTATAAAAGTGGCGATTTAGACCAGAGTACATTTGTAACAAATAAGATTAATTTTTCAGAGTTAAACTCCAATCTGATTTTAGACAACGGAGTTCCTCTTGGTGGGCCGACAAATGTATCATCCATTTTAAGCAGTGGAAAATCAGTGCTTTACAAAATTAGATGGAGCAATGGTGAAATTGTATTTGATGCACCACTTAATCGAACTGATATTACCGGAAAAAATTTGACCTCGGTAATTGTGAATGATAAGCTTGGACAGAAAATTAAAGAAACAAAATTTTTCTATTCCTCTTTAAACCAACGTTTTTTTTTAGATAGTTTAACTGAATATGGCTCCAATAATGTAAGAAAATCCGGCCATTTTTTTGAATATAGCAGGGCAAATGAATTGCCAGCAAGATATTCAAATGCTCAGGATCACTGGGGTTATTTTAACGGGGCTAATACGAATACACATTTATTGCCTCCAATACCTGAACTTAATAATTCTTTATTAAACGCCAACAGAGAACCGGATGAAACTTTTATGCAATGTGGGGCTTTGAAACGGATACACTATCCTACTGGTGGGTATACTGAATTTGATTATGAAGCTAATCGCTATGATGCCGCAAGTGTACCAGGAGGAGGTAACCCATCTAATGTGATTATCTCAGCAACAACTTTGGCCATGGCTAATGATCCTCAATCTAGTTTAATCAATCGGAGCGAAACATTTAGCATCCCCTTTGCGCAGAATACAGCAAGTATAAAATTAGAATTTAGGGACTACATGTTACCGGCTAGAAAGATTGACGGGTGGCTGCCATCGATTCGTATTGAAAGTTTGACCAATCCTGGTAATGTGTATTTTTATTGGGATGCATTTGATAATTTCCCGGCGAATCCACAGCCAAAACCGAATGGAGCAGTTGATTTCGATATAAATCAAATTCTAACTTTACCCGTGGGAGATTATAGAATTGTTACTGATTTAGTCTGTGCCCGGAATAATTGTACAAGTCCTGCATTGCCGAGCATTAAGGCAATTTTAAACTATCAGAAATATGGATCGTCCACCCCAACTGGCGGTACACCGCTGGCTGGAGGTTTAAGGATAAAACAAGTAACTAATTTTATTAATGGGATAGTTGCTAATCGAAATCAATATACTTATACTCCCGGTAAATTATTGTTGTACCCAAAATATATTCATGAATACGGTGAAGATATTTGGAAAATGAGTCAATATTATAAACGCCCTGATATTTGGGGGAACCCTTATCCATGCCGCACATTATTTATAAAATATAAAGAAGCCGTAAGTTCAGGTCAAACCATTCTAACCTATACGCAAGGTTCGCCGGTAGGCTATATAAATGTGAAGGAGTCAAGTGTTTCGGAGCAGGGGAATAAAAATGGGTATACTGAATACGAATATTCATCTGCTCAGGATATTTTAAATCAAATGAATATTGATCACTCCTACTGGACTAGCACGCTTATTTTAGATAGAGCTACCCCTTTAAGTAGTAGCGAATATAAACGAGGTCTTTTGTTGAAAAAGAATACCTATAAAAGAAATGCAGATGACTCTTTTACGAAGATAGCTGAGCTTGAAAATACATATGAATTTAATGACTTGAATACCATTAATCGTTATAATAGTTTACGGGCCATGCGCGTAAAAAAAATGATGGCAGTTGATTATATATGTGGCGTAGGGAATTATTATTATAATTTACCAAGTGCAGGATTTTCTCAGGATTTTGCCTACACTTTTTATGATGTGATTACCGGTTGGGTACAAACCAAATCGACAAAGGAAACCATGTATGATATAAATGGTCAAAATCCAGTGAGTACAACAACGCTTCAGTATTATGATAATCCTTATCATTTACAGGTTACACGAACAGAAAAAATTGATAGCAAAGGAAGCCTCGAACAGCGTTCCTTTTTGTACCCCAATGAGATGGTGAGTTTGGGACGGGATTTAACTGGTGTATTTGCTAAAATGGTTGCTAAAAACAATGTCAGCCCTGTAATAGAACAAAAAGTTAAAAAAAATACTAGCCAGATGATTACGTTGACCAATTATAAGGACTGGTATAATGACGGGTTAATTATTCAACCTGATTATATCACTACTCAAAACGGCACAGAAGCTGCAGAGTTCCGGTTCAGATTTTACGGATATAACAATACTGGTCATGTATTAGCTGCGTCTCAGGAATATGGGGTACAGACGGTTTACTTATATGGCTATAATAACCAAAGCCTTATAGCAGAGATTAAAAATGCGGATTATGCAGCCGTTGTTGCAACGTTGGGGGGAGCTACTGCAGTAAATAACTTTGCTATTAGCATTCCTGCTAGTAAGACGGTAATCGATAATTTCTTAGCGCCGATCCGTAACAGTCTCACCACATTCAAAGATGCCCATGTAAAAAGTTATGTTTACAAACCTTTGATTGGCATGATCAGCTCTACAGATCCTAAGGGAATGACGACCTATTATGAATATGATAATTTCCAGCGGTTGCTGAATGTAAAGGACCAGAATGGAAATATAATAAAGAATTACGATTACCACTATAAACCATAAGCGCTCTCAGATATGAACAATAAAATATTAGCTCTTTTTGGGGCGATCTTAATAGGGGTAGCAGGGTTATTTGTACCTGCAGAACTAAAGGCCCAGCATCTTACTTTTGGTACTTATACTGGTCAGTCAGAAATTACTGCCAGCGGGAGTATCACTTTTACCAATGGTTTCACTGTTCCTGCAGGGAGTGATTTCCGTGCCTATATCAGTTCCAGTGCCAATTGTGTGCCTTTGGCATCGGCAGTGAGCGCTAACCAGAACTATGTGATCAGCAATACGGTGAAGCGTTCAGGGATCACCCAAACCAGTCAGCTTGATGTAGTTAACCTGACTGTTTGTGAGCTGAACCAGAGCATCCAGTATTTTGATGGGTTGGGTCGCCCTATACAAACAGTAACGGTAAAAGGAAGCCCCTCGTTAAAAGATATTGTCCAGCCCATAACCTATGATGCCTTTGGCCGTGAGGCGACCAAATACCTTCCTTATGCAGATCTAGGGACCGCCAATGGCAGTTATAAAACCAACGCACTAACATCAGGAGCGGGAGTACTGGCTTTTTATAATCCTGCGGGTAGTACAGGTACTCAGCAGGCTAATGGAATAGTAAGGACTGTTTCACCTTTCAGCCAGACGGTATTTGAAACCAGCCCATTAAACCGGGTACTGGAGCAGGGTTCTGCGGGAGTGCCCTGGCAGCCTGCCACCACACGTGGGGCAACCGGCCGTACGTTGGTTAGTGACTATGGGGCCAATATGGCAACCGGAACAGAGGTAGTGAAACTCTGGGTAGTTTCCAGCAATGGGGCCAGCTGCGGTACCAATGTTTATGCCGCCGGGAAGCTGTATAAGAAGATAACCAAAGATGAGAACTGGACCACAGGGAAGATCGGTACAGTAGAAGAGTACAAAGACTTTGAAGGCCGTGTAGTGCTAAAACGGGTATGGGAAACAGAAACGGCATCCCTTTCTACTTACTATGTTTATGATGACCTGGGTAATCTGCGGTATGTGATCCCTCCGGCCGTTACAGCTACCACTTTTACAGAGGCCGATGCAGTTTTTATCCAGTATATCTACGGCTATAAATACGACGGCAGACAGCGTTTGGTAGAGAAGAAAGTTCCTGGCAAGGGTTGGGAATATATGATATACAATAAGCTCGACCAGGTGGTGCTGACCCAGGATGCCGTTCAGCGCGGGAAGGCAAACCAGGACTGGACCCTGACCAAATATGATGCCTTTGGGCGTGTGATCCTTACTGCTGTGCATAACTATGGCACTACAGCGAATGCCGCTTATCGTGCAGCTATACAGGGGCTGGTAGATGCGCAGGCTAATCAATGGGAAAACAAGGCTGCCGCAGGAATAGGTTATACCCTTGACCGTACCTATCCGGTAAACGGCCCAATCAGCAATATATTGAGCATCCAGTATTATGACGATTATAATGCACCGGGTATGCCGGCAGCTTATAACCAAAGTAGTAATGTTGCTTATAGTAAAAAGCTCAAGGGCTTGCCTACGGCAAGCAAAGTTAATGTGCTGGGTAGCACAGAGATGTTGTGGACAGTAAATTATTATGATGAGGAAGCAAGAGTCATAAAAATCTATAAGCAGCATTATCAGGGTGGGACTGCAAGTGCAGCCAACTATGACGAGATTAGCAACACCTACAACTTTGCAGGAGAGCTATTGAATAGTAACCGGGAGCACCGCAACGGGTCAACGGTTACCACGATTGCCAGCACGTATGAATATGATCATATGGGTAGAAAGCGTTTAGTAAAGGAGAAGATCAATGCAGACCCCGAAGTGATATTGAGCAGGCTGAACTACAATGAAGTTGGTCAGCTGCTGAAGAAGGAGCTTCACAGTGCCGACAATGGGGCTACCTTTCTGCAGAACAACACCTATGCTTATAATGAACGGGGTTGGCTAAAGACGGGTACCTCAACGCAGTTTAGCATGTTGCTGAAATATGAAGATGGGACTAGTCCACAGTACAATGGGAATATTTCCAACCAGAACTGGGGAGCAGCAGCAAGTCTTCCGAATGTATACACTTACAGTTATGATAAGCTGAACCGTTTACTGAACGGAACCAGCACAGGAGTGGTGATGAGTGAGGTACTGACCTATGATGTGATGGGCAACATCAAGACGATGAACCGGGATGCAGCAACAGCAGCAAGTACCTATAACTACACAGGAAACCAACTGACCAGCATTACCGGAGGGACGCTGGCCACAGGGAGTTATGTATACAATGTGAACGGGAATGCCACTACAGATGGCAGAACAGGGGTAACATTGACCTATAACCTGATTAATCTTCCTGCTACGGCTACCAAAACAGGCTTGGCGCTGACTTATACCTACGATGCTGGAGGTAATAAACTAAGAAAGGTAAATACAGCGGCTCCAGCGACTACCAGGCATTATGTAGACGGGATAGAGTACAATGGGAATGTGATAGACATCATCCAGACGGAGGAGGGACTTGCAAGGAATAATGCGGGTGTTTACAGTTATGAGTACAACCTGACCGATCATTTGGGCAATGTGAGGTATAGCTTTAATAAGCACCCGACTACAGGAGCACTACAGCGGATACAGGCAGATAATTATTATGCCTTTGGGCAAAGAAAGAGTGTATTAGCCGGAACAAATAAGTATCTTTATAATGGAAAGGAGATACAGGATGAGTTAAGTGGACAGTATGATTATGGCGCAAGGTTCTATGATCCCTTGATTGGTAGGTGGAATGTGGTAGATCCGCTGGCAGAGAGCTATTTGCCTTTCTCTCCATATAATTACGTGTTGAATAATCCTATTTCCAATACTGATCCAGATGGTATGTCTGTTAATACAAGATATGTTACTCCTGATGGAAAAACAATAATTAATACTGATGATGGAAGAGATGATGTGTATGAAGTTCCCTGGGAACGAGTAAAGGAATTTACTGAGAATGCATATTGGTCTAACCGCACTGGTCACTCAGACTCGAAGGGATGGAATGACTATTGGAGGGATCAATTTCCACAAACAATAAGTGAGGCGACGATAAATAAAGCGGGTATCAACTCCTTAAGTGACGAGAAAGTAAAATCGGCTGCTGTTGAGTATTTATATGGTAGTAGAAGTTATCAATCATTTGTTTGGGAAGAGGTTAAGGCTCAATGGAGAAATCCGGCTAATGTTGCCATGGGACTTACGGCATTCGCTCATGGCATGGTTGGTATTCTTCAACCAAAGCCTACGTTTGGTACTAATTCACACGCTATGGGACATGCTACCAGACACCTAGAAGCATCAGGACTTAACGTTGAAGCTGTAAAGGCAGCAATTACAAAAGATCTGAAACCTGTTTCTTCTTACAAGGTAGGAGTAAGAATTGAAGGAAAAGTGATAGTAAATAATGTAGAAATAAACTATAGTGGAGTAAGACTACCAAATGGAACAATAAATATTGGTTCAATAAAACCACCTAGATGATGATAGTAAGGAAATTAAAGCAAGATGAAGTTGCGTTAATAACGTGGATGATAAAGAATACCGTTGAGGGGCCTAACATAATAAGAGAATTAGATAAAATTAGTGTCGAAGAAATGGATGATGGTGGAATGGGGAGTTTGAAAGTGGTTGTCAATGGTGAAGATCGTAGGATTTATTCGAGGGATCTAGCAAAAGCTGATTTATGGGATATGGATAAGGTACCCTTATTTATATCGGTTAATTTAGATACAGATGGAAATTTTTTTGAATTAGATATCTTCAAGGCTGATAATTCGCCTTTAAAGAAGTTTCCTAAAGTTCCTGATAATCTCGATAATCCTTAAACAAAACTGAATTAGGCTTATTCAATAGGCTGCATATCTGATTATGCAGCCTATTGTTGTTTTTATACCTGAGTTGTGTTTTTGGGTACTCAAAACTATTTGCCTTCGCTTTGGCGAAGGGATAAAACTGAGGCTTTAAGCCATTTGGAATTATATAAAAAAGCTGAAAGTGTAGTAGAAAAAGCCATGATAACAGTAGGAGAATTAAATAAAGGAGAAATAATAAAATAATTATGTACTATAAAAATCAATTTATGATAATTGCTATTTAGATAATAGCATTCTTGTACTCTTTATTCCTTTACTATCAAGATAGAAAGATACATAGCATTGGGATGTTGCTATACTGTTCTTTTGCAAAGCTGTCGAAATTATAAGGGGAGCTCTTCTGTGCATATAAACCATAAAAACAAAATTTACTATATTAGATTGGCAAATCGGGAATGTCAAAAGTTCCCAGTAGGATCGAAAATAGGTTTGAAGTATAACGATAAGCTTGATTACTTTTATAAACCTGATGGATTAAAAAGAGATAGAAATAGACTAGTTTTTACTGGATCATTTTTTATTTTGTCTATAGTGCCATGGAAAAAATAAAGGTAAAAAGGCGTAATAAACATAAGAGTGAAATTGCTATTTAACTAACAATTACGACTATGGGGCGAGATTCTATGATCATGTAGTTGAAGTGGAATGAGGTAGATCTGGATTCTGAATACTATCTTGAAGTAATACCTTATTCGTACTTTATTAATAGCCCCATTTCATTTGTTGACGATTAAAAAGTACGATCATTTTTATCTTCCAAGTTATTTCTATGTTTACAAATTTAGGGCAATAGCGACAGTTGTCGTTTTATTTATCATAATTTTGCCATGGAAACGTATTGTTTTATTCTTTAAGAGAAAGGTAATTAAAACATAGTTCTTATCTACACGCTTAAATAGTTCCGTTAGTTTGATGAACATTTAAAAATCTATAACGAATTAGTTCATAAGGAGCCAATAAAAAGCCTTTTGAGTTCTCGCAAGCACTTCCAATAAATGCAGGTTCAACCACAAAATTAGTGAGTTTGGCGAGTTCAGGTACAGATTCTTATAATGAAGTTTTAGAGATTAAGTGTACAGGAGTTAAAGGTAACTATGCTCAATTTCAGATAAAATGCTGTTACAGTATGAATATGCAGGAAACACTTAACGAGAGTAACAAGAAGCAGGTAACCGGAACCTTCCATTCAAAGTTAAAATAAAAAGTATAGCGCTTTGTAATTTAGAGTTAATAATTGTAAAGCAACGTTAATCATATATGCCCAGTCCAATTTAGCTGGGCATATATAATTAATCAGGATGTGGTAGTCCTTAATAAGGAATTGTTATTGAATCACTACTTTTTGTGAATCTTTTTTACCTGGAGATTCAAGGGTGAAAAAGTAAATTCCAGGTTCCAGATTATTTACTCTTGCATTTCTCTGGTGTTTTCCTGCCTCCAATCTCTCATTTAAAACTCTGCTGATTAATTTTCCTTTGAAATTATAAAGCGTTAAGGTGACATTTCCTGATTGAAGTAATTGTAGGTTAATGGTATAATTATTAACAATAGGATTTGGTGAAATACTAAAGCCATGTTTTGTTTCATCTCTCTGAATAAGTAAGGACTTTTGATCATTAATATTTGCCATTAAAGTACCTGGGGTTTTAAATACATTCTTAACCTTATCAATATATTTCATTTCCCATGTATAGCTAGGTTCAATTGATGTCCCTTCGCCATACTCGTTCCAGGCACTGATCATAACTATTTTCTTTGTTTTGGTAGGGTTGGCATCTACTATATTTTTAGCATTGTATAATGATTGCTCAAATGTAGCCGGATTACTAATGGCTTGATCTAAAGGATCCCTGCTATAATTATTGCATGGATCTGCATGTTGTAAATTAGTTGTTTGTCCGGCAAGCTTTTCAGACATATTTAATGGACCGCGATTCCAGCCTGCACTAACAGGAACCTGATAATTCAATGTGCTGTTATTAATCATATAATTGTAATACTCATTATGTACACTTTGCATTGTAGCGTAATTATAGTTCCAGTTTAGCATACTTGTGGTTCCATTACACAAGGTGGTAGAGGTTGTACTATAGGCATCTTCACGGTCAAAATATTTATATCCATAAGATGTTACAGCATCAAATCCAGATAATTGCGGGTGTTGCAATAACCAGTCATATTTAATGTACCAGTCTTGCATTGGGTCGCCACCATTACGATAATGTGGGCTCAATACAGCTACGAAATATAATTGTTGTCCAAGTAGCTGCTCTATTTTTTCAAGTAAAAATTTAGTCTTGTTGTTGTTGATGTTTGGTTCATTGGCCGAGGCACCTAGCGGAGCAAAGAAGGGATCCGTTTTACAGTATCCACATAACCCCTCAATACTATTAGTTGTACTGATGCCATTGTATATAGAGGGTTCTGTTCCAGGATAGTAAATGTAAAACACAGGTTTTCCGTCTATCTTTTTATACTGAGGGTGGTTGAAGTATTGCGACCAATAGTTCACCATTGCTGATAAGCCTCCTCCTCTTAAAAAGCGTTCGCAGCTTGTATTTGCTACTAATTTTGTAAACTCATCGGCCCACATTATTGCAAACTTCATCCCATGAAAGTTAAATCCGGGACTTATAACATTTTCAATAACATGCTGCCAGCTCTGCACATAATAATTGTGCGGAGGTGGATTGTAAACCCAATAACTATCAAATACAACGAAATCCATTTCATGCGAACTCATCAACTCCATCTGTTGTTGTGTGACTGATATCATCGTTTCATCATACCATACTGGACTGGGCCAATAAATGTTCATTGGAATTCTTGCTTTAGAAGCTTCCCCCTTATTGACCAGGAAACTATCATAAGCATTGATGTATTTCCAGTTACCAGTCATTGGGTCTGGTTGAGTAAATTTCCAAAACGGCATGTAAAAAACACCTATATCATAATTAGGATTGTTTTGGGCTTTTGAATTTAGATAGGCAAAAAATGATAATGATATTATCAATACCTTGTAGAACTTGTTCATACGTTAATTTATTAATAGTGGATGATTGATTTGAGAGTTGGAGATGAAGCGTTATTTTAAGTTGAAGTAAATTTAAAAAGATTATCCAGTTTTAGAGGGGCTTTTCTGTAAAATAAAGGTTATGAGAATACCTTGTTTAACTATTGCCCCATGCTTTCCAAAAGAAATTACCTGCTTATATATAAGTTTTATAACTTTAACGTATGAAGAAGTTAATGCTCCTGGCTGCGGTTGTTATCTTAGGATTTACAAGCTGTAAAAAGCAACCTGCAGTTAAAGTCGAGCTCAAAGTATCAAACGTACTAATCTTAGGAAACAGCATTACATTTTCGGCTGCTAATAGTAAAGTTGGTTGGTTCGGCAATTGGGGAATGGCCGCCAGCAAACCGGAGTTGGATTATGTTCATCTGTTAAAAGCTAAATTCAAAGATTTAAACCCGCAATGTATAGTCACAGCTAAAAATATATCCCGTTTTGAACGCGAATATCTGACATATAATTATCAGAAAGATTTTAAGGAATTTCAGGATCTGCATCCGGATCTCATTATTATGAGAATCGGAGAGAATCTTGAACAAGTCGGCTTAGACCAAGCTAAACTTGATGAAAAATATGCCGGACTAATTACTTTCCTTAAACAAAACAACCCAAATGTTAAAATCCTTGCAGCAGGATCGTTTTGGGGGAATGATCCCGCTGATGAAGTCATGAGTAAATACTCCAAATTTGTTTCACTTAAAAATTTATCCGTTGGCCAAACCTACAAGGCAAAAGGACTATTTGATAATTATGGAGTATCAGAGCATCCATCTGATAGTGGTATGAAAGCAATTGCCGAAATAATATGGGATAGTCTGCACTAGGCTATTCTTAATAAAAGCATTAGAATTTACATATATTTACACACATGAATATTTTACATCCATCTATAACAGATATAAAACAACTAGGAAAAGATATGCATCAGAAATATATAAGTGCAGATCCTTTTCCAAGTATTGTATTAGATAATTTTTTTAACGAGGAGTTTTTAAGCAAAGTGGCCGATGAATTTCCGGACTTGTCTAAACAAATGGATGTAAAGAAATATGATAACCATAATGAAAAGAAGCTGGAAGCTATAGGCGAGAAACACTTAAGTGAATCAGCCCGTTTGCTGGCGCATTTTTTAAATTCACAGCCAATATTGGAATTTTTGCAGGAGCTTACGGGGATTAAGGAAACTTTAATGCCAGACCCCTATTTTTTGGGTGGGGGCTATCATGAAATAAAATCAGGTGGTTTGTTAAAAGTACATGCTGATTTCAATAAGCATGAATTAGCTTTGCTGGATCGTCGCATTAACTTGTTGGTTTATCTTAATAAGGACTGGGATGAAAGCTACGGCGGACATTTTGAACTATGGGATCGTGATATGAAGCAGGCGAGAACAAAGGTATTGCCGATTTTTAATCGGGTAGCTATATTTTCAACCACCGATTTTTCATACCATGGCCACCCTAATGCGCTAGCCTGCCCGCCTGACAGGAGTAGGAAATCTCTGGCATTATATTATTACAGTAATGGCCGACCAAAAAGCGAGGTAAACCACAAGCCACATGGAACGTTATTTGTAAGCCGATCCGGAACGAAAAATGATGTTACCAAAGAACCTGTCACTTTGCGCAGCGTATTATATGATTTAACACCACCAATATTAGTCAGGCTGGCCAAGAAAATAACCCGATTAAATTAAAATTTTACCTTTCTTAAGGAATAACCTTCTTAATTGTATATATGAAAAAACCTCTACTGCTAATTTTATTCTTGTTTACTACCATTACTGCATTTTCACAAATGAACGGCGACTATAATTATAGTATTGCCATCAGAGGGTATAGCATGGTAGAAATGCCTAAGGTATTTAATGAAACCAGTTCAGATAAGTTTACCGATGCCTACTTAAATGGGGTGATGGTTAAATTCAACGATAACCAGTTCAGTTACCGTTTAAATGGAACTTATTATAATAAGTCGAAAAAGTTTTTCAATGAATGTGAAACTTGTCAGGAAGCTGATGGTAAGCTGCTCGATTATTCCTTTAAGTTGGGGTTTGAAAAAAACTTTAGCTATTCTCATATCCAGCCCTATGTTGGATTTGATTTGGGCTATCGCTACAACAGGTTTAAAGGAAGCTTGCAAAATAGAAATCAATTGAGAAACATGAGCTCTGACGCCGCTGTTGTAGGGCAGGAAATTGAATCTATTAAGCACGGAGTTATGGTATCGCCGGTTTTGGGATTTAAAATTAACCCAATACCACAGATTTCTATTTTTGCTGAAGGAACCCTGGATCTTTTATATTCATTCGAGAGGCAAAAAACGATTTTGCAGGATATTGATAATACCCGTACAGTCAATAACGACCGGACAACTGAATTTTTGCTGAATCCATTTTCTGTGGGTATTCAAATCCATTTGGGAAGTAATAAATAGCTTTTTACTTCATATCTGCCTTTATTCGGTGTTTATCTTTTGCTTACAAAGTAAATAATTCCGTATGTTTGCGTGAATAAATTGAACACACTTATTATCAGTGAATCTGCATGA
>Ga0157370_10005928_pt1 | contig 13618 bp, 13 predicted proteins | sample C35metaG_FD_113463 | JGI IMG/M metagenome (GOLD analysis project Ga0157370, IMG submission 113463) | Corn rhizosphere microbial communities from Kellogg Biological Station, Michigan, USA - C3-5 metaG | ecosystem: Host-associated > Plants > Roots > Rhizosphere > Soil | place: USA: Michigan...
CTATTACTGGGCTTCTACAGAGGATAGTGGAGTATCTGGTGGAGTAGCCGGCGATGAAATTCGATTGTATCACTCATATATAGAAGTTGATATCTCATCTGGATTTAAATATAATGGCTATTCAGTACGCTGTGTAAAAGATTGATGTTATTATTATTTGTGACTGTCCCAGTTAGATCATTAATGTATAACTGCCGGCCTTTTGAAATGATTTTTGAGAAATGATAACTCTAAAAAGATGAAACCAATAAAAAACATTCTCCTGTTTAACCTGCTATTGATGGTAAGTTATACTTGTTTTGCCCAAAAGCAGACTTTTGATGCAGTAAACTATACTATACCCAGTGGTTGGGATAAAACAGAAATGGCAAATGGCATTCAGCTGTCCACCAAAAACGATGGAAAAGGAAACTATGCAGCTGCTATTATTCTGCGTTCGGCAGCAAGCACAGCACCGGCAAACGAAAACTTTACCGACAGTTGGGAAAAACTGGTAAAAGGTACCGTGTCTGTTTCCGGGGAACCAACCATGCAGGCGCCTGCTACTGAAAAAGGATGGAATGTTATTTCGGGACAGGCCGGTTATACCGATGGCGCCAATAAAGGATGGGTAACGCTGATAACGGCTACAGGAAATGGCAAAATGACCAACATGGTAATCATGACCAATACCGATAAATATCAAAACCAAATATTGGATTTTATAAAAAGTCTGGACTTAAACGAAAGGGCAACTGAAAAACCTGTTACTGAAAACACGGCTTCGTCCACAAATTATATAACCGATTCGGGAAGCAAAAATGTCTATTCAATTACTGTTCCGCCAACCTGGAGTTTAAATGAAAGTGGAAATAGTTTGACACTGGAAAAAAATACAACTACAGGAAAAAGAATTATTGAGTTAATGAATATGGTAAGCTCATCAGGGAGTTTAGAAAATGATATGGAGCATATTTTCTTTGAGGTTTTTGATGGTTGGAGTTTGTATAACAGTTCTAACAACCAGTTATTCGAAAAAGGAGACCACGAAAAAGGAGTTACTTGCCAGGGTCTGCCTTATTATATGTTAAGCAATAGCATTACTAAACCTGGGGGTGACGTTATAAAAGCTACGTTGCTGCTGATACAAGTAGGAACAAACGTAGCCATTATTAATACGGCTGATCAAATACTAGGCAGCGAATCAGAACAGGCCTTGAATTTTCTCTTATTCACTTTGAAAATAAATGGTGTTGCCGATAAAAATGTGGATTATAAAAAACAGCTGACAGGCACTTGGGCTTCAAGCAGCGGGTCGTACGGAAATAGTTTAATTACTGCTACCAGTTACACCGCAGAAGGAAAATATTATGTGTTGACACAATCTTCTTATACGGTGGGTTATGATTATTATAATGACCTCATCAAGAGTAAACAGTTTAAAGGCGAGGGTGTATTTGCCTTTAAAGGTAATGTGCTGGAAAGAAAAACTAGTTCAGGTTCAAGCTCAAATTACTTCATTAGATTTTATTCAAGAAAATATGGTAATAATGCGTGGGGAGATGTAATGGGTTTGTACCAGTATGATTATGATAAAAACAAAATAGAAACTCTCCTTCCTTTTCAAAAGCTTTAATTACAATGCCAATTTCCATAAGGGAAAGTAGTTGGAAACCCAGGTGGCTTTACCACCGTATTGGATGCAAATCCTACAAATGTTGACAATGGTGGCTTTATCATCAAAAATAACCTGTTCTGGAGATTAAACAAAACATTTGTTCCGAACCATTAAGTCTTGTTATACATGAAAAAAATTATTCTTTTACTAAGCTTGGCAGTAACCATTATTGCTGCAAATGCACAGGAAGCACCACCGAAAGTGCCATCTGTAAAAAATGTTATTGATGCAAAACTACCCACTTTGCCGCAACAGCCAATAAAATTGCCTTTGGGTACAGAGCTGCCAACATTAGCCAACCGCGAAACAGCCAAATTTACAATGCACAACTGGCAACTCATTCGTTGGTGGGTTACACCCAATGCGGGCCATTCGATTACCGATTCTTTTTTTAAATTTCTGAGCAACGGCCTAATTAGCTGTAGTCTCACTACACCCGAAGCTGTAACAACACTCGAATCTGGTACTTACACCGTTCATGGGAATAATGTAACTATAGTTTTAAAAAAGAGTACAAACGTAACCATGAACTGCAATCTTATTTATAATAGTAGCAACAAAACACTAACAGGTACTTATACACTGCAAGTACTTCCTATTACCAATGCACCAACAGGTGTTATATAGCAGGAACAGTAACTGGAGATATGAAGTTGGAAATAAAACCATAAAGAACATATTTATGAAAAGATATTTAATCTTGTGCGTGTTTTTTGTTATCGCTTTTGGCGCACAGGCACAAAGCGATCAGGAACTTAACCGTGACTCGGTAGTTGGTTGGCAGTATATAAGCAATCCGCTCAAAGCCAATGCTGTTTACAAACCCATAAAAAGCCAATATGGCACTTACTCTGTATGGCAACAGCAAGCATCAGATATCCTCATCAAATGGATACAGCAGTCGTACTTACCACGGGGCCTGGTAATGCGTACCATTGCAAAAAACGATGACCGCTGGACTGTAATGAGTGCAAATGGCTCTAATGGTTCATTGCATGGTTACGGCGTAAATTTTTTAGGCTATGGAGCAAAATTTGTTAATGGGAAAATAGACCTCCATTGCTGTGAACAGGGACAAAAACTGACTGTCGGGTTTAATGATTTTCCGGGTGAAAATATTATAGGCTTTAATCCAGGAGGCCTATATTTTTATGCAGAGCACGCACAGTTTACAAGCGGTGATGATGATGCCCAATTGGCTAAGGAAGGTATTGACAAAAAAATTCAACCCAATCTCTATAAATACCGCACTTATCTTGATCACTACCACGATGCGGGCTATCAAATGTTTAAGGTTGGCGTTGTGGTTCCTAAAAATGGCGAGTGGCCTTTTAAACCAGTGCTGGTAAAAGATGCCGTGGCATATATACAACAGCAAATGGCGGCTTACCCGGGCATCATGCAAAAAAAACCTTATGCATTGAAAGGAGTGCAGGATGCACTGGAGCGCTTAAAACCTTATTACAACGAGGTGGCAAAATTAGATTCCCGTATCAATTATAATAATGCTATCAAAGATGGTACTGGTCATTACTTGCTCAATCCCGAAGTAATTATAAATGGAAAACCAATCAATAAAACCTTTCCGGAGTACAATATTCTTGTTTCTACCACACAGCAAACAGTTGACCAGTCTAAAACAGATAATCCGCTTTGGTTGTATGTTAATTTAACACCGAGCCTAATAAATTTACAAGGAAATCCTGCAAAATTTGATCCAAAGTTTGGAACAGAAATACCGCATATGGTGTATTCAATGCTGAATAATTTCAATTTTGATTTTGTGGCCAAATGGCTGGCCCAGCCCGACGCAAGAAAAGGAATGGTTTATACACCTGTAAAAGTTCCAGCAAAATCTACTACCAATATTTTTGTAGTACCTGTCACGGTTTCGGCAACAGCAGGAGCAAAAAACAAAGACCCTAATACTATTTTGTATGAAGACTTTGACGGTTATGCCGAGGGAACATTTTCTGCAAAAAGTTGGCATACTTATGGGCACAATGGTCACGATTTTTTAAACGCTACTCTGAAGACGGTTAATGATCGATCTGGCAAGTGGATTTCTATTCCCAATGAGTTTAGTTTTTACCCTGATTTTAAGCCCCCCCTACCAACTGTATTTACGATAAATTATGATGTTTATTTTGGAAAAGATATCCGCAACAAACGAACACCAATCTATTTTAGAATAGAGACTTATGACAAAAGTCCGAGGCAAAATAGCTGGATAGACCTACACGATTTGAACCGCAATGGGTTTGAGTTTTCGATTGCCATGAGTGGTGAAACACTAACTAATAAAAGATATATGGTTTACGGTGTAGATGAAATAGAAACTAAAAAGCAGATTATGGCATTCAAAGAAAAAGATATTGCCCATGTAAGCATTTCAGTGAATGGTGCATCTGTATCGGTATCCGTAAATGGTAAGGAAATTATGACAGATGCAAATGCATTGCCGGCCGGTAAAATGTTTAAAAGATATGGCTGGTATTGCAACGAACCGAATATGCTGCTGGGAAATATTTATATCAAAAATACAACACCAGTTAAATAATTTCTATGACCTATAATAATTAAAGAAATGAAACCATCATGAGCAAACACTCACAAATAGAAATGAATATTGCTCATGATAGCTTCATAACCGCTAAAAAACAAATTATATACTGATGAAAAAAATATTAATCATTCTGCTTATGCTACCAATTATGGTGAGCGCACAACAAAAGCAAAGCATGGAAGATGCCATGAAGAAAATGGAAGAAATTAAAAAAAAAGCTGACTCCTGAACAGCAAGCCATGATGGATAAAATGGGACTTGAAAAAACAATGAAAACTGCCCAAAAAAATATGCAACAGGGCAATGCAAATGGCGGTGTACAAATAAACACCAACGATCCCAATAAAATACCAGATAAAGTTTTTGTGGGAACAATATCGTCTACACCTGCTACTAAAGAAAGCCTGGTTGCTTACTTAAAACCTATGCTTGCTCAAACAGAAAAAGCTTTAAAGCCAGAACATAAAGCATCGGTACAAAAGCTACTGAACCAAGGCAAAAAAACAGGGCAATACGCGATGATGTTTTGGACACATAATGAATTGGACAAAGCCTTGTACCTGTTGTTAAATACCTGTATCAGCAATCCGGACGATCTAGTTTCTATCAATAACCTTGGCGCATTACTTACACTATCGGGATATGCGCATAAATCTTTACCATTACTATTATATACACAAAAAAATGTACCCAATAGCAGTACATTGCTTAATAATATTGGCCAGGCATACCTGAGCCTTGGCTATGTTGATAAAGCCAAACCGCTGTTTTTATCAGCCATTGCTAAAGATACTGCTAAAGCAGAAGCCTATCGTTCAATGGCATTGATTGCACAAAAGCAAGGCGATAAAACACTTTGCGGCAACTACATTGAAAAAGCAATTGCCAATGGCGATGCAACTTCAGAAAATATAAACCTGCTCAGCCAGGTGGCGCCTAATAAAGATATTTCCGAATATATCAGAAAGCGCTTTAAACAGTTTTATAAAGACCATAGTATTACCAAACGTTTTATTGTACCATCAATTCCGGTATCGTACGGAGAAGCAGTAGAACGAGATGGAGAGGTTGAAACTTATTTCAGGGATTTTAATGCCACCATCAATGCCACCTATAAAACGCAGCAGGAACTTACAAATAAATATTCAGGCCAGGTACAGGATAATGTGGCAAAAAGAATGGCACAAATGCAGCAAGTAATAGCTAATGCAGGCAAACCAGGTTATGCTCAATCTGTGCAGGATATGAAAGCATCTTTAAGTAACCCTTTTATGGCGCAGGGAGCCATCATGCTGGACAGTATAGATAATCCACAATTCAGTAAATCATATTTCAGCAGGATGAAAACAGAAGCTGAAAAAAGATTGAAAAGTGAGAATGAATTGAAACAGGCATTAAAAACAGATTTTGATGATAAAATAAATGCATTGGTAAAAGAAAAAAGCAAGTTGAAAGACGGCGAAGGCCAAGATGCAGCAAATGTAAGGGCGGTAGAAATTGAAAAATCACTCTGTAAACTGAGAACAGCAAGACAGGATCAATGGCTGGAAAAAATTGCCGAAATAAATAATCAATATATCCACAACATGGAAGACCTGCTGAACCAACGGTTACAAGAATATCTTTTTTGGAATACCATTGTAATGCAATCTATGCAAGACCCTACAGCCGTTAACTATGCAGTATATGTAGGTTATATGAAGGATCTCTACAGTCTTGCTTATCCGCTTTTCCCTACCCATGTGGACGGAGGATTCTCAAAACCCTGCAGCGATAACTTGAAAGCAAATAATTACAGAGGAAAAATACACGACTGGGAAAGAGAACATTGCGAAACAGATTTTGGAATGGACCTTAAGGTTGTTGGTGGTAAAATGACTTGTGAAGGCTGGTCTGTTTACGCAGAACTTCCGGGCGGCGAATTTAAATACGAACGAAGTGTGGATCCAGTAACCTGGCAAACAACAGGCCATAGCATTTCTGTAAAAGCGGGCAAGGAGAAAGAATTTGAAATTACCAAAAATCTTGGAGGGAAAATAGGCGCCACGGTAGAAACAACGGTAAAATTTGACGGCAATATGAACCCTGTTGATTTAAGTGTGAAGGGCGAGGCAAGCGCAGAAATAAATGGCCCAATGGGCGGCAGTGCAGGCGTTAACTTAGGTTCAGCGGAACTAAGCGTATCATCAGGTTTTAATGCTGCAGGGCCATCTATACCTGGTTTTGGGAGTGATTTTTTGAAATAAATGAATTAGAAAATGAAAAAAATATTTTTTGTCAGCTTGTTATTTTGTGGGTTTATTGCTCAGTCACAAACCAGTTTTAAAGCATGGGAGGCGAAAATCAATAAAGATAATTGTACCGCAGAGAGTGTATTAAAAGAACCTGGAAGGTTTTGGGATGCTCATATTGGAGGTGTAACTGGTGGGGGCAAAGAAGGTATTTCTTCAACGGAGATAGCCAATGCACAAAAAATGATGCAGGCATTTGAAAACCTAATCAAACCAAAGCTGCAATTTACAGGTGGGCTGGCCAAAGCCAGCTTCGGTCTAAATTCTAAAGCATATTATAATCAGTTTTCTACCTGTAGTTATACGTATAACCTGGGTTTTCATGCATTTGTATGTAATGTGCAAACACATAAGCTGGCCATTGTAGATGAATATCAGGGCGTGCTTAGGGTAAATGGAAATCCATTGTTTCAAACGGTGTTTAATTCTTATGCAGGAAATGCCGCTGCGTATAAAATCCCGGCAAATACCCAGAGTGTAAACGCCCCGTCTATTTCCATATTTAATTACTGTGGTTTTGCAGACAGCAGGGTGGTAAATGCGATCAATAACGGAAAGGGCTTTATTGATCTGGATAGTGAAGTTGTGGGCGGCCTTAGTGAATATCCTGTTGTAGAAAATAAGCCAGGCAAAGGATATGGGATTACATTTCCCAATTCTGGTTTCGTAACCGTAAATAACGATTTTGTATATCGCCATGCTTTTATTACACATACCGACATTCCTTTTTTAATTCCTATTACAAGAAAGAAATTTTTACAGGATATGCTGGAATATTATGACCGGGAAAAAGTGGGGATTGTACCTCAACTCGAAGAAAAAGTAAAAAATAAAATAGCCTATGCAGAATTGAACTTAAAAGAATTCTATGAGGTAAATGCAAGAAAAAAAAACACCGCACAAAACCTATTATCAAACAAAGATGAAAAATGGCTGAACCAGCAGGCTGTTATACCGGGTGATAATAAAGCTTTTGTTGTACCTATCGATCGTAATCGGTATTTGGGCGATGTGTATGGTAATTTTTATTTCACCGAATTTTATACCGGCACCGAAGGCTTCAGTTTGTATCAGGTCAACCCTGAATACCTTAAAAAATATCCGCCCAATGGTACCAAACCAGCAGTGATCGATGTAATGTATCGTTTCAAGCCAAATTATAATTTTTTAATGGGCGTAAAAGAATCTTTTATTGACCAACTTAACCTGGATGAGTTTAGAAAACTGTTACAATAATCAGATAGGCAATGAAGGTGGCATGCAGCTATCGGTTACCGATAAAAAGACAAGTACCTATGCTATTGCAGTTATTACCAAAGCAATTTGCTGACCTTTTTAATATTATTCAGGAACAGATAGTTATGGTGATTATGGGATTGATTATAGTAAATGGTATACGGACAGAAATATAACTGCCATTTAATAAGAAAAAATCATCTTTTTTAATGATTGACCTACGCCGCTAGCAGCGCTATTTTTATTAAAAAATTAAGATTATGAAAAGAGTAATTTTTATCGTTTTCCTAACCCTGGGGGTTGGAGGGATAGCGCAAGCTCAGTTTTTGAGTAAACTCAAAGAAAAAGCAAAAGCAGCTGTGGGAAGTTCAGTTGACCGCTCTACTGATAAGATCGTGGATAAAGCCGTAAACAAAACCGCCGAAAATACTACGGATAAGGCATTAAACAAAACCGGGGAAAAATTGAACAACCTGTTTAAGAAAAAAAATAAGAAACGTGCAGATACCATACCACCTGCAGTTCCTGATTCAAATAAAACGGCTATCAAGCCCGAAAATAAAGACCAATAAGTTTACCAAAGCCCCGGCTTCAAAAGTTGCACCGGTATCAGCAAAAACTGCCAAAATTGCTCCTGTAAATTAGTATGCTGGTAAGTTCAGTAAAAGATCAAATGATCTATAGCAGTTAAGCTATGATTCAGTATCTCAAAAAATGTAGAATAAGAAATGTTGGGGAGCATATAATTCATATTCCAAAATAACTAATTCTCGGAGATGATTAATTAAACTTTTGGACTATCACATGGTCAAACGCTAACGCTTTAATTTGACAAATAAATCAAAATCCACATTTTACATAATGAATTTAAAATAGTTCGGTTTGAGTTTCCTTAAGTTCGCCAGTACGTCTGGAATTTGTGAATATCCCTGATTCGCTTCATGTCTTCAATGAAGCTGTTCGTTAAATAAGAATTTTCGAGTACAACCGCACTTTGAACATTTTAAAGTGCGGTTTTTTAATGCTAAATCTATGTTCCAAGCTGTGTCAGCCTTGTTCAAAGTATTCCTGCTAATGGTTCAGTCTGGTAAAGGGGGAATAGCAGATTAGGTTTGAACTTATTTTTATTTGTTAAGATAGTTAATTACGCTCTCTAACTATAGTGCATTAATTGATCACGGTCTGTGCCGTGCAAAAAAATTAAAAAAATATGCTTAACAAGGCTCGTTGCCCGCAAAAATCAGCTTTGTTTTCAATTAATTCGAGTGTTCTAATAGCTCAATTGTTTTGTTTTTTATAAATGCATCTTTATCCTTTTTTACTTCCACAAGCAGCGCATTTCTCTCTGCTGGCAACGTAAAATATTTATCAGCCCATAAGTTAATTTCGATCATTAAAGGAAGCAGGTCAACACCTTTTTGGGTTAGTTTATATAAGACCTTAGCTTTACTGTCCGGGTGATCCTGTTTGGTAATTACCCCATTTAGTTCCAGCATCTGTAATCGGGAAGCCAAGATATTAGTCGCTATTTTTTCATCCGACTTTAAGAAGTCGCCATACGTACACTCTTTAGAAAACATTAAATCCCTAACAATAAGCAATGACCATTTGTCTCCCCATATATCTAATGAGCTGCTAATGGGGCAATCAGACCGTTTTTTTAAATCTGGCATAAAATAAATTATAAAATTACTTGCAAAATGAAAGTTGTTTATATATTTGCACTTGCAAAACGCAAGCAAATTTACGTAATTAAATTATACATGCAATGGAAACAGCAATAATTTTTGAACCATATAGCTTAAACGAGCTAAATTTAAACAATAGAGTTATCATGGCCCCAATGACAAGGAGCCGTTCCGCAAACCCTGGGAACGTAGCTACGGAGCTTACAGCGCTTTATTATAAACAACGTGCAAGTGCCGGACTAATCATTACCGAAGGAACTTTTATCAGCAAAGAGGCTGTTGGTGTGGTAAACGTGCCTGGTATTTATAGCCACGACCAGATACAGGGATGGAAACTGACTACAGATGCAGTGCATGGCGAGGGCGGAAAAATATTTGCCCAGCTTTGGCATACCGGCGCATATTCTCATCCTGATCTTCATGATGGAAAAAAACCATTGGCGCCTTCAGACATAAATCCTGGGCAGCAGGTATTTACAGCGGAGGGTTTCAAACCATCTGAAGCGCCACAACCAATGGCTATTGAAGATATTAAAAGAACGGTAAATGATTTTAAACAGGCTGCCATCAATGCTTTCGAGGCTGGTTTCGACGGTGTTGAACTGCACGGTGCCAATGGTTATCTGCTGCAACAGTTCTTTAGTAAAAATACCAATCATAGGGAAGATGAATATGGCGGTTCTATCGAAAACCGTGCACGCATCTTATTTGAAATTTTAGATGAATTGAAAGAAGTTGTCGATATCAGGCGTGTCGCAGTTCGTCTAAATCCATCACTTAATGGAATTATGGGCATTTTAGTTGATGACGAAACGATCGCTTTATACGATTATATAGTGAACAAACTTAATGGTTATGGCCTGGCCTACATCCACTTGATAGAACCATTTACAGATGTTTCTGCAATTTCAGATGCCATCCAAGAAGTTGCAAAGCACTTCCGTAAAATTTATAATGGCACTATCATTATCAATAGAGCGTTTACGAATGAAACAGCCAATCAAGTACTAAATGATGGCGATGCTGATTTAGTGTCTTTTGGTGTCCCATTCATTGCCAATCCAGATTTAGTACAACGTTTCAAAACAAACGCAGCGCTAAACCAGCCAGATCAAGCAACTTTTTATACCCCAGGCGAAAAAGGATACACCGATTATTCTAGTCTTAATCATTAAGAAATATTTGGGCGACCGGGCGGGCTTTCCGCGGTATCCCTGTCGCAAACAACAACAATAAATAACAGAGCAAAATGAAAACTACAGGAAACACCATATTTATCAGCGGCGGGAGCGCCGGAATTGGCTTAGCTATTGCCAAAAAATTTAGCGCAGCAGGCAACAAGATCATCATCAACGGACGTAATGAAGAACGCTTGCAAAACGCCCTGAAACAATTGGACAATGCCATGGCAATTCAGGGCGATTTATCGGTCAAAGCTGATAGGTTGAAAATTGCAGAAGAATTAAAAAGTAAACATGCCGACGTAAATATCATCATAAATAATGCTGGGGCTGCTTTTATGAACGATTTAAGCGACAACAATAATAACGCAGCAGCAAAAGCTTACGAGGAAATTAATACCAATTATATTAGTGTAATAGATTTTACTGCGCTTACGTTGCCATTGCTTTTGCAACAAGAAGAAGCGGCAATTGTAAATGTTTCTTCGATTGCGGTATTCAGATCTAACAAATATTTGCCTACTTACTCGGCAAGCAAAGCAGCGCTACATAGTTACACGCAAGGGCTGAGAGATACCTTTTCAGAAAACGGAAACTTAAATGTGTACGAACTTTATCCACCTTTGGTGAATACCGATTTTTCTGCCGAAATTGGTGGTGCAAATGGAATTCCAGCATCGGAAGTAGCGGATGAATTATTTGTAGCATTAGCGGAAAATCAATTTGAAGTTCCGGTTGGCGATACGAAGAAAATCCATGAATTGGTTATTCCAACAACAGAAAATGTTCCTCATTAATTAAGAAAAGCCATGAATTTAAAAGAGAAGACTATCCTCATCACAGGAGGAGGATCGGGTATAGGACTTGAAGCTGCAAAACAATTTCTGCAGATTGGTGCAAAAGTGATCATTACGGGCAGAAATCAAGATAAACTGAAGGCAGCCAAAAAAGCATATCCAAACCTGATTACCATACAAAGTGATGCTGGAAATGAGGATGACGCATATGCGCTTTTTGATAAGGTAAAAGAATTGGGCGGCATCGATATACTCTATAACAATGCAGGCGTTGGTATACCACCAATAAATTTAGGCCTTTCAAATGATGCGCATTTGAAGGGAGCTGCGTATGAAATTCAGGTGAATTATCTTGGCGTTGTCCGTCTCAATAACCTTTTTATGGAGATGCTAAAATCAAGAGAGGAAAGTGCAATCATCAATACTACTTCAATTTTGAGTATGGTGCCTTCACTCATTGAGGCTACCTATTCGGCATCCAAAAGCGCGTTGGCTTTTTACACCAAATCCTTAAGAGAGCACTTAAAAATTCTGGGTGCTAAGGTAAAGGTTTTTGAACTGTTGCCACCTTTGGTTGACACGGATATGGTGGCAGATAGGGAAGATAAGAAAATAAGTCCCGAGCAACTGGTTAAGGAACTGATAAAGGGTCTTGAGCAGGATCAGTACACCATTCGGGTAGGTGATTCGAAGCTCATCTATTTCTTCAACCGCTTTTTCCCTAAATTAGCCTTTGGATTGATTAATCCGAAGAAAACAAATGCAACCTTAAAATCATAAGATGAAAGCATTCTCAATAAAAAAATACGATAAAAAGGGAGTTCTTGAACTTATTGATGTGCCTGCTCCGATAGTAAAGGAAGAAGAAGTATTGGTGGAAATCCACGCTTCGGGCCTTAATGTGCTTGATGCCAAGATAAAATCTGGCGAATTTAAGATGATACTGCCCTATAAACTGCCACTTATTTTGGGGCATGATGTTGCCGGCGTAATTACCAAGGCAGGCACACAAGTGACACGCTTTAAGGTAGGCGATGAAATCTATGCCCGCGTTGCTGATTTTCACATTGGTACCTTTGCAGAGTATATTGCCATCAATGAGAAAGATGTTGCACTTAAGCCCAAGAACATTACCATGGAAGAAGCTGCATCTATTCCTTTGGTTGCCCTTACTGCATGGCAAGCCCTGGTAGAAATGGCCAATCTAAAAAAAGGACAGAAGGTATTTGTCCAGGCAGGTTCTGGAGGTGTAGGAACAATTGCAATACAACTGGCGAAACATCTGGGGGCAACTGTGGCTACAACTGCAAGTGAAAAAAGCTTTGCAATGCTGAAGGAGCTTGGAGCAGATGTACTGATTGATTACAAGAAGGAAGATTTTGAAACTATCCTGAAAGATTATGATGTTGTGCTGAACAGTCAAGATACAAAGACACTTGAAAAATCATTACGGATACTTAAGCCTGGAGGGAAAGCGATTTCGATTTCGGGACCACCAACACCGGCTTTTGCCGAAGCAATTGGTGCCTCTTGGGTTGTTAAAACCGTCTTATCGCTTATTAGCTTTGGCATTAGAAAAAAAGCTAAAAAACTTGGTGTTGATTACTCTTTTTTATTTATGAGGGCAGATGGCAAACAATTGAGCGAAATCACTTCATTGATTGAAACGCGTGTGATCACTCCCGTGCTTGACAAGGTGTTTCCATTTGAACAAACCAACGATGCTTTAGCTTATGTAGAAAGTGGCCGTACAAAAGGGAAGGCAGTGGTAAAAGTGAAATAAAAACCAACGTTGCTTAAACGGTGGTTTTGTCATATTTATCCTAAAATTTGCCTGCTTCCCCATGGCAATAAGTATCCTTATTGGTCGGATAGTCCGGCAAAATGCTAAAGTATTTACTTTGACATTTGCCAAATTTTTTGTTCTAACATAATCTGGTCAAGGTATCCTTGATGAAAATCAGAAAAAAATTCATACTCTTTTTATATGAATCCTTTACGTTCCAAATCCTCGATTATAGGCTCTATAAGCAATAAAAAGCGCTTTAAATGTTCAAAGTATTCTTGCTGATCGGTACAGTTTTTAACACTATGCCAGTATAGTGTTAAAATTTCTCAGGAAAATTATTAAAAAGGTTGCAGGTTAATATCTGCAACCTTTTTTGTTTGTACCACCTCTGGTTTATTCTATCGAAGAAATCA
>Ga0157370_10005937_pt1 | contig 13608 bp, 12 predicted proteins | sample C35metaG_FD_113463 | JGI IMG/M metagenome (GOLD analysis project Ga0157370, IMG submission 113463) | Corn rhizosphere microbial communities from Kellogg Biological Station, Michigan, USA - C3-5 metaG | ecosystem: Host-associated > Plants > Roots > Rhizosphere > Soil | place: USA: Michigan...
CCGAAATCGTGCCTGCACTGCGAGGATCCGCCGTGCGTGCCCGTATGTCCGACCGGTGCGAGCTACAAGCGTGCAGAAGACGGCATCGTGCTCGTCGACTACGACAAGTGCATCGGATGCAAGTACTGCGCCTGGGCCTGTCCCTACGGCGTGCGCGAGGTCGAGAACGAGCGCAAGGTGATGACCAAGTGCACGCTGTGCGTCGACCGCATCTACGACACGGGTCTGCCGCCGTCCGACCGCAGGCCGGCGTGCGTGATGGCGTGTCCGACGTCGGCGCGGCTCTTCGGCGACATCCACGATCCCGAGTCCGAGGTCTCGCGCGCGATCCGGGATCACGCCGGCTACGCGCTGATGCCCGAGTGGGGCACGCATCCGTCCAACCACTACCTGCCGCGGCGCCGGACCGACGCGCACCACCACGACGACCAGCTCGTCCGCGCCGACAATCCGCTGCACATCGAGGGCAGGCAGCCGAAGCCGTCGCCGAAGGATCCGGCGCTCGACGACGTGACGTCTTGGTGAACGTGGGGCGGCCGCGATGAATCCCGCCCTTTCGGTCATCCTCCTCACGACGCTGATCGGCGCGGGGCAGGGGCTGTTCGTCGCGCTCTACGTCGCGACGCTCGTCGCTCCGGGAGGCGTGTCGCCGTACTTCGCCGTCGTCGCAAGTGCGGTTTCTGCGACCCTGCTCGTGCTCGGCCTCGTCGCGTCGTTCTTCCATCTCGGCCGTCCGGAGCGCGCGTGGCGCGCAGCGGCGCGCTGGCGCACGTCGTGGCTGTCGCGCGAAGTGATCGTGCTCCCGGCGTTCACCGCCGCGGTGTTCGCGTACGGCGTCGCGCAGGCACGCGCACCGGCGCCGGCGGTGGAGTGGATCGGCGCGGCGGCGACGTTACTCTGCGTCACGCTGTTCGTCTGTACCGGGATGATCTACGCGTGCATCCGCTTCCTGCAGGAATGGGCGACACCGCTCACCGTCGTCAACTACGCGTTGCTCGGCTGCGCGTCGGGGGCGATGCTCGCGACGGCGCTCGCGGCGTACCTCGAGCCTGCGCTCGTGCCCGGGTACGCCGCTGCGACGGCGCTTGCCACGCTGGCAGGGCTCGCGACGCGCACGCTCTCGCTGGTGCGCAACGCGCGCCTGCGCCCGAAGTCGACCGTGCAGACGGCGATCGGCGTCAAGCATCCGTCGATCCGGCAGATTTCGCCCGGCTTCACCGGCGGCTCGTTCAACACGCGCGAATTCTTCCATCACCGTACGCGCGAATTCCTGCGCGCGATCCGGTGGCTGTTTCTCGTGCTCGCGTTTCCTCTGCCGCTCGCGCTGCTGTGGGCTGGGACCGCGCTTGCGCTTCCCTTCGCGATTGCCGCCGCCTTCGCGATCCAATATGCCGGACTGCTCGCCGAGCGCTGGTTCTTCTTCGCGCAGGCGAATCACCCGCAGAACCTCTATTACGGGCTGACCGGCTGACCTGCGCAAAAGCCGGGACGGACGCGATTCGAATAATCGCCGCGCCGGGTCGGGCGGTGGGGATGCCCCGTCGCGCTCTACACCGACCATGGAGGCAGGGAGTGGGGCAGCGTGACGCGCGAGTTCGGCTGCGCAACGCAGCCGGTGTAGAGCGCGTCACCGTGCCCCACTCCCTAGGCCTCCACGGTCGAACTCGCGCGACGCGGCATTCCCACCGCTACCCGGTCCGGCGAATCCCTGAAGTCGGGTCCGTCCCGGTCTTTGCGAAACGGCGGTGCGACGGGTCAGGGTGAGCGCTTCGCCTCGCGGATCGCGCGCTCGACCCACTGCGGCGTGACGAACTTCGCGTAGTCGGGGAGGACTTCCTGCAGCCGCCCCTGGTCGCGCAGGAACTGCGCCTGCTGCGTGAGCGCTTTGGCGGCGCCTCCGCTCGCGCCTCCACCCAGCCACGCCGGCGACGCCTGCTGGGCGAGATCCGGGAAGCGGTAGCGCGCGAGCGACGCGGCCACCTGCGCGGTCGTCGTGCCGGTCGAAGTTGCGACGGCGCGTGCGCGATCCGAGCGCTCCCCCCACGTGTCGGGATGGGCGCGGTAATCGGCGTCGGCCGCGGCGATTGCCTTGACCAGCGCGACCATGAACGCCGGATTGGCCTTCGCGAATGCCGGATCGACGACCAGGCCGTCGAACGTGCACGCCCCTTCGCCGCAGAGCTCGCCCGAGGTGACCAGTACGCGACCCGACTGCGTCAGCGTCGTCAGCACCGGGTCCCAGACGAAGGCCGCATCGATCGCGTCCTTGCTCCACGCTTTCGCGATCTCGTCGGGATGCAGATCGACGAGCGTCAGCCCGGACGGCGCAATGCCGGCACGCTGGAGCGCGTACAGCAGCTGGTAGTGCGACGTCGAGACGAACGGTGTGGCAACCTTGTGACCGGCGAGCGACGCGAGGTCGGTGATGCCGCTGCCGTTGCGCGCGACCAGCGCCTCGGCCGACGCGATGTCGTCGAGGATCCAGAACAGCTCGACGTCGATCCCTTCGGTCACCGCCGTCGCGATCCCCGCCGAGCCGAGCTCTGCGATCTGGATTCCCCCTGCGGCCAGCGCGCGCACGGCTTCGCCGCTGTCGCCGAAGCGGCGGTACTCGACTCGGTAGCCGGTCGCCTTCTCGACGACTCCGTTCTGCCGGGCCCAGAGCCACGGATCGACGGTGCCGAGGCTCGCGATCGTCACGCTGGTCGCCGGTGCGCCAATTGCGGGCTTCGCCGCATGCTTCGTCGAAGTCTCCGGCTTGCGGTGCGCCGTCGCCGCCTGCGCCGGTGCGGGAATCGCTGCGGCGAGCAGCGTGGCGAGTGCGAACACCGTGGCGAGTGCGCGCGCGAACGCGCGCGGCGTCGTGCGCAGCGCGGCAGTGCCTGCCTGCATCAGCCGGACGCCAGCGTGCGGCGCAGGATCGAGGCGATCTCGTCGATGTCGGATTCGCTCGCGATGAACGGCGGTGCGACGAGGCAGGTGTCTCCGGTCGTCTTCAGATTGAGGCCGCTGTCGAACAAGCGCTTCTGTAGCACGAAGCCGCGATGGCCCGGCGCTCCATCCGGTGCGAGGTCGAAGGCGGCGAACAGCCCGTAGCCGCGGATATCGGTGACGTGCGGCGATCCCTCCAGCGAGAACATCGCGTCGAGGAAGCGCGGCGAAAGCGCGCGCGCGTGCTCGAAGAGCCCGTCGCGGCGATAGATGTCGAGCGTGGCAAGACCGGCGGCGCAGGCGGCCGGGTGGCCGGAGTACGTGTACCCGTGGAAGAGCTCGATCGAGCCTGCTTGCGCCGCGTTCATGATCGTGTCGTGAATGCGCTCCGACGCGGCGACGGCTCCCATCGGTTGCGCCGCATTGGTCAGCGCCTTCGCCATCGTCATCAGGTCCGGCGTGACGCCGAAGCTCTGCGCGGCGAAGGTCTGGCCGGTCCGCCCGAAGCCGGTGATCACCTCGTCGAAGACGAGCAGGATCCCGTGGTCGTCGCAGATCCTGCGCAACCGCTCGAGGTAGCCCTGCGGCGGAACGAGGCAGCCCGACGAGCCGGCGATCGGCTCGACGAAGCACGCGGCGATGTTCTCGGCGCCGTACAGATTGACGAAGCGCAGGAGATCGTCGGCGAGCTCGGCGCCGTGCGCGCCCTGGCCCGGCGTGAAGCGGTTCTCGGGAACCTGCGTGTGGCGCATGTGGACGACGCCGGCGACCCCGGGTCCGTAACGGCGACGGTTATTGACGATCCCCGACAGCGCGACCCCACCGAAGTTGACGCCGTGGTACGCGCGTTCGCGCGAAACGAACATCGTGCGCCCGGCCTCGCCGCGCGCCTGGTGGTAGGCGAGCGCGATCTTCATCGCCGTGTCGATCGCCTCGGAGCCCGAGTTGACGAAGAAGATCCGGTTGAGGTCCCCCGGAGTCAGCTCGGCGACGCGCCGCGCGAGCTCGAAGCTCTTCGGGTGTGCGCGCAGGAACGGCGAGACGAAGTCGAGTTCCCCGAGCTGGCGATGAACCGCCTCGGCGATCTCCTTGCGCGCGTGGCCGGCGGCGCAGCAGAACAGGCCCGACGACGCGTCGATGATCCGGTTGCCGCGGTCGTCCCAGTAGTGCATGCCTTCGGCGCGCACGACGATGCGCGGATCTGCCTTGAACTCGCGGTTCGACGTGAAGGGCATCCACAGCTCGTCGAGCGAGAGCGTGGTACCCGCGGTTCCGGTGTGCAGCGTGTAATCGGCGTGGCCCATCGTGTGCTCCGTTTCCCGGTGCGCCGCAGCGAGGCAGCCGCGGCAGATCGTGATGATAGCTCCGCGCCCGCCGCCGCTACACGCGCAGCCAATTCCGGCAGTCGATGCCGAACCGGCGCTGGAGCTCGTGAACGTCGGACTCGAAGGCACGCGCGAGCGCTGCGCGCGTGTGCGGATCGATCGACGCGGCGTGCGGGATCGCGTTCACCTCACGGCGCGCGACCTGTCCGAAAGGCGCTATCGCGAGGAATGCCGCGACCTGCGCCAGCGCATTCGAAGGGTCCTCGCGCAGGTCCTCGCTCCTGAGGATCAGGAGCTGCTCGCGCGGAAAATGACCCAGGATCCGATCGAGTTGGCGCACGTAGTGCCCGCGGTCGGCATACGACCACCACGGGTGCTGGCGCGGATGCGCGGTGGCACAGCGTGAGGCCTCGGTTCGAATCGCCTCGGCGAAGTCGAGCGCATCGCGCCCCTTCGCGCGCTGCATGTTCCAATGCGAGTAGGCACGCTCGATGGGGTCGCGCAATACGACGATCCACTTCATCGCCGGGTTGTACTGCCGGATGCGCGCGGGGGCCGGCTCCCAGTACATGTAGATCGGGGTCGCGTCGCAGAGCGTTCTCGTCGAGCCGGTTGGACGGAACTTCGCGTGATAGGCCGGGTAGTCGACCGACTCGGCATCGAACAGCCAATCCGAGTCGAAGAAGTGGACTTCCTTCGCATCGGGGACGCACATCTCGGGGTGCTCGAACAAATAGGAAGCGAGCGCCGTCGTGCCGCCTTTCTGCGTCCCGCCGACGACGCAACCCACGGTCGTCACCGCCTGCGTTGCGCCGGCCTCTTCGTGCGGCGCCCTGCGTGTGCCGTAGGCCGACAGGGCTTTGCGGCCCTCGAAGGCCGGGCTAGGCGGCGACATTGCGCAGATCGAAGCGCATCGTCGCGAGGTCGCCGAGCATCCACGTCGCCGGTGCAGCGAGACCGGCGACGGTGCCCGGGTTGACGAGCCACGTGCGACCGCCCTTGATGGTCGCGACTTCGTCGACGCGTCCCTCGTGCGAATGTCCACAGCAGACGAGATCCCAGTCGCCGGTGCAGGCCATCGCATAACCGTACTCGGGGTAATGGACGACGAAGATGCGCCGCCCGCCCAGCTCGATCCTCGCATCGGCGCCGTGGTAGGTGAGCCGCCCGTCGCTTTCGCGCGCCCACCGGCACAGTGAAACCGGGTCGCCGAGGTTGTTGCCGTGGATCACGTGCAGCGGAAGGCCGGCGGCGAGTGCGGCGCCAAGGGTCTGCGTGCCGATGATGTCGCCGCAGTGGATGACCGCTTCGGCGCCTTCGGCGGCAGCCCTGCGCACCGCGTGCGCGAGCGGATCGGCGCGATCGTGACTGTCCGAGACGATGCAGATTTTCATCGGCTTCGCATCATAGCCCACCGTCGGTGCCGCCGCCGGGTCGCCGGCCGCGCCGAACGCGACGCGCGAAGCGGTCAATTTATGGGGCTATCAGCATTTTCGCGCGACGCGTTCGCTTCGTTGCGCTAGCGTGACCGAATGGTTCCTTCGAGCGGGCGACTGCCATGACCGACCTCGTCCCGCCGCACGGAGGCGGCGCTCTGCGACCGCTGCGGCTCGACGGGGCGCATCGCGCCGACGAGCTCGCGCGCGCCGCGGCGCTGCCGAGGCTTCGCGTCAGTTCCCGCGAGAAGGGCGATCTCGTGATGCTCGGGCTCGGCGGTTTTACGCCGCTCGCCGGATTCATGTCGCACACCGACTGGCGCGGCGTTTGCGACGACATGCGTACGGCCGACGGGGTGTTCTGGCCGATTCCGATCACGCTTTCCACCGATGCCCCGACGGCCGATTCGATCGCCGACGGCGGGGACGTCGCGCTGGTCGATCCCGACGACGACTCGATTCTCGCGACGATGACCGTCACCGCGAAGTACCGGATCGACAAGGCGCACGAGTGCCAGTCGGTGTTCAGGACCACCGATCCTGCGCATCCTGGCGTACGGATGGTGATGGAGCAAGGCGACGTGAACCTCGCCGGACCCGTGCGTGTGCTCGGCGACGGGGGATTCGGCGCCCGCTACGGCGCCCTCTTCAAGACGCCTGCCGAGACGCGCGCCGCATTCGAGCAGCTCGGCTGGTCGCGCGTCGCGGCGTTCCAGACCCGCAACCCGATGCATCGCTCTCACGAATACCTGGTCAAGATCGCGATAGAAGTGTGCGACGGCGTGCTCGTGCACTCGCTGCTCGGCCATCTCAAGCCGGGCGACATCCCGGCCGACGTTCGCACGCGCGCGATCGCGACGCTGATCGAGCGCTACTTCAGGCCGGGAACCGTGATGCAGGCCGGCTACCCGCTCGACATGCGTTACGCGGGGCCGCGCGAGGCGCTGCTGCATGCGTTGTTCCGGCAGAATTACGGCTGTGCCTACCTGATCGTCGGCCGCGATCACGCCGGAGTCGGCAGCTACTACGGGCCGTTCGATTCGCACCGCATCTTCGACTCTATTCCACGCGATGCGCTGGTCATTGAGCCGCTGCGCATCGACTGGACGTTCTGGTGCTACCGCTGTGGCGGCATGGCATCGGCACGCACCTGCCCGCACGAGGATGTCGACCGGCTGCTCGTCTCGGGCTCGAAGCTGCGCATGTGGCTCTCCGAGGGCCAGCCGGTGCCGCCCGAATTCAGCCGCCCCGAAGTACTCGAGGTCCTGCGCGGGTACTACGCGTCACTCGATCCGCGCGACAAGATCGCGGTCCGCGCGACCGGGCACTCGGCGCGCTGACCCGGCGGCGCGAGCGCGTCCGGACCCGGCTGCGTCCGTCGCTGCCGACGCTCCGGAAGCGAGCCGCTCCTTCGCGAATCGCACGAACTCGACGACGACCCGCGCGAGGATCCGCTCGCGGGGATAGACGACCGAGAGATGGCGGATCAGCGGCGGCTCGAGCGCGATCTGCACGAGGTCACCGAGGCGCACCTCCTTTTCCGCCGTCGCGCGCGAGATGATCGCGAAGCCGAGTCCGGTCGCCACGAGCCCCTTCAGCGCCTCGGGGCTGCTCGCCTCCATGACGAGCTGAAGCGAATCGAGTCCGAGCCCCGCCGCCTGCAGGTAGCGGTCGATCACTTCGCGCGTGCCCGATCCCGGCTCGCGGCTGATGTACGGGTATTCGGCGAGCATTTCGGGGGACGCCGGGCCGCGCTTCGCCAGCGGATGGTCCGGCGCGCAGACGATCTGCAGCTCGTCGTCGCAGCAGACGTCGGTCTCCAGCGTGCGCAGGTGCGAGTCGCCTTCGATGAAGCCGAGGTCGAGCTCGCGCTCGGCGACGCGCGCCTGCACCGACTCGGAGTTCGCCACGATGAGCTGCGGAACGATTCCCGGATGCTGCGACGTGAATTCGCCGATGATTCGCGGCAGCAGGAACTCGGCGATCGTCGTGCTGGCGCCGATCGCGAGGGGACCCGCCTCCTCGCCGTTGTGCTCCTTCACCCGCGCGTCGAGATCGGAGGAGAGCTGCATGATGCGCTCGACGTAGTCGAGGGCGATCCGTCCTGCAGGCGTGAGGACGATGCCTCCGCTGACGCGGTCGAACAGGCGAGTATTGAAGTGCTCTTCGAGCTGGCGGATCTGGAACGTCACCGCGGGCTGCGTCATGCATAGCGCGTCGGCCGCCTTGGTGAACGACCTGTGCTTGGCGACGGCGAGGAACGCCTGGAATCGACGGTCAGCCATGGGGCGCTGCGCTTCCGCAATGCGACTCGATCCGTTGATCATACCCCGGCGCCCAGTCCTGGCCGCCAAGCCGGCGCTCAGCGGCGGAGCGGGGTTCAGGCGACGGGTTCGCGCAGCGCTCGCGAACGTCGATTCTTCGCCAGGATGCCGATGACGCCATCGGCAACCGTCTGCGCGCGGCGGGCAAGCTCGTCGAGCCGGCCGGCCCGGTGGTCGATCGCGAGAACTGCGACAAGTTGGCCCTCGTGAACGCGGGCTCCCCGCAGCGAAAGCGCCACCAGGCGGCCCGAGGCACCGGCGCGCACCGGAGTGGCGTCGATCTGTCCGATGATGCTCCCCGCGTCGACCTCGGTACCCAGTCGAAGCCCGGTGTGGAACGTGCCGTCCCGGGACGCCGCGACCCACCCTGCCGCGCCTGCATCATCGAGCTGCCATGGCAGACGCGGATCCGTCTCCGGCACGCCTGCGGCGATCACGATCGGCCCGCCGGGTACGTCGCGGAGCGTGCTCGCGCCGTTGTCATTCGCCATCCGCGCGTCGATCAGGAACACCGGAGAGAGGGCCCGTGCGAGGCCCTGCCACGACCAGGTCGTCGCGGCGACGAGCTTCTGCCGGTCGATCACCTCGGGTACGCTCTTGACCGAAGAACAGAAGCACGCGGCGACGCCCGCGAGTTCGGCCGTACCGAAGTACCAGGCCTCGACAAAGGACAGCGAACGAAGCGGGCACGCGGGATCGACATCGTCAGTCAGCACGACCCCGTATCCGGCGCAGTGCAGGGCGCGCCCGATGGCTGACGCAATTTCGTCGGAGCCCAGCACGATCGCGATCTCCGCGCGGACCAGGGTCATCGCCCGGACCCGGTTGCGGGTCGCCGCGCTTCGGCGTGGTTCGCCGCGGCGTGCGCACTGCCGGGCGCAGAGCGTTCTTGCGGTCGTTCATGCCGCGCTCCGGCGTCCTCGACTGCCTCCGCCGGGTTCGCCTGTCGCCGCAGGTAAAGCTTCGGCCACGATTGCGCCCGCTTGCGCGTGCCACAGCGTACTCTCGCGGTGACGATCATTCTGCGTTGCTCCGGATGTGTGCCAACGTATGCTCTTCCACCGAACGGGTGGGGCGGCATTTGTTGCGCCATCGACCCGGTCGATCGGACGCGGTGCCGTGCACGCCTTCGTTCCGCCCCATTTGCATGGAGCGTAGTGGCTGTTTGTGACAGCAATGCGTCGGCCGCGTCGATTCGTGGTCCGGAAATCCGCGGCGCCGACCGTCGATGTGGGATCGCGCCGACTGTCATCGTTCTGTCATGAGCCGACCGCAGAATGCCGGCAGGCCGGTCGTTGAACCGGGAACCGAGGAGAAAGAAGTCATGCACAGTGCTCTTGCGAAAATCGCCGCGCTCGCGTCGCTGATCGTTGCGTCGGCGGGCCATGCCGCCGGCATCACCGGCGCAGGCTCGACCTTCGCGTATCCGATCTTCGCGCGCTGGTCCGCCGCGTATCACGCCGGTGGCGGACCCGAGGTCAACTACCAGTCGATCGGCTCCGGTGCGGGGATTGCGCAGATCAAGGCGAAGACGGTCGACTTCGGGGCCTCCGACATGCCGCTCACCGTCGCCGATCTCGAGAAGGCGGACCTCATCCAGTTTCCGGCGATCATGGGTGGCGTCGTGCCGGTGGAACCTCCAGGGGGTTGCACCGGGTGCGCTCAAGCTGACCGGGGCGCTGCTCGCAGACATCTACCTCGGAAGCATCAAGAGCTGGAACGATCCCGCCATCGTGAAGCTCAATCCCGAGCTGAAGCTCCCGAATGAGCCGGTCACCGTCGTGCGGCGCTCCGATGGTTCGGGGACGACGTTCATCTGGACCAATTACCTCTCCAAGGTGAGTGCCGGGTGGAAGAACAAGGTTGGTTCGGGAACGGCGGTTTCCTGGCCCGAGGGGGTGGGCGGCAAGGGCAACGAAGGCGTCGCCGCCTACGTCCAGCGGATCAAGGGGTCGATCGGCTACGTCGAGTATGCGTACGCGAAGAGGAACTCGATGGCGTACGCGCTGGTCGCGAACCGCGAGGGCCAGTACGTGCAGCCGGACATCGCATCGTTCCAGGCAGCTGCGGCCTATGCCGACTGGAAGAATTCGCCGGGCTTCTACGTGATCATCACCGATCAGCCCGGCAAGACGACGTGGCCGATTGCCGGTGCGACGTTCGTGCTGATGCACAGGACCGCGACCCATGCGGCGGCCTCGGCCGAGGCCCTGAAGTTCTTCGACTGGTCGTTCCACAACGGCCAGAAGATGGCGGAAGAACTCGACTACGTACCGCTGCCGGCCAATGTCGCCGCGATGATCGCCACGGAATGGCGCTCGGGGATCAAGGATTCGTCCGGCCATCCGATCTGGAAATGACCGTGGCGCTATGATGGCGGCCTCCGAGTCAGGGCCGCCATCGATGCCGACCGACCATGCCGCGCCGGGAGCGGGCCCGCAGCGACTGCGGGCAGGTTCCCGCGCGTTCGAGCGGACCTCGCCGGGTCGCAGGTCGCCGTCGCGCTGGCAGGACACGCTGTTCGAGCAGTCGACACGGTTCTTCGCGATCCTGGTGCTCGTGCTCCTCGCCGGCATCGTCGTGGCGCTCGCGATCGCGGCGGCGCCCGCGCTCGAGCGCTTTGGCCCGGCGTTCTTCGTCACCAACGTCTGGAACCCGGTCGAGCTTCGCTTCGGCGCGCTCGCGCCGATCTACGGAACGCTCGTCACCTCGGCGATCGCGCTCGTCATCGGCGTTCCGGTGAGCTTCGGCATCGCGCTCTTCCTCACCGAGATGTGCCCGGCGGCGCTGAGGCGGCCGCTCGGAACCGCGGTCGAACTGCTGGCGGCGGTGCCGTCGATCATCTACGGCATGTGGGGGCTCTTCGTGTTCGCGCCGTTCTTCGCTGACTACATCCAGCCGGCGCTCTCCGCCACGCTCGGCCGCCTGTGGGTGATCGGGCCGCTGTTCCAGGGCGCGCCGATCGGCATCGGCATGCTCGCGGCAGGCCTGATCCTCGCCGTGATGGTCATTCCGTTCATCGCATCGGTGATGCGCGACGTGTTCGAGGTGGTGCCGCCGGTGCTCAAGGAATCGGCCTACGCCATCGGCTGCACGACGTGGGAGGTCGTGCGGCACGTCGTGCTTCCGTATGCGCGTGTCGGCGCGATCGGCGGAATCATGCTGGGCCTCGGCCGGGCGCTCGGCGAGACGATGGCGGTGACGTTCGTCATCGGCAACGCGTTTCGCATCCACCGGTCACTCTTCGAGCCCGGGAACTCGATCGCCTCGGCGATCGCCAACGAGTTCAACGAGGCGTCGGATCCCGTCCACCGCGCGTCGCTGATCGCGCTGGGGCTCGTGCTGTTCGCGCTGACGCTCGTCGTGCTCGCCGCGTCGCGCCTCCTGATCGGGCGCCTCGCCCGCCGCGCCGGAGCTGCCGCGTGAGCGACGCACGCCGCGCGCTCTACCTGCGGCGCCTGTGGGTCAACCGGATCAACCTCGCCATGTCGCTCGCGACGATGGCGATCGGTATGCTCTTCCTGCTCTGGATTCTCGCCGTGCTGTTCGGCAAGGGGTTGGGCGCGATGTCGCCCGGCCTCTTCACCCGGATGACGCCGCCGCCCGGCGCTGCCGGTGGCCTCGCCAACGCTATCTACGGGAGCCTGGTGATCGTCGGGACGGCCACGCTGATCAGCACGCCGATCGGGATCTTCGCAGGGATCTGGCTCGCCGAGTATGGTCGCGACCGCTGGCTTGCCGAGGCGACGCGCTTCGTCAACGACATGCTGCTGTCGGCGCCGTCGATCGTGCTCGGCCTCTTCGTCTACACCGTGTACGTCGTGCGCGTCGGCCATTTTTCGGGGTGGGCGGGCTCGATGGCGCTCGCGCTGATCGCCATTCCCGTGGTCGTGCGCACGACCGAGAACATGCTGCGCCTCGTACCGCACAGCCTGCGCGAGGCGGCCGTCGCGCTCGGCGCCCCGATGTGGCGGGTGATCCTGATGGTCACGCTGAAGGCAGTACGCGGCGGAGTGATCACCGGCATCCTGCTCGCGATCGCCCGCATCTCGGGCGAGACGGCACCGCTGCTCTTTACGGCGTTGAACAACCAGTTCTGGAGCGGCGACATGGCCGGGCCGATGGCGAACCTGCCGGTGGTGATCTTCCAGTTCGCGATGAGCCCGTTCGCCGACTGGCAGGCGCTCGCCTGGGCGGCGGCGCTGCTGATCACTCTGACCGTGCTGCTGCTCAACATCCTCGCGCGCACGGTGTTCCGGGTGCGCGGCGTGCGCTGACGGTGGTGTCCTCGACGATGAATATCCAGAGTCTTCCCGCCGGGTTCGCCAGCGCTCCGTCCGCTGCGCGTGCAGCCGACGCCCCGGCGTACGCTGCTGGGCCGGAGGGGCAGCGAACTGTCGAAGCACCGCCCCCGAAGGTGTCGATTCGCGACCTCGACTTCTACTACGGCGGCTTCCAGGCGTTGAAGTCGATCGCCCTCGACATCGGCGAGCGCGAGGTGACCGCGTTCATCGGACCGTCGGGTTGCGGCAAGTCGACGCTCTTGCGCACGCTGAACCGGATGTATTCGCTCTATCCGAACCAGCGCGCGACCGGCGAGATCGTGTTCAATGGCGAGAACATCCTCGATCCGAAGACCGACCTCAACCTGCTGCGCGCGAAGGTCGGAATGGTGTTCCAGAAGCCGACTCCGTTTCCGATGTCGATCTACGACAACATCGCGTTCGGCGTGAGGCTCTACGAGCGGCTGTCGTCGCGCGACATGGATGAGCGCGTCGAATGGGCGCTCACCAAGGCGGCGATGTGGAACGAGGCGAAGGACAAGCTGCGCCAGAGCGGCACCGCGCTCTCGGGAGGGCAGCAGCAGCGGCTGTGCATCGCGCGCGCCGTCGCCGTGCGTCCCGACGTGCTGCTGCTCGACGAGCCGACGTCGGCGCTCGATCCGATCTCGACGGCGAAGATCGAGGAGCTGATCTCCGAGCTCAAGGCCGACTACACGATCGCCATCGTGACGCACAACATGCAGCAGGCGGCGCGCGTGTCGGACCGCACCGCGTACATGTATCTGGGCGAGCTCGTCGAGTACGGCGAGACCGACCAGATCTTCCTGCGCCCGCAGCGTAAGGAAACCGAGGATTACATCACCGGCCGCTTCGGCTAGGGCCGCGGGAGCACGACCATGACCGAGCACACCAACAAGCAGTTCGACGCCGAGATGGAGGCGATCCGCAGCGGCGTCCTCTCGATGGGCGGCGTCGTCGAGCAGCAACTGACGCGCGCCACCGCAGCGCTGGAGAAGGAGGACGACGCCGGCTTGCTCGATGCCGTCGGCGCGGACGAGGCGGCGATCAATCGGCTGCAGGTCGCGATCGACCAGCAGTGCGCGCAGATCATCGCGCGGCGCCAGCCGACGGCGGTCGATCTCCGGATGATTCTCACGGTGAGCAAGATCGTCAACGATCTCGAGCGGATCGGCGACGAGGTGAAGAAGATCGCCCGGAAGGCCGCCGAAACCTGGGGCAACACGAGACTTGCGCAGGTGCGCATCTACGACGCCGCCAAGGCGCTCGGCACGACGATGACGATGCTGCG
>Ga0157370_10005938_pt1 | contig 13604 bp, 13 predicted proteins | sample C35metaG_FD_113463 | JGI IMG/M metagenome (GOLD analysis project Ga0157370, IMG submission 113463) | Corn rhizosphere microbial communities from Kellogg Biological Station, Michigan, USA - C3-5 metaG | ecosystem: Host-associated > Plants > Roots > Rhizosphere > Soil | place: USA: Michigan...
CGGCGCCGTGATCGGCGGTACGTCGGCCGGCGCGGCGGTGATGTCCGAGCTGATGATCACCGGCGACGAGCGACACCCCGGAGGCGCGCGACGCGACACGTCGAGCGCGTATCTCACGATTGCGCGCGACAACATCGTGATCGACACGGGCTTCGCGCTGATCCGGGACGCAATCGTCGACCAGCACTTTCCCCGCCGCAAGCGACCCAACCGGCTGATCAGCGCCGTGCTCGAGCGGCCGCCGCACCTTGGTGCCGGAATCGACGAGTCGACCGCCCTCATCGTGCACTCCGACGGACATTGGACGGTCGAAGGCGCGAGCGTGGTGACGATCTACGATGCGCGCGCGGCCCGGATCACGCCGCCGGCGGACGGCGCACTGGGCGCCTCCGACCTTCGCATGCACGTGCTGCCGGCCGGAAGCAGCTTCGATCCGCGCACCGGCCGCGCCGTCTTGCCGTAACCAGCGAGGCTGTTACCGGCCGTGCGCCTCGAACGCCTTGATCTTGTCCAAGCGCCTGCGGTGCCGTTCGGCGCCGGAGAACTGTGCGCGGAGAAAGGCGGCGACAAGCTCGGCGGCGAGTGACGGACCGATCACGCGAGCGCCGAGGGTGAGCACGTTCATCGCGTCGTCCTCGACGCCCTGATGCGCCGAGAACGTGTCGTGGCAGAGCGCGGATCGGATTCCGGCAAACTTGTTCGCCGCGACCGACGCGCCGACCCCGCTTCCGCAGAGGAGGACGCCGCGCTCGGCGCGGCCGTCGAGGACGGCACGAGCGACTCGCTCGGCGAAGTCCGGGTAGTCGTCGCCGGATACGATCTCGAAGGCGCCGCAGTCCAGCACTTCGTGCCCGGCGCCGCGAATCGCGTCGAGAATGGTCGGCTTGAGCGCGAAGCCGGCATGATCCGTCCCCACCGCGACGATCACGGGGCCGCGGCGACGCGATGCGGGACAGTGTGGTCGTAGACCAGGCGCGAGATGTCCACGATCAATTGGCGCGCGACCTTCTCGTCGGGAATGCCACGCGTGAGCACGACCAAGACATAGGGTTTTCGGTTCGACGGATAGACGATGGCGGCGTCGTGCAGGACGCCGGTGATCCAACCCGTTTTGTGGGCGACCTTCGTGCCGGGGGGAAGTCCGGCGGGGATTTCGGCGCTGAATTCCTGCCGGAGCAGGATGTCGCGCATCGCGTCGCAGCTCGCCCGCGACGCGGCGCGTCCCGTCTCGATCGCCTCGAGCAGCACGGCCAGATCGCGCGCGGTGGTGGTGTTGTTCAACCCGGCGCGGAAGGCCTTGTTGTCCTCGACGCCACGGAGCACCCGAATATTCTTGGCGCCGAGCTGGTGCGCCGTAGCGTCGGCGTGATTCGCGCCGACCAGCTCGATGAGCGCGTTCGTCGAGAGATTGCTCGAGCGCGTGATCATGCGATCGATCAGCTCCCGGACCGGAACGCGTTTTCCGACGGCGGCGTACGCCGAGCTGTCGGAGTCGTCGCCGGCGTCGAGGCTGTACGGCGAGCCGTCGACGATGGAGGCGAACTGATTGATCAGCAGAACTCCTTGATCGAGGCGCAGTGCCCCGGCATCGACGCGTCGAAAGAGCTCGATCATGACCGGCACCTTCATGGTGCTGGCCGCGTGGAAGCTGTCGTCAGCGTTCTCGAACAGCGTGTCGCCCGAGCCCAGATCATGGAATGCCACGCCGGCAACCGCGCCGCTCACGGCGGCTATCCGGCGCTCGATCATGGACTTAAGAGAGTCCGAGTGGGCCACGACGCCCCGCGCCGATCCCTGTCCGCCAAACATCAGGGCAAAAGTGAGGGAGATGGGTACCGAAATCGTCAGCATGAGGCGAATATGGATTGCCGTGATCACCGTTACAAGCGCTTTCCTGTTGCCTTCGCCATTGTCCACTCGTTTACCAGATGAGCCACCAGGCGCCTGCGTCCGGGTCCGTTAGAGGCTAACCCACATGTCGTTTTCGAACCAACAACGCCCAGAGGACCAGGCAGGCGTGATCCCGGTGAGTAGCCGTCGCGAGCGCGTCAGGTTCGCCGACTTCACTTTCTTGCGAACGCCCAACGGCCAGTGCTCGGCCGAGGTGGCGCTGGAGTGGGACAACGTCACGTACGTCGGTCGCTCGACGGGACAATCGAGTCCGTTGGGCGATTTTCGTGTCGCCGCGGAAGCGGCGTTGCGCGCCCTCGAGGATTTCGCAAAGGGCGGGGTGCATCTCGAGCTGTTGGGTGTGAAGCACATTCGCGCGTTCGACGCGAACCTTCTGATCGTTTCGGTCTCGGTGCGCGAAGAAGCGCAGCTCACGCGCCTCGTGGGATGTTATCTGGCCGAGACGGACACACGCCGGGGCGCGGCCATGGCGGTGCTCAACGCGACGAACCGGGTACTGGGAAACTACCTCTCGATGCGGTAGGTCGGGCTCGGTGTGATCGATTGAGAACATTTGCGGCGGCTGGGCGTTCGTCCAGCGGCCGCTTTTGTTGACGCGGAGCGCGATGCCGCATTTCGAATTCGGAGAGTAGAAGTGGCGAAGACCTACCTGTTACCGATTTTCGCGACGGCGGCATTGTCCGCCGGCTGTCTCCACTCCGGACGACAGGTTTCTGCGCCGACACCGGCGACCGCGACCGCCGCGGCGTCGGAGAAGCCGGCGGTGGTCCAGCAGGCGCCTGTTCCGGCCCCGCCGGCGCCCCCGGTCGCTGCGCCAGCGGCTGCCGCGCGCGTTTCGACGCCGTCCGCCGCGGGCGCCGCAAAGGACACGTCGCTCGTGAGCTCCACGGAGGTGACTCGCCGCGCGGTAGACGTCTTCGGCGACAGCACAGCAACCGATTCGAGCGCGATGGGCGATTCCGCCGCAGCCCCATCCTGGGACATCGACGTACGATCGTACGAATCCATGGCGCGCGTCGAGCACTACGTTCGCCTGTTCAGCGGGCCGGCCAAGGAGCACGTCGAGGCCCGGCTGGAAGAGGGCACGCGCTACGAGCCGATGATTCGCGCCAAGATGCGCGAGGGCGGCCTTCCGGAAGACATGTACTATCTGGCGATGGTCGAAAGCGGCTTCGACCCGAACGCCTACTCGCGAGCGGCCGCCGTCGGCATGTGGCAGTTCATGACCTCGACGGCTCGGGACATGGGAATGCGGGTCGACTGGTGGATCGACGAACGCCGCGATCCGATCAAATCGACGGCCGCCGCGGTCCGATTCATCAAGGACCTGAAAGAGCAATTTGGGTCGCTGTACCTGGCGGCGGCTGCCTACAACGGCGGTCCTGGCCGCGTGGCGCGTGGGCTCAGCCGATACGCCGACGACCTCGAGGGTACGACGGGCGACGACCTCTTCTTCGCGTTGGCCGGGAAGGATTATCTGCGTAACGAGACGCGAGAGTACGTGCCCCAACTCATCGCCGCGGCGCTCATCGCCAAGGAGCCGGAGCGGTACGGCATGAAGCTCACGACGCTGCCGCCGTTCGAGTACGACTCCGTGCGCGTCGGCCCGGCGACGCCGATCGCGGCGATCGCCGACGCCGCGAACACCAGTGTGGCTCGAGTGCAGGAGCTGAATCCGCAGGTCCTTCGCGGAATGACTCCTCCGAAGGACTCGTTCTTCGTTCGACTCCCGGTCGGCGCCGCGAACGGCTTCGACGATTCGCTCGCCGCGCTTCCGGTGAGCGAGCGGAAGGCGTTGTCGACGATCGTGTCCAAGAAGGGGGAGAGCAACGCGTCGATCGCAAGAAAGGCGGGCATCGCGACGCGCCAGATCGCCATCTACAACCCCAAGCTCAAGCACCTCAAGAGCGGGAACCTGGTGCCCGGCGAGACGGTCCTGGTGCCGACACCGGCGGTCGTCGCCGCGTCGGTCGCGGTACCGGATCCGGCGATCGAGCGATACTCGAGCTCCCGCTCGGCGACGATGCACGTCGTGAAATCGGGCGAGACGCTGAGCGGCATTGCCAAGAAGTACCACACGACGACGGCGGCACTGATGCGGGCGAACGGGCTGCGCCGCGCACTGATCTTTCCCGGCCAGAGTCTCGTCGTCCACGGTGCGTCGCACAGCTCGATAAAGAAGAGCGCGTCCAGGGGCAAGAAAAAAGTGAGCGCCGCGAAACACGGCGCCCACTGATTCCCACCGCCTGACCGCAACGGTCGGGCGCTACTGGATCAAGCCTTTTCCCTTGTAGCCACGCATCACCGAGCGGTCGTAGCCGTTGCCCGGGTCCACCCCGGCGCGTACGTCCCGCCAAACGGCGTCCTCACCTCGATTGTACGCCAGCAGCGCCAGGCTGACGTTTCCCTTGTACATGTCGAGCAGGGTTCGGAGATAGCGGAACCCGACGCGAAGGTTCACCTCGCCGTTGAACAACTGCTCGCGGGTGACGTTCTTCTCATACAGCTTGGCGGTGCTCGGCATGAGCTGGGTCAGCCCGACCGCTCCCACCTTGCTGATGGCGTGCTCGTTGAACTCGCTCTCCAGCCGAACGAGCCTGAAGGCGAGCTCGGGGTCGATGCCTTCGCGAAGAGACGCGTCGAATACCTTGCCGGCCATGCCGGCGGTAATGCCGTACTTGTTCGAGTACTGTATGATCTTGTTGGCCCGCTCGTACTGAGCGTGGGCCAAGGTCAATTCTCCTCTTGCTGACTCGAGCTCCTGGCGCAGCTTCCGGGCGTCTCCGAGCGAAAAGAACGAGGCTCGGTCCCCAGTCACCGCGGGCTCGGCGTTCGCCGTAGCGGTTTTGCGGCTCGCGAGGACAACCATCGTCACCGCGATCGAACCGGCACCGAAGAGCATTTGCTGGATGCGTCTTCGTCGCCGTACCGCATCACCCCGGTGGACGTACGTCCCACGTAGGTTGCGCATAAGTTTTTTATTGGCAACAGGTTAACTTCGGTCCAGCGGTACTACTTCGTACTGCTGGACTCACGATAAGCGCCTGAGCTCCCTTCATCAACTCTTGCATAATCCCCGCCAAGGCCACCTGACTTCGCTGCCAGCGATATATCGGAGATTTGCATTTCGCGATCGAGCGCTTTCGCCATGTCATAGACCGTGAGGAGCGCCACGGACACCGCCGTCAGCGCCTCCATTTCCACTCCGGTCCGTCCTGTCGTCTTCACCGTGGCCTCGACCCGAACCCCCGGCACCGAGTCGTCGGGTGTCAGCTCGATCTGGATGTCGTCCAGCACGAGCGGATGGCAGAGCGGGATCAAATCGCTCGTCTTTTTCGCCGCCATCACTCCGGCAACACGAGCGACGCCGAGCACGTCGCCTTTCTTCACCTGGGCGTTCACGATGGCGGCGAGGGTCGCCGGGCGCATGCGAACGAGGCCGGTCGCGCGCGCCACACGCCGCGTCTCCGGCTTACCGGCAACGTCCACCATCCGCGCCTCGCCCGACTCGGCGACGTGCGTGAGCTTGTCGGTCATCGGATGAGCGACGAGATCTCGTGGAGCAGCGACGCGGCGACCAATTGCGGGCTCACGTTGCCTCCAGCCAGCTCCTTGGCGCGCTCGATCGCGTCCATCGCCTTGGCGGCGCCCAACGCCGCGGAGTCGTCGGCCTGGCGCGCGGCGGTGCGCGACCGCTCGTGCACGAGCACGGTGAGCGCGTCGAGCGTGTCGCTGAACCTGCCCCGAGCGCCGGTCGATCCCTGCCGGAGCGCAACACGCATTCGGGTTCCGCGGTCGGGCGACTCCGCTGCCTCGAGGAGCTGCCTCGCTTGGCCCAGCGCCGACGTCCACGCCTCGCGGGCGATGAGGCGGCCAGGCGCACCCGCGGCCAGCTCCAGCAGCTCTCCCGCGTAGTCCCGACCGCCGAGGTCGAGGCGACTGGCGACGGCCGGATCGTCGAGAAAGGCGCGAAGGTCGTCGAGCGACAGCGGCGCGACGCGGACGACGACGACTCGCGACCGAATCGTCGGCAGCAGCGCCCCGGGCTCGCTCGACGTCAGAATGATCATCGTGTTCGCGGGCGGCTCCTCGAGCAGCTTGAGGAACGCGTTGGCCGCCTGGTCCGATCCTTCCTGCGCGACCATCCGCTCCGCATCGCCGATGACGAACACCTTTCGGCGCCCCATGGCGGGTGCGAGCGACGCCAGATGAACGATCGTGCGGACGGTCGAGACGAAGATGGCCTCGTCGCCGCCGGGCGGCTCGTAAACGCCGCCGTTCTGCAATCGCTCGGCGATGCCTTCGGCCATGTCCTCGCGCACATCATCCGGATCGGGGTCCGCATTCTTGAGACGCGGACGCGGGAAGATCCAGTGCAGGTCGGGCAAGTGCAGCTCGTTGGCCATCCGGCACGGTTTGCAAACGCCGCATGGCGCCGCGCCCCGGTCGGTACTCTCGCAGAGAACCAGTCGGGCGAGCCACAGCGCCAACTGCTGCTTGCCTACTCCGCGCGGCCCCTGGAGCAACAGGCTGGCGGGCAGCGTGTTTCTGGCAAGGGCATTCTTGAAGCGCTTGCGCAGAGCGGCGTGGCCGTACAGGGGAAGAAGTGGCACCAAACCAAGATAGGAGCCGGGCTGGGCCCGGAGAAGCACTTGCGCGGCGAGCGAGCGCACACGCGGTTGCCGATTGACCCGGCGGGCCGTACGGTCATAAAGTCCCTCAACCCACGGATCATGCAACTCGGCCCATTCCTCCGCATCGCGATCGTGACCATGGCTGCAGTCTCTCCGGCGCTCCAGGCGCAGCGGGCGCGGGCGCGAGACCTTGGCGTCAAACCGGGCGTTTTCGCCCCCGGCAAACTGAACGCGATCACCGACGTTGCCGGCGTGCGCGTCGGCCAGACGACCATCGTCGAGGGCGACTCGGTGCGGACCGGCGTGACAGCCATCCTGCCGCATGCGGGCAACCTGTTCACCGATCGCGTGCCCGCGGCGCTTCACGTGGGAAACGGATTCGGCAAGATCACGGGAGTGACGCAGCTCCGCGAGCTCGGAGAGCTCGAGACGCCGCTGCTGCTCACCTGCACGCTCTGCGTCTGGAAGGCCGCCGACGCGATGGTCGGGTGGATGCTGGAGCAGCCCGGCATGGCCAACGTGCGCTCGATCAATCCAGTAGTCGCCGAGACGAATGATGGAACTCTAAATGACATTCGCGCGCGACCGATCCGTCCCGAGCACGTTCGCGCGGCGTTAACGTCGGCGTCGGCCGGGCCGGTGGCCGAAGGAAGCGTGGGAGCCGGGACGGGAACGGTCGCGTTCGGATGGAAGGGCGGGATCGGTACGTCGTCGCGCCTGCTGCCGGCTGCGCTTGGCGGGTGGACGGTCGGCGTGTTGGTGCAGACCAACTTCGGCGGCATCCTCCAAGTGCTCGGCGCTCCGGTAGGAAAGGAGCTCGGCCAGTACGCGTTCAAGCGCGAGACGCAAACGCCCGGTGAGCGGGGCGACGGATCGTGCGTGATGGTGGTCGCCACGGATGCACCGCTGTCGGACCGAAACCTAGAGCGGCTGGCGGCGCGCGCGATCATGGGATTGGCGCGAACAGGATCGTCGGCGGCCAACGGCTCGGGCGACTACGCAATCGCGTTCTCGACGAGCGAGAAGGTCCGGCGGCAGTTCAATGCGACGCGGTTGACGACGGAGGAGCTGGCGAACGAACAGATGTCGGGTCTTTTCGAGGCGACCGTCGAGGCGACTGAGGAAGCGATCTACAATTCGTTGTTCGAGGCGACGACGACGACCGGCAACGGGCGGACGATCGAGGCGATTCCGCTCGACAAGGTTCGCGCGGTGCTGGAGAAGTACCGCGTGACGAATCGGTAGCCGGCGTTCAGCCGTTCCACCGTTCAATCGGCCCGCCATCTCGGGCACGCTTCATGAGGGTCGATGGTCTCGGATTTCATACCGAGAGGCAGTCATGGGTGGCAAACGACCGGACCAGCACAACATCGATCCCGGCGAAGCGGGCTCGAGCGATTACAAGTGGCGTGGAGAAGGGCGGAGCGGGGGAGAGCGGATTCAGGAGGAAGACAAGCAGCATCTTCAGTCGAATCCGCACGACCAGCCGATGATCCCGGAGGAGCAGGTGAACCCGGCCGCACGCGAGCTTCGCGAGCGAAAAGCGGCGGCCAAGCGACGCGAACCGGGTGGAATGAGCGACGACGAGCGAGTCGACGAGGCGTCGGACGAGAGTTTTCCGGCGAGCGATCCGCCGGCTCAGCCGTAGGGGGTCTTTGCAATATAAAGTACTTGCTATGAGTCGCGCGGTGGGTTAAGCTACCGCATCATGGCTCCCGTCACCCCGCTCCGCCCGTCAGCCTCCGATTCGCCGGAGATGCAAGCGCGGGCAATGGACAACCTGAGCTACATCCGCGGCATGATGGAGCGTGCCGCGACGTTCACGGCCGTCTCCGGATGGGGCGAGGTCGTGATCGGCGTGACGGCGATCGCCGCCGCCCTGCTGGCGGCGCGACAAACGCTGCCGTGGGCCTGGGTCGCGACGTGGCTCGCCGAGGCGGGGATCGCGGCCGGCATCTCGGTGTCGTCGATGACGCTCAAGGCGCACGCGGCGAACATGCCGCTGTTGTCCGGGCCTTTGAGGAAACTCGTATTGAGCTTCTCTCCACCGATGATCGCCGGTGCGGTGCTCACGGTGGTCTTCGTCCGGCACGGGTCGTACGCATTCCTACCCGGAGTCTGGATGCTGCTCTACGGCGCCGCGGTGGTGAGCGCCGGCACGTTCTCGGTTCGCAGCGTTCCGGTCATGGGGGCGGCCTTCATGACGCTCGGCGCGATCGCGCTCGTGGCGCCCGCCAGTTGGACGACGCTGCTCCTCGTGACCGGATTCGGCGGCCTGCACATCACGTTCGGACTCTGGATTGCGCGGAGGCACGGTGGCTAAGCCGCAACGCGGGCATCGCGCCGACCAGCCGGCGAAGGACGCCGACGGCACGCTGCGCACGGTTCGCGGGCGCGCGCCCGCCGACGGTCCGCTGGCGTTCGATCGGCTGATTCACGAGCGCCTGCGGCTGGGAATTCTCAGCGCCCTCGCCGTCAACGACTCCATGAGCTTCAACGATCTCAAGAAGCTCATGCAGACGAGCGACGGCAACCTGAGCGTCCACGCGCGCAAGCTCGAGGAGGCGAACTACATCGCCTGCACGAAGTCCTTCGAAGGGCGTGTTCCGAAGACGGAGTATGCCATTACGGCGAGTGGCCGGCGTGCGCTCGAACGCTACCTCGACCACATGGAAGCCCTGATCCGGGCAACGCGCGAGCGGTAACGCAAACGCCCCCGTTCTCGTCTACTCACATATGAAACGAACGATCGTCGGTCCATCGTCGTACAGCGGTACGCACGTCGGTATCATCATGGATGGCAACGGGCGATGGGCCTCCGCCCGGGGACTTCCGCGAACGGCCGGCCATCGGGCGGGAGTTCGCACCGCGAGACAGATCGTCGAAGCCGCCACGCGGGCCGGCGTCGCCACGGTCACGCTCTACGCGTTCTCGTCCGACAACTGGAGCCGGCCCACGCCCGAGGTCGGAGCGCTGATGCGGCTGCTGCGGCGATCGTTGTTGATCGAGTCCAAGCGCTGTCTCGAGAACGGCGTCCGACTGACGATCATCGGCCGTCGCGACCGTCTCCCGGCGTCGCTCATGGTGGGCATCCAGGAAGCGGAGGCGCTCACGGCGCACGGACGGAATCTCCACCTGCGGGTGGCGATCGACTACTCGGCACGCGAGTCGATCATGCAAGCGTCGACGCTGGCCGGCACGGAGCCGATGACGCGCGAACGGTTCGGGCGCCTGCTCGCCCAAGTGAATCACGATCCCTTTCCCATTCGCGACGTCGACCTGTTGATTCGAACCGGCGGCGAGCAGCGGCTGAGCGATTTTCTGCTCTGGGAGTGTGCGTACGCCGAATTCTACTTCACGCGCTGCATGTGGCCCGAGTTCACGGAACACGAATTCCTGGCGGCGCTGAGCGAGTTCGACCTGCGCGAGCGCCGGTTCGGCGCGGTGCAAGCGCAAGCGGCGAGTTGACCCGGGTCGTCTAGCGGGTCGGCGCCGGGCGCGACAGATTCGCCCATGCGACCGCGCTCGTCGGGCTCGCGTCGTGGCGCGGGAGGAACCGCGCGCCGACTGCCATCCCCGCTCGTTGGGCGTGCGGGGGAACTCCAGGCTCTGTCGACCGCGCTCGCCGACGCCGACGCCGGCCAGGGGCGAATGATCTTCGTCGCCGGCGAGAGCGGGGTCGGGAAGACGCGACTGGCGAATGCCATCGTGGATCGCGCGGCGGAGCGCGGATTCACGGTCGCGATCGGCCGGGCGTATCCGGTGGAAACGGGCATTCCATACGCCGTCTTCTCCGACGCCATGCTCCCGCTGCTCCGCACGATCGAGCCCGCGGTGTTGACGCTGCTCACGCGCGGCGGCTCGGCGGATCTGGCCCAACTGTTCCCGGCGCTCGAGACGGGCGCCCGTGCGTCCGGGCCGCCGCGCGGCGACCCCGCCGAGCTCAAGGCGCGGCTGCTCTGGACCTTCGCGCAGCTCGTGGGGCGGTACGCATCGAAGCGGCCGCTCCTGGTCGTGCTCGAAAACCTGCAATGGGCGGACAGCGCGTCGCTCGAGATGCTGCACTTCACGGCCCGGCAGATCGCCGGCGACCGGGTGCTTCTCGTCGGCACGCACAACGACCCCGATCACCGGGGAAACACCGCGCTGCGCGCGACCGAGCAGTCGCTGCGAAATTTAGGAAACGCTCAACGCCTTCGTCTTGGGCCGCTGTCGGTCGACGCGACGAACGAGCTGCTCGAGCGCACCTTTGGCGTCGAGGCGGAGCGCACGCGCGACTTCGCCGGACGATTGCACCGCTGGACCCGAGGCAATCCGTTCTTCATCGACGAAACGATCAAGGCGCTGGTCGAGGGTGGGCGACTGCGCGAGGCGCACGGCGGGTGGATCGGCTGGGACCTGGAAGAGCTGAGCGTGCCGGCGACGATCCGCGACGCCGTACTGGCGCGGCTGGCCGAGCTCGCCCCGGATGCGCGGGCACTGGCGGACATCGCTGCCGTCCTGGGGACGCGCGCGACCCACGACGAGCTCGCCGCCGCCAGCTCGCTTGCGGCCGGCGCGCTCGTGGCGGCGGTGGACGAGCTTGGCGCCGCCGACGTGCTGACCGAACGCCAGGACGGGGACGCGATCGTATATGACTTCTCGCATCCCCTGCTCCAGGAGACGTTGTACGGGGAGCTCGGCCTGGCCCGCGCACGCTCGCTCCACGGCGCGATCGCCGAGGCGCTCGAGGGGCTGCATGGACCGAACGCGATGGCGCATTCGGGCGAGCTGGCCTTTCATTACGCTCGCGGCGACACGAGGCGCCTCGCGGCCAAGGCTGTTCAGTACCTGCGCGCGGCGGGACGCGACGCCTCGGCGAAATACGCCAATCGCGAAGCGGCGGACTATCTGAGCGCGGCGCTGGCCATCGCCGAGCAGGACTTCGGCGACGCGAGCCCCGAGCTCGTGCCAGAGCTCGTGCCCGAGCTCGCGCGCGCTCGCCAGCGCCTCGGAGACTACGCCGGCGCGCTCGCGCTGTGGGAGCGCGCGCTCGCGGCCGCGGGGCCGAACGACGCGAGACGCGTCGCATCGATCGAGCGCAGCATCGGGCTGGCGCACTACTGGAGCGGCGGCTTCGAGCAGGCGCTCGTGCACTACGACGCGGCGCTCGACGCTGCCCGGCGCGCCGGTGATCGGCCGCTCGAAGCGCGGGTGCTCATTCCCAAGGCGAGCTGTCTTCAGGCGATCGGCCGCTCGGAGGAAGCGCGCGAGGCGGTCGAGCGCGGGCTCGAGGTAGCGACGGCACTCCACGACGACGCGTTGCTTGCGCGCGTGCACCGCGCACTGCTGCTGCTGTACCTCTGGACCGGGCCGGCGCACAAGGCGCGAGAACATGGGCAGCGCGCCATCGCCATCGCCGAGGGGTCAGGTGAACGCACCGTCGCATGGTCGGCGCATTGGGCGCTGGCGATGCTCGCCGGCTTGACCGGCAACGCCGAGGATGTGCGTCGCCATCTCGCCGACGCGCAGCGCATCACCGAGGAGCTGCGCTCGCCGCTGATGCGCGTGTGGACGGCGGAGGTGGAGATCGAGTATGCGGCGGGGATCGGGGAGTGGGATCACGCGGTGGCGCTGGCCGAGCGCACGATCGAGATGGCGCGGTCGCTGGGCCAGCGCACGCTGCTGCCGCGCCTGCTGGTGTGGCTCGGCTTGTTGCACCTGGGACGCGGCGACGTGGAGCGCGGCAAAGCATGTGTGGACGAGGCCTGGGAGCTGTCGGGGGCGAGCGACTCGAGGAACCGCTCGCGCAGCGTGCACAGCATCGTCCCGGCGCACATCGGACGCGCGGCGTATCATCTGGCGATCGGCGAATACGCGCAGGCGATTCGCGTCGGCGAGCATGGGTTGAAGATCGCCGACCAGTCGGGGTACGTCGTATGGGCGATCCACCGGCTGATGCCGGTGATCGCCGAAGCATCGTTGTGGGCGAGCGACATGGAGCGAGCGAGCGCGATCGCCGCGCGAATGCGGCGCGAGTCGACCGCGCTGGGGCAGCGGCTCGGTCTCGCGTGGGCCGATGCGTGCGATGCGTGCGTCGAGCTCCTGCACGGCGACGCGGTGCGCGCCGTCTCGCTGCTGCGCGGCGCCACGGCGGCGCTCGAGGCGATTCCGTTCGTGCCCGACGCGGCGCGGCTGCGGCGGCAACTCGCGCGCGCGCTCGCCGAGACGGGCGATCGCGACGGGGCCACGCGGGAGCTGCGCGGCGCGCACGAGGTATTCGCGCATCTTGGGGCGGAGCGCGAGCTCGATGCGACGCGGGAACAGTTGCGCGAGCTCGGCGCGCGTCCTCCGACGCGTTCGATGATGCCGGGCATCGCGGGACTCACGGGGCGCGAGCTCGAGATCGTGCGGCTGGTCGCGGCGCGCCGGTCCAACAAGGAGATCGGTACGACGCTCGGGATCTCGGCGCGCACGGCGAGCACGCACCTGTCGAACATCTTCGTCAAGCTCGGCGTCGAGTCGCGCGGCGAGCTGGCGGATCGTGCGCGAGAGGCGGGACTCCTCGAGTCCAGCTCTTGATCAAGCGGACGTGCCCGAAGTCGAATTCGATCTCGACGCCGCGGCTTCTCGCTCTCAGCGGATGTTCTCGATCGCCCAGGTCCAGTAGACCGCGTCTTCGGGACTCATGTTCCCGCGGGGCATGAGCCGCGCGTCCTCGTAGCCGTATCGACCGATGTCGAGCAGGTATTGCGCACGCGACATCAGCGTTCCGCGACAGACGCGGTCCTCGCTGGGCGGACTGTTCAACTCGTTCTGCAACCGCGTTTGCAGATCGGTCATCACCCGCGCCGGGATGCGATGACGTTCCGACGGGTAGATGAAACCGAACAGCACGAGGTGGGAGAGCAGCAGCTGCCAATGGGTCTCGAAGCGCTGGATCACACGCTCCCAGTCGAGCGACTCGGCGCAGGTGCGGAGAATGTGAGCGACGTCGGCGCCGTCGTAGCGTTCGCGCTCCATCACGTAGGCCTTCTGCCAGAGCAACTCCTCGACCGGAGCGATCTTCACCGGCATGCC
>Ga0157370_10005939_pt1 | contig 13603 bp, 12 predicted proteins | sample C35metaG_FD_113463 | JGI IMG/M metagenome (GOLD analysis project Ga0157370, IMG submission 113463) | Corn rhizosphere microbial communities from Kellogg Biological Station, Michigan, USA - C3-5 metaG | ecosystem: Host-associated > Plants > Roots > Rhizosphere > Soil | place: USA: Michigan...
ATACTCAGATGTTGCAAAGAAATATCCTGCAACACAGGCAAACGTTACTTTGCTTGCTAAAAAAGTAATTAAAGGTGGAAGTGGAGTATGGGGCGAAATCCCTATGGCACCTCACCCATCTGTTACTCAGGCCGACGCCGAGAAAATTGTAAAGTATATACTTTCTACTAAGTAATAACTTAAACTAAAAGCGGGTGTATCATATCATGATGCACCCGCTTTTTATGCTAATTGGTTTCTACCAACTTAAGCCATTCCGTAATTATTGTTTTTAACGAATCCTGTTTGGCTTTAACATCATCCATATCTTTAAACCTAAGCAGTCTTCTGCCATCTGTAAAATTTCCTTCAAGCAATCCACTGGTATCATTAACTTTTGCGCCTGTAGGAAAAACCAGTAAGATATTGCCCTTATGCAGGTTTACTACTACAATGTCTCTTTTATATTCTTTCGGATCGAATGGTTTCATTGGCCCCGTATAATAGAAGCAAGGTGAATTCCATTTTATTTGTTCTCCTATTTCTTTATCTGTACTTAAAATAATCTGCCTTATATATTGAGTTGCGGCTGCTATGGGTGCTTCTAATCTTTTGATGTGTGCACTTACCTTATTTGAATTTGTGGCGGTTTTAGATATAGTCATACTTTTGAGATGGTTGATTCTGATTAAATGCTTAGCGCAATAATTCCTTTATTAAAGTAAAATTATATTGCAAAAGCAGATTTTATGAGGTGCGTAAACGACATTTTGAAGGGTGATTTGTGACAAATTAGAACATATAATAAACTAGGATGAGCCTTAAATATAAGTAATTATATTAAATTATATGGCCTGCGTATCCTAGATTTTACTGCAGGCAATCCGGTGTAAATAAAATGGGCCTGCATGTTTTTTGTAGCCACAGAACCTGCCGTTAATACCGAATGAGATTCAGCAATTACACCCGGGCAAACAATGGCCCGTGCGCATATCCAAACTCCATCCTTAAGTATAACCGGATGTGTGATCAGCTCAAAAGTTTCGCACTTGTAATTATGATTTCCGGTTAGCAACATGCATTGCTGAGAAATACATACATTGTTTCCTATAATTACGTGGTCTAGATTCTCAATATAACAATCTGCTAACCACGAATGATCTCCAACACAAAGCTTCCAGGGGTATTTTATATGTATATGAGGCTTAATACGTACGTCGGCTCCAATCTTTGCACCGAAAAGCTTGAGAATCAGAACCAGGATATTACTAAATGGCATTAAGCCTGATCTGAAGAATAATAAACTGGTAAAATACCAGCAGCATAGCTTTAAATATGATGCTCCAACTTTAAAGTCTTTTTTATCAAATGCCTTTTTAAGTTTCGTAACGTACATGAGTTTAATTGGTCAGTTTTCTTGAAGGATGGTTTAACCAGAAATAGCTAATCATAAGGAGTATAGCATATAAAATGCTATTAAATATAGTGTGATGATCGATATTTAAGAAGTTGTAGGGTTTGTAATAGATAGCTATTAATACAAACCTTGCCGTGTTTAATATCTGTATTGCAACTAATCCAAAACTTAAAAATGCAAGTTTAGATCGCAAAGATTTTGGATAGGCAATTACGAAAGCCGCAAAACAACTCATAACTCCATAGCCTAAACAGGAGTATATCAACCTGAATCCAGAGTGATTTTCTACACTTAGGCCATTGGTATTTATGTGCACGGCATATCCAAAATTCTCTAATATTTGGGCAGATGTGGAAATACAGACTTGTTGCCAGAACGTTATGTAATTTAAGTGCTGATCTAGAAAAGGAAAATAAATACCACCTTTTGTGGTTGCCCCGATATAGAAGATGTTAAAGCCGTAAAACAAGGTAAAAAGACAAAGGAAATTAATGAAAAACCGATAAGAAGCATTGGTCTTTTGGGATTCTGATAATTCTTCAATTTTTATGTCGACAATTAACCGGAACCAGAATCCCTGCAGAAAATGATAAATGATTCCATTTTTCCCGTCCAAAATCCCTAAACGAAATATCAGGCGATAGATAAGATAAAGTACCGGCCGGAAATAAACAGGCATTAACCACCACAATTTTTTAAAGAATGCGGTTCGCTGATTTGGAGAGCCCAATAGATTAGCATTAATTGAAGGTTGAAGTCGTTTGCTTTTTCGCAGTACTTCTTCTTCAGCAAGCAGATCACTGTATGTGTTATGTTTTTCTATCCAAAAACGTATGTTATTCTCTTTTAGATTTTCTTCAATGAGGTGAGCGCTCTTCCATACGATTGTTTTACCCGGAACCTGAAAACGATGATCCATGTTTTCGGTAAGATCTGAGTATCCAATGTTATGTCTGAACATCTTTAACAGATATTTAGGATAATATCCCCCATGTTTTATCCAGGTTCCCTTAAAGTAATTTTTGCGATTAAAGTATATGCCATTTGTATCCAGGTAATCGTCATTCTTAAAATGTTCAAGGAGTTTTAAAAGTTCAGGAGTTACGATCTGATCTGCGTCTAGGCCTATAATCCATGGTGTTGTAATCAAAAATGAGTTTAATGCTATATCCCATTGCTTCGGATGATTTTCAAAAGGATGAGTTTTGATTTCAATATTGTAGTCCCTGCATATTTCGTTTGTTCTGTCTGTGCTTCCCGAATCCAGAACGTATGTTAACGCATTTAACGAACTAATAGAATTCAGAAGTCGTGGAAGATGGATCTCTTCATTCAGGGTTAAAATGATAAAGGAGAAATGCTGATTGCTCACTGTAAATTTTGATAAAATTGTACATATTGATTCAAGATTTCTTGTTCAGAAAAATGGGCCCTAATTAAGGCAGGAGCGGTACTATTAATCCTAAGCCTTTTTTTAGTGTCTAAAAATGCATCGCTTAATGTTCTTGCAATTGCTTTTGCATTCATTTCTGAAACCCAGCCAAGGTCATTCGCTTTTATATAATCTGATAAACCTACCTTTGATGATATTGCGACCGGTGTTCCGCTAACTAAGCTCTCAATAACTACGTTGGCAAAGTTCTCATTGTAAGAAAATAGTACAAGCAGATTGTGGTTGCAAAGGAGCTGATATTTATGTTCATCGGTTATATATCCTATCCAATTGATAGAATCAGATATGTTTAATGAATCAGAAAGCTTCTTTAATTTTTCAATATAGTTGTATTCCCCCATTCCGGCAATTGTCAGCCGCCATGAGAAAGAACATTTTGCCAAAGATTCGAACAACAGTTCAATCCCTTTTTTCTCTTCAATTCTGGAAAGGAAAATTAGCTTAAAGGTTAAGTGAAATGATGGGGGTGGAGCCTGTAAATAATGAACCGAAGGGATGGTAATGAAATTTGAAATTACCCTAATGCTTTTAGGGGTACAGATTTTAAGTATGTCGTACTTTTCCTGATCACTTGTCGCATGGACATGGCAATGTGAAATTAAAAACTTCCCAATGCTGTTGTGAATAATTGATTTAAAAATGGTATTTCTGTTTTTTAACGTGTATGAAGTGAGCATTCCTCTGGGGGATAAAACGATATGCGTATTGGTGGCCTTAGCAATCACGCAGGAGATCACAGCAACAAGATTCCACCACGAATGGATATGTACAATCAATTTGGTTTTACGCAGCCGCTTACACAGGCTCCATAATAATGATGTGGAAAGATGCGTATGGTCTTTTGTGATACGATGAAAATACTGCACACTCACTCCGTCAACGATTAGTGGGCTGTGAGATAAAACAGGTAATTCAGTTTTTCCGTTAGCTGTTGTTGTCATAACTTCAATAGCATATCTTGTAGATAATACTTCACAGAGCTTTGCAATTGATAGGGTTGGCCCCCCGTAAACAGAAGCGGGTTTGTATGCCGGAGTAATGTGTAAGATTTTCATTTTAGGACTGTTTAAGTAGGTTTATTGTTCTCATTATCCAGAATATCATGAGCATTAATACATAGCCATAAAGAACATTGTTTAGCAGGAATTCTAATGTGTTGCCCCTCCATAGTTGTTGAAATATGCTGTTAAATATGATAATGCATCCCAGTTGATATCCTCCAAAAAGCTTTTCTGATGTATTACAAAGACCTTGACTAATTAGACCATAAAAAAGCATGGAAATAAAAACTCCGGGAATGCCCGCACTTAGATAACCATCTACAACGGGCCTTGTCTTGGCAGATACATCAGATGCTCTTTGTGCAACGTTTAAAGTATACACTCTTTCCATTGCAAGTTTTTCTGTGTCTGGTTTTTCTTCCCAAAAAAATCTGGGTATTAAGGCAAAAAATGAATTGGTTAGAATTTCTAATCCATAATAAGGGTGTTGCTCTGGCACCTGATTTACATATTGAGTAAACATTCCAATTTCACTTAATCGATTCGTTAAAAATTCTTTGTTATTGGCGTTGATCTTATCCTCACTGTTCTCATCAAAAAAAGTCTGATATGCTTCCTGTCTGGCTATTTCTTGTGATTTTCCAGACAACCACGACTGGGTTCTGATTACGGTGGTGAATGTCGGCAGGACATATAACAGTATGTAAATACACGGCATTGCAAGAATTAATATGGTTTTCTTGTAGTAAGGAAAGGCCAGAAATCCAATGAGTAGTACATTAACAATAATGCCCTCCTTATAGCCCGTTAATGTTGAACTTATAATGGTCAGTCCAAAAGCAACTCCACCAAAAATGAGATGTATAGGAAGGTGTTTAACTATCCCTTTTATGAATATATAGGCACTACAAGAAATGGCAATTGATAACAGCGAATATTTGAACTGAATAAGTGCAGGTAAATAGTTTATTAGAATACCTGTTAGATAGCTGAGGAAACATAGCTTAAATAATATGCCATTGGGGTTGCTGAGTTTGTATTTTATTGCAGGTAAAGGTTTTGTCAAAAGAATCATTCCTGTAACTGCAGCTGCATGTGCCAGGAGCGAAAGTCGCTGACATTTAGCAATGCTCAGCAACAGTTCAGAACCTAAATGATCAATAAAGTAAAATATAGAGGTACAGCACATGAAGCCAGCAAAGATTAATTGTATCAGAACAATTGGTCGCATAATCTGATGCTGTAACGGTAAGTCTCTACTTAGATGCCTGCAGGGAGAGAACAGGGTTAGGTAAAATATTAAAAAAGAACCTAGCCAGGCAATCGTATAAGATAATACAGGATCGAAACAGACAATTTCTGCCAGTATCCAGGGAATATAAATGAGAGTTAAGAGACTAACCGGCAATTGCATTCAGAATGTTTTTTACCTGATTTTTGAAATTCCACATAGAAATAATCTCTTTTGAGAATTCCCCCATTGAGCGCAACCGATCCCGATCAGAAACCAGTTTCAAGAGCTTTTCTTTAAAGTCTGCTGTATTTCCACTCTGGAAGATTTTACCATTGACAGGGTGCACTAGATCCACAGCTGCGCCTGCTTTGTCAGAAACAATTATAGCTTTTCCAGCCGCCATTGCTTCATTTATGGCCAAACCCCAGGAATCACTTTTTGAGGGTAAACAGAATATGTCGCATGCCTGATATACAGCAGGCATAGTACTTTGATTTTGAAATGGCATAAAATGAATATTCTTAAAGCTGGCAGCTGCAGATTTTAGTTTTGTTTCTAAAACCCCGCTACCTACGCAAAGCAGATGGGTATTTAAAAGGTTAAGGGCCTTAAATGCATTTAATAGCAATTCTGGGTTTTTAACCGGATCAAATTTGCCTGCAAATAATATCAGTATGTCATGATCCTGAATGCCTAGTGATGCCCTTATATCATGGTAAGTTTTCTCAGAAAACCTTTTATTATCTATGGCATGTGGAGTGAATATGAGTTGCTCTTCTTTTAAACCGTATTTTAAGAAATAAGCCTTATTGTTTATGCCAACATACAGTGCTTTATCTATATGTCTGTAAACATATCTGAGGACAATGTCTTTTACAAAGCGTTTAATAACTGATTGCTTATTTAGCAAAGTAGAATCTCCGCGAAACAGGATTGGAATCTTTCGTTTAAAATGATTCAATATTTTAAAGTGACTAAAGTAAGCCCAACCGTAAACAAGCAAATAATCAGGTGCGAAATCTGAAATCCGATCTATTGCATCAAGGTTTTTAATTCCCATAAAATGATGTGAACCTTTTTGTCTTGCCGTGTTATGCAAAAACTCAAATTGATAGCCATCTAACAAAGGAATATCCCAATTTACCACCTGGTTAAAACCTTCGTCAAAATTTGAGTGTTTACCTGCGGTATAAAAAACTTTTAATTCAATGTTTTGAGCAAGGAGCTTAAAAACTGGAGCATAGTATTGAATTGGATGCGTACAAATAATAGCCAGCTTCATGAGTTCGATATCCTACCATTTGTTAATACTATTTTCTTGCTAAACAGCCTCTCAGTTTCATTCAAGTTATGACTTACCATGAGTATGGTTTTTCCTTCCTCTTTGCTTACTTGTTGCATTTTATCAAGGCATTTCTGTTGAAATGTTTTGTCGCCCACAGCCAACACTTCGTCCATGATTAGTATTTCAGATTCCAGATGAGCGGCTACAGAAAATGCAAGTCGCATATACATGCCAGAGGAGTACCTTTTTACTGGTGTTTGTATGTGTTTTTCGATTTCTGCGAAATCAACGATCTTATCAAAATTTTTTTTGACTTCTGATCTCCTCATTCCCAGCATTGCCCCATTAAGAAATACGTTTTCTCTGCCTGTTAATTCCGGATGAAAGCCGGTTCCTATTTCTAATAAACTTGTAATGCGACCCCTGCCGCTGATTTTTCCGCTTGTTGGAGCCGTGATCCTGCTTATGATTTTTAGTAGCGTGCTCTTACCAGCCCCATTGTTTCCTAAAATGCCAACTGTTTCTCCCTGTTCAATTTCAAAATTAATATCCTTCAATGCCCAGAACAACGTGCTATTAAAGGGCTCGTCTTCTGCTTCGTTTATGCGGACATGAGGATTGCCTTTTCCGCTTATTCTGGCTCTCCAATTTTCAAAATCCCGACTAATGCTGCCACTGCCTATCTGACCTAACTGATAAGCTTTAGCAATATTTTCTGCCCTGATTACAACGTTACTCATGATGTTTTTTAAATAGTATCAATAAAAGTTCTCTCTACTCTGTTAAAGGCAATTACACCGGTAAAAAGTATTAAAGCACTTGTAATTAAAGAATAAGCCAGGCTACTGATTGTAAAATCTCCCTTGCCTAAAAAGCCATAGCGAAAAATCTCTATCACGCTTGTCATAGGGTTCAATTGAATTAACCATTTTAAGTTTTCAGGAGCAGCTGATAGTGGGTAAATCACAGTCGTTGTGTACATTAATAATTGTAGTCCAAATGCAACAAGAAAAGCCAGATCCTTATATTTTATGGTCAAAGCTGAAATGATGATGCCTAATCCCAAACCAAGAGACGCCATCATAATAACCATTAGTGGAAAGGCAAAAAATATAGGTGTAATGTGGAACTGTGCACCTTTATAATGATAGATAAAAAGGCAGGCAAGGAACAGCAGTAACTGGATTGCATACCTTGAAAGAACAGAGATCGATATGCTTATTGGTACAATAAGTTTGGGGAAATAGACCTTGCCAAATATGTGTGCATTATCCTTAAAAACTGTCGAGGTTTTATTTAAACATTCAGCGAAGTAATTCCAGTTGATAATGCCTGCTAAATAGAATAGAGGTTGGGGCAATCCATCAGTAGAAACCCCTGCAAGTTTGCCAAACACAAAAGTGAATACAACCGTAGTGAGTATCGGTTGTATAAAAAACCATATCGGCCCTAAAATGGTCTGCTTGTAAAGCGCCAGCACATCACGGTTAATCAATTGAAAAAGCAAATGTCTGTAGTTCACTATTTCCTTAAATTGTAAATCAAAGAGATTACGATCAGATTTAATTGTCCATTCTTTATTTTGCATAGTTATCGGTTCTTAAGCGTTTTACTTAGAAGGTATCGTGCTCTTTGAAGGTATTGTTGATGACTAAAATTTGCCAGACACTTTGTTTGAATGCGCCGGGCCGCTTGATGATTATGGGGCCGTTTTAAGCTTTTAATAATGCCCTTTTTTATTTCATCCGGGTTATTGGGATTTACCATTATACCAAGTGCTCCATTTAGCATTGCATCGGTACTGCCATCACTATTTCCTGAAATAATTTTGCATCCGCAGGCGGCCGCCTCTATGAAAACAAGACCAAAGCCCTCTTTTTTACTCGGTAAAATGAATGTATCGGCCAATAGAAAATGTGTTGCCAATTCATCATCGGTGATAAAATCTACAAGTGAAACGTGGTTCTCAAGATTCTCTTTTTTTATGAGTGATGCTAAGCGGCGTTTTTCATCGATATCTGATTTGCCACAGAGAAGATAATGCAACGTTGGAAACTCATGAATAAGCTGCGGAAGCAGCTTAATAACTTTATCATACCCTTTCTCAGTTTCATGCCTTGAAACTCTGGCGATGCTTAATAAAACGGGCTGATATTTAAGTAGTTCATACCTTTTAAGTAATTGTGGCGGTTTTTCGAATTTATCAGGAATATAAAAAAAAGGGTCGAGAGCATTATTAAGCACCTCAATATTTGCCGGGCAAATGTTATGTTCCCGTTCTAAAATTCGTTTGGTATAATTACTTACGGCCCATATCTTAACATGTCTCTTAATTACCCATCGCTTCCATAAAGGTATTTTGCGCCAAACCTCGGTTCCATGAGCAAGCATAATGACCTGTGTTTTTCTTTTAAATACTTTAATCACCAATACAATAGCAATAAGGTTAATGTGACTAATAATTATAGTTTTAGCTTTTAAGCCATTGATAATCGCGCTAATAAGAAAGCGAATTTTAGAGCCATTAAAACCGATAAACTGTTTAGGTCCGACATATCTTGCATCAAAGCCATTATCATATAATGACTGCATTTTAAAAGTCGAAAAGTTTCCTGCAGTTGATTTTGCGATGGTGCTGAGCGTATATGCTAATGTCCTGCATACCTTTTGAATGCCTCCGGTTTTGCTAAAAGTATCTAGAGTTAGAAATAACATTACAGTTCAAAGTAGTCTTTATAGTTAGTGTAATTTTTTTGATCGGAATAGTAATAATCCTTATGCAGAGCTCTCTTATTACCCGTTGTGAAGCTCCTTTGGAAGCTATTGTCTTCAAAATCATTAAGAATGATGGCTATATCCGTTAAATTAAATTCTCTTTGCAATCGTCCCGGAGTCTTGGCAAATTCATATCTGGAAAATCCGGAGCGAAGAATAAACAGATTAATATCTGCCATTTTTATTAGGGGTTTGCTATCGGCAACCAATCCCACGGGTGCAGAATCCAGTAAAATGTAATCGTATTTACCTTTCAGATCCTTTATTAACATCTCCATTTTTTGAGCATGAAGTAATTCCGAAGGATTTGGAGGAACTGGCCCGGAAGATATAAAATCGAGGTTTTCTGTTGTGGTTTTCACCAGAATATCGGCTAGGGCAGACTGACCCGACAGGTATTTACTCAATCCATTCTGGTTGTTCGTATTTAACGACTTATGCATTTTTGACTTTCTCAGGTCAGCAGCTATCAGTAATACTTTTTTGTTTATTAACGTTAATGCCGAGGCCAGGTTTAAAGAAACAAATGATTTGCCTTCACCTGATATTTCGGAGGTGATGCAGATAACCTTACTGTCCTTTTCGGATGCCAGGAAATTCAAATTACTACGAACCGATCTTAAGGATTCTGCAAAGACCGATCTGGGATCTTTAACTCCATAATGCTTATTAATTATTCCAATTATTGGAATCGTGCTAAGCTCCTCAATGGATTCTTTATTGTAGAGGTAAGGATTTAGAACTCTAACTGAAATTACCAGGGCAGTTCCCAGTAAAACACTAACAAGAATAAAAAGGCAGTAAGTGTTTTTGGCGATTGGTCGTATTGGTTTAACCGGATATTCCGCTTTATCTATAATAAATGAACCGGGAATTACAGCCGCTTTGGAAATTTGTGCCTCAAGTTTTTTCTCTTCAAGATAGGTATGAACCTTTTGATCAATGTCAAATTTAGACTGTAGCGTAATAAAATCCCTTTCTATTTTAGGAATCTTAGCCTGAACCTGATAGATGCTATCGATTTGCCCGCTTAAAAAGGAACGACTTTTCTCATTACTCTTTATCTGTGTTGAAATGTTATCAATGATCGCTTTTTTAAGATCAGCCAGCTGAGTATTAAGTCTTATCACTACTTCAGAGTTGGCTGTATACGTATTTAATGCCATTTTCTTGTTGATAAGCAAATCATTATACTTTGATATAAAGTTGTTAAGGTGCGGATCTGTAATGCCTTGTAAACTGTAATTCAGCTTATCTGAATGTTCCGTGTGTATCATGTCTTTTTCAAGAAACCTGATAATCACGTCTTGAATATTCAGGGTATGCTTTTCTGTCTCCAGTTCTGTTAGCCGATCTGCCAGACGGATTGAGCCTGAAGAAATACTGAATAACCTATTGTTCTCCTTGTACTTCTGTAAAGCATGAGCGGACGTTTTTACGGTGTCCGACATTGTTTTTAGCAACGTGCCAATGAAATTTGAAGTTTGTGACACCGCAAACGCGCGCTGCATTTTATCAAACTCAAGGTATTCATGTAAAATCATGTTGAGCATATCTGTAGCGAAATATGGATTAGGATCTGTGAACCGTAACTTTAGGATATTGATGTTCTGGCTATCATCCAATTTCAGCGAGCTGCTAACTCTTTCGAGCAACTCTGCCTGATCATTAACTCTGATCACATAGTTCTCGATTGATAAAATGGGCTTTTTAAGAACAGATATTTTAAAGGTTAAATGTGGGAGCCTGACTACCTCACCATATTTATAGCTTTTACAAACCCGTTTGCTATTTAATTCATAGCATAGCTGGTAATCAGAATTGGTTAAGCCCTGAAATTCAAGGTTATTCTGAAAATCTCTTGGCGTATTGTTAGCCATTATACTTACCTCAATTGGTTTTTGAGGGTAAATATCTACCAGCCTGAAACCTCTTTTTGTATAAAATGATACCTCACATCCTAAGGAACGCATTGCCTTCATTAATACATTTCTAGAACGGATCACAAGTTTTTCTGATTCGAGCCTGTTCGTCCTGTCGTATATATTTCTAACGTTCATCAGCTCAGAAATCTCCGACTTCTTTTCCTCAAACTTTAATGAAGCTTTTGTAGCATATAGGGGAGTAACAAACAATAAATAGATATAACACACCATTAAGCCTATAATGGTAGTTCCCAAAATCCAATGCCATTTACTTAGTACAACCCTTAATAGCTTGATATAGTTAATCTCTTTTTGAATTTCAAAAGGACGGGGTATGTCATTCTGCATGCCAGTTCTCAAATTATTTAAAGTAAAATCAATAAACCTTAATAGGAGCTAATATTTTTTAAAACCACTCAATATATTTCTTATTTATTCATATTATTTACTATAATAGTTAATTATTGTTATTTAATTGGAATTTAATTATTCTTGTAGGCAAACATAATGTTTTTATATGAAAGTTAGTCTGATAACTGTTGTTTTAAATTGCTCTGATTATATAGAGGATTGTGTAAAGTCTGTAATCAGCCAGGATTACGATAATATAGAGCACATAATTATAGACGGAGGGTCTACTGATGGAACTGTTTCTCTCATCAAAAAGTATCAACATAAAATTGATTATTTCATTAGCGAAAAGGATGCAGGGATGTACGACGCATTAAATAAAGGCCTGGCAATTGCAACAGGTGATCTGGTAGGAGTATTGAATGCCGACGATTTATTTGCTGCTAACGATACGGTTTCGTCTGTAGTAGATTGTTTCAGAAAAAATGATTGTGATATTGTTTATGGCAACTTAAATTTTATGTCACGTACCGATCTCACCAAGGTCACAAGAAGATGGAGGTCAAAGCCTTATAAGCTTAAAAGTGTTAAAATGGGATGGATGCCGGCACATCCAACAATGTACATGAAAACAAGACTGATTATTAATCAAGGATGCTATTCCCTTGATTTTGGCCCCTGTGCAGATTATGAATTGATTATCAGAATTTTACAAAAGAATAGTTTTCGCGTAGTCTTTCTTGATAAGTTACTGGTACTTATGAGAAATGGGGGTATGAGTAATGGCTCAGTACGAAAGATTTATAGAACTATGGTTAACGATTACCGCGTTTTGACCCATAATAAAATACCCAATCCACTGCTGGTAATGCTCTTAAAAAAGTTAAGGAAACTAGATCAGTTCTTCCTTGGTTGAAATGATAACCCTTACTTGCGCCCCGATTTAGGAAACAAACCAAGGTTCAGTGAAAAAGCAACGCCAGTAGATTTTAATCTGGCATTGCCATTTCCAATTCCTGTAAGTGGTAGCTTTATAAAAGGCTGTACACCAAAGCTTAAGGAGTTGGTTATCCTGCGTTCAAAGCTTAAGGACAGGTTGGCTACACCAAAAATGTGCTGGTTCTGATTCTTGATTTCAAGTTCAGAAACCTTTTGTGCTCCTCCCTGTGGTCCTGTAATGTATTTGTATTTTTCATTAAGCATAAAATAACTCGATAGACCAGAGTTTACACCAACAGAAAAGTTTCTTCTTTTTAAAAATGTATAGTTTACATTCAGCGGAACATCCAAAACAATACAATCAGCATTAACCTGCCAGGCATTTTTCATATAAGTTGTTCCTGCCGATCCAACTCCACCATAATTGTATAGCTTTCTTGAATAAACAGCACCAGTGGTTACGCTAATTTTATTTGTAATCGCATAAGTAGCAAGCACCCCTATGTTGGAGCTTACTTTGGTATCCACATTCAAATTCGATGTAGAAATATCCGGCGCAGCGATAATAGATAGTGTTAATGCACTTGTTCTTCTCATTGGAACATAGTCCCTGATAATAATATTTTCTAGTACATGATCACTAAGTTTCTGATTAACAACAAGGCTATCGGTTGAAGCCTTAGGAGCCTCAATGGATATTGTTTTATTTTGAAGCTGAGCTGTCAATCCCTGTTCGTCATTTTCTTTTTCATTAATAACTGTTATTACATCTGAGTAGTATGGATTAGATTTTATAACTCTTGGTGCTTTAACGTAATACTTATCGGTGTTTTTAACAGGTGCCTCAATAGGTGGTTGTACAACCACAGCTTCCGGATTTGTTTTCACAACAACGCCCGTATCGGTACTTAATGGCTTATTGTTTGCAGGTTTCTCTTTTTTTGATTCAACTATTTCCGTTTTTTTAGGTTCCTTAATTACTTTGTCTGACCCCGAAAAATACCAGAACAAACCAACAACCAATGCAGCGGCAATGCCACTACTAGCATACAACCAAAATGGGATAACCCTTTTCTTAGCACCCGCGTCCAGTTTCTGTTCCATCTTTGCCCAGTCCAATTCATTGAAAGGGATTTCCGGATCATTCAACCCATCTCTAAACAGCTTATCTATTCCATTATCTTTTTCCATCTACAGCTATTTTGTTTTGTAAAGGCACTTCATTTTGAGTACTAAAGTTATTA
>Ga0157370_10005940_pt1 | contig 13603 bp, 13 predicted proteins | sample C35metaG_FD_113463 | JGI IMG/M metagenome (GOLD analysis project Ga0157370, IMG submission 113463) | Corn rhizosphere microbial communities from Kellogg Biological Station, Michigan, USA - C3-5 metaG | ecosystem: Host-associated > Plants > Roots > Rhizosphere > Soil | place: USA: Michigan...
GCAAGAAATCGCCAGCAGGCTTTGAGCTTGTGGCGAGCGTCTGAAGTTCTTCGCTTTTAGCGATAAATACTTCGCCAAGTTTATCGCGCAACCGGTCTCATCGCTGGTGAGCAGGTGGCCATTGAGTGGAGAGGGGGCACTTTCCGACAGACGAAAAAAAAGGTCTTGCTAAGCAAGACCTTTCTTAATTTTGGTGCCCGAGGGAGACTCGAGCGTTCCATATAATTCGTGGCTTGCAGCTTAATTATGCGAGCAGGGATACATACCGGGATACAAGACGTCATGGCCTGCTCGAATGCGCGCCACCTTACGTGATCTCACATCGTTGAGACAACCTCAGGTCGTATGGCATGGATTGCAGCAGTAGAAGCAGCCGTTAATTCTCTCGTTCGCCCACGTGGTGCGAGCTGCGGATACGGCGCCGTAGCACGTTAGGTGGTTCCCCAGAGGAATTTGGTTTACCAACAACGGCATGTGAACACAGCCGGTCGTGGTGTTGTGTACCTCGTAGTCGCCGTTAGGCTGAACATTCTTGTTGATGATGAAAGATTGCATTTGCTAAGCCCTCGCTTCCATGTGCTAGGTGTGATGTGGCCCAGGTACAGATGCTATTCAACGTTCTTCGATGCTGGTTCGTAGTGGTATAGCCCAGCAGCTTTGGAGGTTAGCTTGGGGGAGGCAGAACGCAACTGGCCCGCCAAAACGCGCCGGGGACCCTAGAGAGTTTCACACAACACGGGGTCGGAAACCCGCGGGACTGTGGTAGCGGAAGGTGCTCCAGCTTACTGAAATTCAATCGTTGAAATTGAAAGGATCTTGAAGAAAAAGGGGCATCGTTACCGAAACGGTAACGGTGATCTCTGAGCGGTGAATTCATAAGGCAAATGCACAGGTGAACAGGCAGTTCACCGAGCTCACCTGTTCACTAAGCTGGGAGTTCTCCCGCTAACAAGGTTCCGCGGGTTTCCGACCCCGTGCCTAAAGGAAAACCTCAGGGGCCCCAGGCACTCCGAGGGAGACACACCTGACGTTCGCTGGTGGGATTGATGCTTCCGGGGAGCGGGGGGGATACATCCCTCCAAATGTGGTGTAACTCATGTAACTGATGTAACGCTTATCAGTAAGTGATTGTATTTATTGAGTATTTTGTAAGTTACACTGACCTCGAACGCCAGTCTTGAGACGTGTAACTCTGCTATCTGGTGTAACACTTCTGATGCACGAGAAATCAATGAGCGAGGTCATACGTATGATGCTGAAGGGAAGAATGCTCGCGCTCCCGGTCTGCCCAATAGATGCGGTTAGCAGTCTTTAATCATCAGGCCGCCAGCTGTGCGTGCGATTAGCTGGCAGTAGCAACAGGCCGCTTTCGGCCAGAAGCTGACGGTTATTGGAGCACTCCAGCGATCCATTCTCAGTCCTGAACCTGTGCGTGCTTGTGCCAACAAGTAACCAACGGCCCTATGCAACCCTTTAATCTCTCTTATGGCCTTCTGCCGGCTACAGTCTTGTGCTAAAAGTTACCAACCACCTGCAGGGAGGCATAACATGGTAACCGAGAGCTCAATTGATGATGCCGCTAAAGCAGACGGCGAATCAGCGGAATCAGCACGTACGAGGCGCACTCGCCCCTATCCAGCATCGTCGTTCGAGGATGCCCTGTCGTTAGGCGAAGCGATCATGCAATACGCTGCGGGTGAGAAAGTGCGCCGCCTGACGCTCATGCAACATATGAATAAGTCGCCGGGTAGCGGTGCGACAAAGATGATGATTACCAACTCAAACAAGTATGGAATCACATCGGGCGGTTACTCAGCCGAGCATTTGGAGCTGACAGAAAAGGGTAGGATCGTAGTAAACCCAGCGCGCCCAGAGCGCGAACGTCGTAAAGCTGCATTCGAGTTAGCTGTTGCAGGCGTAGCACCATTTTCATTACTTTACGATCATTACAAAGAAAAGCGGCTTCCTGATCGTGAAGTTATAAAGGACTTTCTTCGAGATTCGAGCATCGAAGTACCCGACCTAGATGAGTGTGTAGATACCTTTATTGTTAATGTAAAAGGCCTTGATCTACTTAGAACGCTTGGAGGCGCAGAGACGCTAATATCTATAGATCAGGTTCTTGATGAAGTTGCCGAAAAAACGTCTGACGTCTCTTTTTCAAAGATGGTTAATTCTCCGCAAGTACCTGGGGGATTAAACCAAAAGGAGGACGCTGTAGAGTGGTCTAAAATTTGCTTTTATATCACGCCTATAGGTTCAGAAGAGAGCATTGAGCGGAAGCATGCTGATTTGTTTATGTCTTCGTTGGTCCAACCCGCATTAGAAGAGCTTGGGCTGACCGTGGTTCGTGCTGACCATATTGGTGACCCGGGTATGATCACCACTCAGGTGCTAGAGTATCTCAAGAGATCTAAGCTTGCGATTGCAGATCTTTCATATTTAAATCCTAATGTCTTTTATGAGGTGGCATTGCGACATGCACTTAGGCTGCCGGTAGTACAAATCATTAGAAAAAGTGACCGCCTTCCTTTTGATGTAAACCAATCCCGGACCTTGGTCTTTGATACAACCGATATATACTCTTTAATCCCAAAGCTTCAAACATATCGAGCAGAGATTGCGAATCAAGCAAGGAAGGCTATTGATGATCCTGAAAGCGTTGGCAATCCTATCAGTATATTTTATCCGGACTTCTATAAATAGGGTGCGTCTAGAAAAAAAATTCAAACTTATAAGTTGTAAGATATTACGCATCGATTAGCGTGCCAGATATATAAAAAGTAAGCGTCTCAGAGGTGTTCAGAAAGATTGATGCATTTTCATTTCGCGCATTGATTTGAGCTTGAGGGGCTAATGTAGCTTGCGAAGCCGGTTGCTAAGTGCTGACGTTTTGGAAAAATTTGGCTCTTGGCTCTCTTTGAGGGGGTGTTAATGAATCTGACAAAAATAACAATCGCAGTTGGTATAGGCGTGCTTTTAATATTCGGCTCCTATGGATCCCTCGTTCTCTATAAAACATGGCCAATAACTGAATACTCAATTGCAAAAGCTGGAACTTTTGGTGATAGTTTTGGTGTGGTAACTTCTCTGTTTTCCGGTTTGGCTTTTGCAGGGATTATTCTAACCATATTGTTGCAAAGAAAAGAGCTAACAGAATCGAGAGAGATTTTCAGAATTCAAAGGTTCGAGGGTTCGTTTTATCGTTTGCTGGAGCTTTGCAGAAGGAATCTGGAAGACGTAAGAGTTGTAGATTTTGAAGGTAAAACTCACGAAGGTATTGGCGCATTTTATTACTATAGCAAAAGATTTACAGACTCAATGAAGCGGCATAGTAGCTTTCTACAGGTCGACCATGGTCGAGTCGTGTACGAGTATCATTTGTTCGTAGAAATTCAAAAGCACATTGTTCGACAAGCTCGTTATCTTGGTACGCTTCAAAATATTCTGGAATTAATCGAGCGAGATCTTCCAACCGATCAAGAAAGAAAGCCTTATTGGGACATAGTTTCCAGTCAAATAACCTTTGGTGAAGCTAGATATATTTTTTATTGCTGCCTGGTATCAAAGAAAGACGACCAACTCCGACCATTAATGGAACGGTCTGGCTTGATAGTAAGGCTCATAAGTAGTTCGAATATAAGTAGCACGCTTCGTGAGTCGTACAAGCGGGCTCATGGAGTCGAATTTATAAAGTCGCCCGTTAAACTGGTACTTCCTTACTCGCTTAAGAAGCTTAAAGAGCATACTAAACTCGCAAAAGCTTCTTTGCGGGCGGCTGCAAATGCTAAGGCAAATAAAAAGGCTGAGCCAGCCCGAATTCAATAGAGTTTAATCGTACGTGCGATGAGTCGAAAAGCTTGATTTGGCCTCTAGCTGTGAGCTGAGAATGGCAGGTAAGGGCCGAATAAAGACACCCAATAGGGATATTCCCGGAATGATTGCAAGAGCTTGGTTAAGCTATCTTTGGGACGTATTGGATACCGGAATAGGCCTCAAATGCAACGCAATCTTCGTGTAAATACAGAATTTAATGGATTGAAAGCGCTCCAAAGGAGCCAAGAAGGGGGCTCAATCCATTTATTTAGGCTCCTGATGACGATTTTCGTATCATGGCTATCGCTGTGACCAGTCACAGCTATCCCAAACAGCCTTGCTTAAAATGCATCTCATGGATATCTAGCGACAGCTCACGGCTTGGTGTAGGCTAAGGAATGTATGTCAATTAGACATCATTCCCTTTCGAAATTACGATCAAAGATTAGTTAACATTCGGATTTAACGACTTAAAGGAGAAAGTCTTGAAACTTATATCAATCCACGTCTCGGGTCTTTATGGGACTCAAGAAAATATAAATTATGAATTTAATAGTGATCTGAATATCTTGACCGGGCGCAATGGTTCTGGAAAGACAACTATTTTAAAGCTTGCTTGGTTCATTATGAGTGGAAATATCAGTCTCGCCCTCAGGGAAATTGAGTTTCGCACTTGCACTTTGATAACTGATGAATATGCATGCAAGATTGCCAGGGCGTCTAACTCTAATTACTCTATTAATATTGAGCATAACGGCGTTAATTATTTATATGATAGCGCTGAAGACGAAAGTGAGCATTATCCATGGGTTGAGTCGTCCGCAACTAAAGCAACTTCAATATTAGCATCCATTGGTAGCTCAATTTTCTTCCCCACATTCAGGAGAATCGAAGGCGGCTTTTCTATGACGACGGGTCAAAGCTCTGGCTCTAGAACAGGGCTCAGAGGCGACAACGAAATTGATGAAACTCTATCCTCGCTGTCTCGGAAGCTTACACAGAAAGAGCATGTTTTTATTTCGGCAATTTCCACTCAAGACGTAACCAGTCTTCTCCTCCGCCGTTACGCTGAGTTTTCTGAAAAGGTCAGTAGCTTTCAGGCTCTTATTTCAAAGAGTGTGATTGAGAAGATACGCCAATACGAAAAAACTCAAAGTGTACGACAAGACGCTGACTCCCTGCTATCGGAAACAAGAGCTGAAATTGAAAAAATTGAAGAGTTTCGATCTGAAACACTCAAGCCGCTTGATGCAATTCGCAAATTGGTTGAAAAGCTTTTCAAACATTCAGGCATTAGTTTTGGGAAGAGGTTGAACTTCGGCGACGCAGCCGACGCGGTGTCTAGTGACACTCTATCTGCTGGAGAAAAGCAAATGCTCAGTTTTATTTGCTATAATGCCTTCCATAAAAACAGTGTAATATTGATTGATGAGCCTGAGCTTAGTTTGCACGTCGACTGGCAAAGGCAGCTCTACCCAATTCTAAAATCTCAAAATTCAGGTAACCAATTCATTTTCGCGACACACTCGCCATTTATTTATGGGAAATATCCTGATAAAGAAGTTCAATTGGGCAGCGATAGGGGCGAATGAATGTCTTCTGAAAAGCCTCGCCCAACTGTAAACGAGATCTTTGAGCTGTTAAAGCGCAGCTATATACCGACCGTATTGGTAGAAGGGAAGAATGATATAATTTTCTACAGAAAAGTAGAGGAAGATCTTCAAGATTACGGTGTAGATATGCTTCCAGCAGGAAACAAAGGTGCCGTTCTCGAACTCTACGAAAAAATTAAGAACGAACCAACCCCTGCACCAGTCGTGTTTGTAGTCGACAACGATCTATGGGTGCATGGTCATTTTGACGGTGATCAAAGGCCGGACGGTGTAATCACCACTCGCGGTTATTCCATTGAGAATGATATGTATGAGGACGGAGAATTAGAAATCCTTCTCAATAGAGATGAGCGCGACCATTTTACTGGCTCCCTTAGCAAGTTTGTAAACTGGTACGCTCTGGCTGTATATAGAAAAATCAATGGAGGCGCTTCTACTTTTCGGACGCATCCGGGAAAGATACTTGATGACAATATTTACTACGACTCAGAAATAATCTTAGCGAAGGGTGAGCAATACCCTGATGCTTTTAAAAAGTCTATTCTTGAAAAGTACAGTTCTGTGCTACGAGGTAAGTCGTTATTCGCGCTGCTACTTCGTCAGCTATCTGCAAAGCGTAGAGAGGTTAAGTTCGGCGCAATGCAATTGATGGAGCTAGGAGCCGCAAGAAAGGGCGCTAACTATCAAAGGCTATCAATGGAAATCAGAGCTGCGCTTGATAAGTCTTTCGCTCAGAAATAGTCCGATCCCGCTGAGTAATTTCCCGAAGTAAAAGTACCCAGGCCTGTGAGAGCGGATTGGTTACTTACTTTCAAAGGTAATGTCCGGGGTTGATTCTGGTTGATAATTTGAGTTCGCTATCTGTCCGATAACGGTTCCTCGCAGATGTCCGCTTCTGGTCAGTTGCTGCCGGATACAACTGGCAGCTATTGGCCGTAAGCGGACATTCACAAGCGCTTCTTTGTATACGGCCGCTGACATAAGTAGGCCGCGAAATCCATCCTACTGGCTATTGCGTAGGCCCAGTCCGGACGGACCGGGTCTATTGATTTCTGATAAGGTCGCTTCATAGACAATCATGACAAGGAGTCAATTGTGGCGAAGCCCGCAGCACGTTTAACCGATCCGACCAGTTGCCCAATGCCAGGACATGGCGCCAAAGCCATCGCCTCAGGCTCTCCTGACGTTTTCTTCGATGGGCTAGCCGCCGCTCGTAAAGGCGACACCTGCACGTGCGGTAGCGCGTTGGTTTCAGGCGTTTCAGCGACCGTTTTTATCAACGGGAAAAACGCTGCTCTGGTTGATACTGTCGGAACGCATGGTGACGTTGTCGTCGGCGGCTCCGGCACCGTAATCATCGGTGATTCGCATACGCCTGCTCCATTCGTCCCTCCCATACCTCTTGCGATCCAGAAGACCTACGGTCAGGCCTTCAGCATCACCGACAGTGAAACGGGTACTCCGTTGGCTTTCCGTGACTTCGTGGCGACGGTCAACGGTGTGGAAACCATAGGCGTTACCGACGCTAACGGTATTGCTCACGTTAAGACGCCGACCCCCGATGCGAAAATTTCACTGCACGTCATGTTCAGCGCTCCGGCACGGACACTCCATGAACTGGCGGAGGGCGCGTGATGAGCAACCTATTCGCAACTCAAGCGACTGCCCAGGAGATCAAGCCAGGCGAGTTCATGTGTCCGATACCGATTACCGTGAATGACCGGGCTGCAACTCGTGAAGCGATCATCAAAAAGGTTCGGTCATTGAACACGACGTTCGTAGAGCGTTCTTCGTGGGGGGCTGTAAAGGGCAAGCCAGATATGGTGATGGACTGGGATTACACCATGATTGCGCTGCACCACGCCGGCCGTAGCCACAGCTGTACACCTGGTGCCGAGCAGATGCAGGAAATCCAGAAGGGTCACCTAAGTCAGAAGTACGACGATATCGGATATCACTTCGGCATCGATTGCACGGGGCAAGTCTACGAGGGGAGGGACATCCGGCTTCAAGGTTCGAGTGTTTTGAAATTCAATACAGGCTTGATCGGCATTGTGTTGCTGGAGAACCTAACGACTCCAGAAGAGGGCGGGGATTGGGTCGCCAAGGGCCGTGTTGCGCTCGACAGCATCGGATACAGCACGACCAACGTGATACCTGCTGCCCAGATCACAGCGTTGATGCATCTGATCGACGCGCTGAAGAGTGTGTTTGTGATCAAGCATTTTGGCGGGCATCGGGAATACCCAGGCCAAGCATCTGAAGGCAAGATTTGTCCCGGAAACGTCGGTATGGAGTTAGTCAGGAATCTCAGAGTAAAAACACAGCTGCTCCCACCTCCGGCGCCGCAAGAATGAAGAAGCTGATTGCCCTGATCGTTTTGGTTCTGGTGACGGTGCTCTACGTTGGGTATTACGAAGCGCTGGAAGACGGAGACATCGAAACCGTCTTGTTTATCAAAAAACATCCGACACTTCAGATGAAGTTTTACAACATCCACGCGAATGACGGGGAGATCCGTCAAGTCGAACGGCTCACGCAGGAAGAGCGTAACTGGATCATCGATTATTGCAGGTATCGGCTTGGCATCGACACCGATTTAAAAACACAAAATGACGTAGAAGTTTGCAGAAAAAAATAGCTGATTCGGTTAAACAAAAAAGGCCTCGGTAGAGGCCTTTTATCATCGGGTGTTATTTGGCCAGCCAGCTTTCAACCTCGTCGGCCCCGTGCTTGGTTTTCCACTCCTTCAGCGTCTTGTGGTTGCCGCCCTTGGTTTCAACCACTTCACCAGTGTGCGGGTTCTTGTAGACCTTCGTTTCACGAGGTTTACGTTTGCCTGGTGCCGCCGCCGGGTTAGGGCCGCGCTTCGCGCTCTGCGGATCCAGAAGGTTGATGATGTGCTTGAGGCTGAAGCCGTACTGGTCGAGCAGCTCGCGCAGCTTGGTCTCGAACTCGATCTCTTTTTTCAACGCGCCGTCGCTCTTCAGTGCTTCCAAAGCCTGAAGTTGTTCGGCGAGGTGTTTTTCAAGCTGACGGTATTCGGCAAGTTTGGACATCTGTGTTCCCTGTTTTAGTGTTTTGACGATATCTATCTGAAGTGTATTACAGCACGAAGTTCAGCTTACTTTCGACCCTTCAACTGGTCTTCGATGAAACTCATTTCATTCTTGATCAAGTTGACCGTCAGTGTTTGAACATTCGAGATCTTGCCGGTTTTGATGTCCACGATTTTCATCAACGCAGTTAGGTGGTTTTTGCGCGCCTTCAACGTATCGGTCCAGTTGGCACTGCTTTGTATTGGCGTGATCATGATCTTTGTCCTGATGGAGTTTTAAACAGCCTACGTCGGTAGGCTGTTTCGGGTGGTTTGGCGCATTACAACGAGAGAACGTCTTGCAACGAGTACTTGGAGGCGCGCTCCCACAAATCGCTACTGGTCCAGTTCCTGAAGTTTTCGCCTTCTTCAGGAAGGATTAGTTTCCTGAGACTGATTTGCTCGCCGCCAACAAGATCAATGGCAGACCAGAGCTTGCCGCCCATCTCCAGCAACTCTTGAGCTTTCTCGTTCCACTGCTCCTCAAGAACAGTCCGCGCCAAGAGCAACGCCCTTCGTTCGATGGTTTTGTGCTCTTTCCGCGCCTCGTCGATGTGTTGATCCACGATGACGAGCTCCTGCTCCAGCGCGGCAATGATCAGAAGTTGCCGACGATGGTGCTCGCTCGCAGTCGCCAGATTCTTCGCAGCCTTCTGTGCATCTGCATTGGCGGTTTTCTCGCCCTCGGTGTCGCCCCAGGCCACGGCCTGTGCATAGGCGGTCGCTGCATCGGTTTCGGCTTGCCTAGCCTTGGCTATGTCCTCTTCTGCCTGCTGCTGGATCTGCGCCAAGCGGGTGCTGAGGCTGTCGCGTTTCTCGTTGAGCTCTTGCTCATCAGCTTTCCAGTTATCCATCGACTCGGTGTAACCCGCCATCAGGGTTTCGTGATTGACCAACTGCTCACGTCGTCGAATTCGAGCATCGGCGTAGCTAGCGCGTGTCTTGCAGGAGTCATAAGGAATTTTGAGGGTGTTGTACTGTTTTCGAATTTCATACAGCCGATCTGCGTCGAGCTCTTCCTCGTTTTCCAAAAGCGCCTCCAATGGCGCTATTTCCACGTAATGTTGTGCTGCCTCACTCAGGAGGCTATCGCGGTGGGTGGTCCACTCTACGATTTCGCCCATCAATACCCGCTTCTTTTCACATACGCCGATCACTTCGTCTGTGGCCGCTGCAGACAATGACAGCCCTGCCTCATAACCACCTGGATCGCTGGCCAGCAATTCGTGTTGTTCGGTGGAGGTTTGGAATTCGTTCATCTGTCTTGTTCCTTCAAAAATTGAGTTTGGGTTGAATGAGCGGCTGGCGAGGCCGGGAATCAGCCGGCGCTACCTCGATCAGCGGAGATGCCCTCAGGCAGCCCGAGCCTCGCCGTCATCCGTTCCCGGAATCACCTTCACGATGTAGCAGCGTTGCTGGCCGAGACCTGGCAAACGAACCAGACTCGATGCTTTGCCGTCGCTGCTCGGTTCCAGCACACCGCGCTGCAGTAGCTCCTTGTTCACAGCCGTGAGGTTCATGCCTCGGAAGATCTCCGAGCGCCACGCCTCGGTCAGCACGTAATAGGTGTTGGTGGTGTGCATGGTGTCGCCCATGCCGTGCTCAAGCGTCTTGCGAAACCCGAGGCGGTCGATGGTGCGGGGGCCGTGTTCATCGATCTTGGCCGCTGCTGACTCCCAGCGGGTGAAGCGGCTTTCGCCAAAGCGTTCGATGACCTGGCGCAGCCGCGCCAAGATCGCATCGCCCTCAAAGTTTCCGGCACCGCCACGCTCATGGAGCCATGCGTTCAAGCACACGCGAGCGGCGGTGGTGGCCGTGCCGTCCGGCCAACCGGTGATGCCCATCGCGGTGGCCAGCTCGCCAGCTGCGGCAGCGAGGCCGAAGCGAGCAGCGGCACGGTGTGCCTGTCCACTCGCGGACGCAGGGAGCGACTTGGCAATGAAGCCTTCCAGCGTGCGGCGCAGAATTGCCGCCCAGCCGTGGCGCTTGCCAGGTTCGCACAGCGCAGTCAGGAAGGCGGTAAGAGGTGTGCCGTAGTAGTTCGCTACGCGAGCCTTGAGTGCGTCGGACAGAGAGGCGGCGTCTTCGAAACCATTGAGTGTGTCGAACATGCCCAAGCCTTTGCTGGCATCGGCCGGGACGGCGAGCATGCGCACTTCCATACCGGCTTTCAGCTCTTTGTTGGCTTCGGCCATGTGCTGGGCCAACGTCTTCTCGCCGGTGGAGAGAAACAGCAGGCGCCATTCCTGCACCTGCCGGCCTGCTTGGCCTCGATCATTGGCGCGGGCCTTACCGGTGCCGTTGCCAAGCATGTACACCGTCTCGCCGATGATGCGGGCATCACACATGCCGATTTCATCGAGCACCAGAAGCCCATCAGAATGCGCGGCAGCGATCGACTCCAGCGCGTTGTCGGTCGAGCGCCACGAACGCACCAAGCGTGGTCCGCCGTAGACCGATGCTGCGACCTGCAGGTGCGTGGTCTTGCCGCCGGAGCTGTCGCCGTACAGGTGAAACCCGCCCGATTCATGGCCGAGCATGTGCAGCAGGGGACCGGCGAAGGCCACGCCGACGACAAACGCCAGGCGATGGTTGCCGATGCACAGCGCGCCTATCTGCTGTTGCCATTGTTCGAGCGTGCCCGCTTCGCTGATCGGCGGAAGCTGTGCACCCGCTTCGTAGAAATGCAGGTGTTCCGCGTGCATGCCGACCTGCTGCTCGGGCAACAGAAAGGCGTTGTCATGCCAACCCAAACGAGTGACCAGACGCGCACGTTGGGCACTGTCGAAGCCGCCTAGGTAACTCTGTAAATCGTTGCGTGCGTTGCGACCCGAACGACTGCCGGCCAGACGCAACCCCATGTCTACCAGCGGGCCGAGCACATCCTTGCCGAAGTCGCCGGTCATGGTGCGCGCCGGGATGTTCCAGCGTTTTTTGGTGCCGTCGGGGTCGTCGAACTCGACCAGCAAACCCCAGTTGTGGCCCTTCTCGTCACGAGTACGCGCAAGGATTGCCAGCGGCGAACACACCGGGCGTGCCTCACCGTCATCGCCGGCATAAAACACACCCTCGGGCGTCAGGCGAAAGCCACCGGGCATCAGGTCGGTTTTCGATTTTGCCGGGCGCTTGGCTGCTGCTTTGGGTTTCGCGTCCGGTTCCGGTTTCGACTCGGGTTTCACTTGGGCAACTACCGGCTTTTCCCCGATCACTCCGAACAGCTCGCCATTGCTCTCCAGTGCGGTGATGTGGCCGGCGGTCCAGCCTTTGTCGAGGGCATCGGCGGCATCGTCGCCGTCATCCCATTGACCACCTTTGGCGAACGCGGCGTGGTCGTTCTTCAGCGTCGGCTTGCGTTTGAACACCTCCAGCGCGATGACTCGGACCGAGGCGGCGCCGATTTCGCGCAGCTTCTCTGCGACGGTGTCCATGCAGGCTTTACCGCTGTCGTCGTTGTCCGGCCACAACACCACGTCGCGTCCCTTGAGCGGCGTCAGATCGGCTTTGTGCCAGGAGTTGGACCCGTTCGGCCAGCAGGTGGCCACGTAATTCGGCAGTAGTTCGGTGGCAGCGTCGGCGGCTTTCTCGCCTTCGCACAAAACCACCGGCGTGTCAGCGCGCTGGGCTAGTTCATCAAGGCGCAGCAGTGGACGTGGATCCGGCAGACCCTGCCAGCGCCATTGCTTGGTTTGACCATCGGAGCGCTGACACCACGTCAGCGGTGCAAAGACCTTCTTCGGCTTGCCGTCTTCATCCGGGCCGAGGTCGAAGCGATACAGCGCCATGAGGGGGTGACCCTGTGCGTCGCGGTAGATCCAGACCTTGGACGGCACACCGTGATCACGGTGCTTGGCCGGGCACTTGTTCATGGCCTCGGCCGGGATCGGCTGAATGGCGTTCCACGTCGGCGCCTTCGGCTTGGTCGGTGCGGCGATTGTCTTGGCGGCGCCCGACGCGACGTTTAGGAGGTCGGCCAGTTTGTTGCAAGCCTCGACGTCGGTGCCGCCGTCCAGATAGCGCACCAGATCGATCAGGTCGCCGCCTTTGTCGCCGGTGGCGAAGTCGGCCCAGGTACCCTTGCTCAAATTGACCTTGAGCGAGCCGGCGCGGTTGTCGCTGCGTGTCGGATTCGGAGCGGTGTATTCCTTGCCGCCGTCCACGCGTTTGCCGTTGGGCAGCCAGTGCGACAAGACACGATCAATGTCTCTCAGCGCGGCGGCTTTCACATCGGCAAAGCTTGGACGTTTTGCGGTGTTGTTCGGGCGCTGGCTCATGCGTCAGCCCTCGGCAAAAACAACGCATCGTTGATGTCGTCGATCAACGCTTTTGCCATTTCACCCAGGTACAGGGCAGGCCAACTGAAGCGCTCGCCGTTGTCACTCATAGCAGCGTCGAAATTGAGCTGGTTCGCGTGATGCTGTAGCAACGACACCATCTCCAGTGCGTCTTCGACTGGCACACCGGCATTCACTCGAAATAGCCTCAGGTCGGTGGCATTAACGCGAGAAAAGGTAGCGTGGCCCGGTGTGGTGGAAATGCTCATAGCACACCGCCTTTCTGCACCGCAGGGGCCGAAGTATTGTCACCGTGCATGGCCAGCGTTTTGATCAACCCGAGGGTGCCACGCACGTCCCAGAGGACGGCGGCAATCACGTGATTGGCGAGGCGTGAGGATTCGTTTTCGAAGTGATCCTCCAGCAGCGTCAGCACCGAGTCAGCACGGTCAATCGCGCAGGTGATGGCGTCGATGGGCAAACCGGCTTCTGCGGTCGGATTCACGCAGAGCAGATCTTCGGGCAGGGCAAAACTCAGGGCGTTGTTCATTGGGCACCGCCTGCGGTTTCGAGTGCGCGGGCTTTGGCCATGTGAGCGTTGTAGCGGGAGAGGCGTGTAGCGAGACTGGAGTTGGCGTGTAAAGCGGCGAGAGCCATTGCACGGTGTGCAGCGGCGCGAATTTTGGACGGATTTATGGCGTGCATGTAGAGCTCCTTTTGCTGAGGAGCTGCCACCGCTTGCGGCCAAGCAAGGAATGGTGACAGCTGTACGCGGGTTGGCCGACCGGGGCAAAAGGGACCCGGCA
>Ga0157370_10005946_pt1 | contig 13589 bp, 10 predicted proteins | sample C35metaG_FD_113463 | JGI IMG/M metagenome (GOLD analysis project Ga0157370, IMG submission 113463) | Corn rhizosphere microbial communities from Kellogg Biological Station, Michigan, USA - C3-5 metaG | ecosystem: Host-associated > Plants > Roots > Rhizosphere > Soil | place: USA: Michigan...
CAGATCGTCGCGTGACGGAGAGACGACCCGCGAGCGGAGGATGTCGGGCAGGTACTTGAGCTGCTTGCGAGCAAGACGACCTGACATCACGCTGATGCCGCGCGGCGGCGCCGGCGCCACCAGCACCGCCGCCCTCACCTCGCCTCGCTCGGCCAGACGTTGCGCGATGAGTCCGCCCATCGAGTGCCCAATGACGGCAGGCTTGTCGAGCTCTCTGGCGATACGTGCGGCGTCCTCCACGAAGTCCTGTATCGACGCGCGGCCGAGCTGTGTCCCCATGCGACTGTCGGCGCGGCCGCGCAGATGCACGGCGTACGCTGGAACTCCGCGCGCCTCGAAGAACGTCAGCCATTCGTCGAAGACCGTGGCGTCGGCGAAGTAGCCATGCACGAGCAGCACGGGTGGTCGGGTCGCGTGCGCGGGGAGCGCGCGCAACAGCGTGAGGTCGCTGATTCGAATTGTTTCGATCATGCCTTTCAATCGGATAGCTTTATTGCGGCATCAATACACAATCTTATGACCAGCGGCGCGTTCCCGCCTTCGATGGAGCCATACTCCCGCCACATTCTCGTGTGCGTGGGCGGATATTGTTCGCCGGACCAGCGCGGGCGAGAGCTGTATCGCCTGCTTCCGTCCCTGCTTCAGCGCGAAGGTCTGTTGTTCGGTCCGGGCAGGGTCAAGCGTGGCGAGACGCCGTGTCTGGGCGTCTGCACGCGCGGACCGATCGTCGTCGTGTATCCCGAGGGAATCTGGTACAGCGACGTGACGCCCGCGCTCCTCGAGCGCATCGTCGTCGAGCATCTCCGCGACGGGAAGGTCGTCGAGGAGGCCCTGTTCTTTCGGTTGCGCGCGTAGGCCGGGTGGGGTAGGGCGCCCCTTATCGTGACGCGTCGTCGCCGTGCTGTGCCTCGAGGGCGCGCAGCTCCTCGTCCAGGGACCGAAGGAGCCGCGGCCAAACGTGGCGCGCCGAGCGAAAGAACGTCTCCCGGAGGCTCGGATTTTCGTGCAGGAACGCGCTGAGGCGGCGGTGCCCCTTCCGCGTGTTGCACGCTCTACAAGCGGTCACTAAGTTGCCTTCCGAGCGGTCGCCGCGGCGCGCGCGCGGCTCAACGTGGTCGAGCGTGAGCTCCGCCGCAGGAAATTGTTCGCCGCAATAGACGCATCGCCACTCGTCGCGCTCGAAGATTCCGTTCCGCTTCAATGGACAACCTCCCGCAGCCCCGCCGGATCGTCTTTGACCGGGCCCGTCGCTTTTTCCTCGATCAGCTCGAGGGCGATGCCGACCCGAAGCGTCGTCCGGACGAAGATCCTCCCCGTCTGACCTCCACAGCCCTAGAGAACCTCCGTATGTCACGTTCCCGCGAGCGCATTCTGGCCAACCTGGATGAGATGTACCGCGAAGCCTTCGAGCGGGCCAAGACGACGGGCGATGACTCGCAGATGGCAACGCTCGATTTTGCCTATCGCCGCGAGCAGCTGTACTTCGAGATCCTGCTCGACGTTCGCGATGCCGTCGAAAGGCGCTAGCCTCATTGTGCCTCGCGTCGCGGCCACATCAGCGACGCGGTGATCGAGAGGGCGAGCACACCGAGGATGACCGACAAGGACATCACGATGTCGATCTCGATATACCGCTCGGCCAGCATCTTGAACCCGACGAAGCTCAGAATCAGCGCGAGACCGTATTTCAGCAAATAAAACCGATCGACGACCGCGGCGAGCAGGAAATAGAGCGATCGTAACCCGAGCACGGCGAAGATGTTCGACGTGAACACGATGAAGGGATCGGTCGTCACCCCGAAGATCGCCGGAATGGAATCGATCGCGAAGACCACGTCGGTCAGCTCCACGAGGATGAGGACGAGGAGCAACGGTGTCGCCATCTTGCGGCCTGACTCCACGACGAAGAAGTGCTTGCCGTGAAAATCCTTGGAGAAGGGGAGCAGGTGCCGCACCGCACGGACGATGCGATTCTGCTCGCCGTTGAACTCGTCGTCTCCCCGGATACCTATGCGGATGCCGGTCACGATGAGCATGGCGCCGAACACGTAGAGGACCCAATGAAAGCGCGCGATCAGCGCCGCGCCGACCGCAATGAACGCTCCGCGCATGACCAGGGCGCCCAGGATTCCGTAGAACAGCACCCGATGCTGTGAGACCTTGGGAACGCGGAAGTACTCGAAGATGAGTACGATGACGAAGATGTTGTCGACGCTCAGTGCCTCTTCGACGACATAGCCGGTCAGGAACGTCAGAGCGACGTGGTGGTCCGCCACCAGGTATAGGCCGAGGGCAAACAGCAGAGCTAAGGCGACCCAGACCGCGGTCCAGAGACCGGCTTCTTTGGGACGAACCTCGTGGGCTCGTCGGTGGAACACGCCCAGGTCGAGCGCAAGCATCGCAAGCACGAAGGCGATGAAGCCGACCCAGAACCAAATATTGGTTGAAAGCATGTGGTCGAAAGGTATTTGATGGTGCAAACTTGAGCGGTCGGGGTTGCTGGCGGAACAAGCTGTCGCCCGCGTAATGAGTGTCTGACCCCAATTCGCACGTACCCGCGAGACTTCCGTATGCGCCGCCGAGATGTCATTAGCATTCGGACCGTCACTTCGCTCACCGGATTCATGCATCGTCCTGTCCCGACTCAGTCGCGTGCCGAAGCGATCAGCCTTGCTGTCGTCAACGCGCGCATCTGGACGGCCGACGCGCGCCGCCCGTGGGCAGACGCGATGGCGATCAGCGGAGATCGCATCGTGAGCGTCGGCTCGAGCGCCGAGGTCCGGAAGCAGGTGACGCCGGCGACGCGTGTCATCGATGCGCGCGGGATGATGGTCGTCCCAGGGTTCATCGACTCGCACGTGCATTTTCTCGACGGCGGATTTGGCCTGGCCTCCGTGCACCTGCGCGACGCGAAGACACCCGGCGAGTTCGTGCGTCGCATAGGCGAGTACGCCAAGACCCTTCCCGCCGGCGCCTGGATCACCAACGGCGACTGGGACCACGAACAATGGGGCGGTGAACTCCCGCGTCGCGACTGGATCGACTCCGTCACGCCCAACAATCCCGTTTGGGTGAGTCGTCTCGATGGGCACATGTCGCTCGCGAACAGCGCCACGCTGCGGGCGGCGGGGATCACGAAGGCGACGCCGGAGGTCGCCGGCGGTACGATCATCCGGGATGCGCGGGGCGAGCCGACGGGGATTCTCAAGGACAACGCGATGTCGCTGGTCAATCGCGTCCAGCCCGATCCGTCGCCGGCGGAGGAGGATCGCGCTCTCGATGCGGCTATGCGCTACGTCGCGGGCAACGGAGTCACGTCTGTCACGCACATGGGCTCGTGGAGCGACCTCGCCGTGTTCGAGCGGGCCCACGCCGCGGGACGGCTCAGGACCCGCATCTACGCCGCGGTTCCACTGGCGACATGGGAGCGCCTTCGCGATACCGTGAAAGCGCGCGGGCGCGGTGACGAGTGGCTCAAGATCGGCGCCCTCAAAGGATTCGTCGACGGATCGCTCGGCTCGCACACCGCGGCAATGTTGGCGCCGTTCACTGATGCCCCGAATGACACGGGCCTGTTCGTCACGACGCCGGAACACCTGTACGCATGGACGTCGGGGGCCGACAAGGCAGGCCTGCACGTGATCGTGCACGCGATCGGCGATCGTGCGATCCGCACCCAACTGGACATTGCCGAGCGGGTCGAACGCGAAGACGGTCCACGCGACCGCCGCTTTCGCATCGAGCATGCGCAGCACATCGCGCCGTCCGACCTTCCGCGATTCGCCGCGCTCGACGTGATCGCCAGCATGCAGCCATATCACGCGATCGACGACGGACGGTGGGCGGAAAAGGTGATCGGCCACGAGCGCGGCAAGACGACGTACGCGTTCCGATCGCTCCTCGACGATCACACACGTCTGGCGTTCGGCAGCGATTGGGCGGTGGCGCCGGCCACGCCGATCGAAGGTATCTACGCCGCCACGACTCGCCGCACGCTCGACGGCGCCCATCCCAACGGATGGTTCCCCGAGCAGAAGATCACCGTCGAGGAAGCGCTGCGGGCGTATACGAGCGGCGGCGCGTACGCGTCGTACGACGAGCACGACAAGGGTACGCTCGAGCGCGGAAAGCTGGCCGACTTCGTGATGATCGATCGCGACCTCACGCGGACGGCGCCCGAGGAGATCGCGCAGGCACGGGTCGTGATGACAGTCGTGGGTGGCAAGATTGTTTATTCACGCGAGTAGCCGCGCGGCATCATTCACATAGCATGAGTATCAAATTATTCGCACGGGCCCTGCCGGCTGTTGCCGGCTTGTTGGTCTGCGCGTCGAGTCGCGGCGTCGGCCAGGGAATATCGCACGCACATCGGCCCGGCATCGGCTATACGATTCACGTCACGAGCACGCCGCACGCGGGGTCGGGCGGCTCCGGCGTTCTGGCCGGAGGCGCGCAGAACTACGTCGGCCGCGCCGTGTTCGCCGTCAATCGCGGACGCATGGACATCGTCGACGGCGCGGTCGAATCGCTCTTCTCCAAGGGAGACTACGTGCTCTTCGACAGCACCGACCTCGTGATCGTGCATCCGGCGAGCAAGACGTTCGTCTCGCTGCCCCACGACGTCGCCGGCCAGACGATGCAGCGCCTGGAATCGATCGGTGTCAAGATGACGATCGCCGACGAAAAGGTGACCCTGGACAGTCTGGGAGCCGGCGACACGGTTTCCGGCATCCCGACTACTCACTTCCGCATGACGACCGCGTTCACGATGTCCATCGACGCCGGCGTCGTTCAGCAACGGCTCGCCACGGAAAGTACGACCGACTACTGGATCGCCTCCGTCCCCGGCTTGCCTCGCAATCCCTTGCTGCGCGCGAACGGCCTGTCCGGTCCGTCGTCGATGACGGGCATGTTCAAGTCCATCTCGGCGAAAGTGGATTCGGCGGCAAAGCGAATGGGTTCGGCGGTCGCGCTCAAAACGACGACGGTCAGCCGGCTGATCGACGGGCAGGGCACGAACACGATGATGGAGCAGACCTCCAGCGTGTCCGACATCGAGCCGCGCGACGTGGAGGACAGCCTGCTCGTGCTCCCCTCCGACTACACGCCAACCTCGCTCCCCGGCGTGGACGAAGCCATATCCGCCGACGCGGGTGCCAAGTGGCGGATTCTGCCGCGCGCTGGACCGGCTAGAACCGAGCGCCAGTCGTCGGGCTCGATGACGGCGCCTCGCCGCCGCCCGACACCGTGATCGAGCTCGATGTGACCGATTGAACGCCCTGCGCGGAGAAGGTCAGCGTCACCGCGCCGCTTCCCGTGATTGCCAGATCGGTGAATGCCGCGAGTCCGGTGACCGGATCCGCGGCAACGCTCGTCGTACCAAGCAGCGCGCCACTGCTCGCGGTGACGGTCACCATGAGACTGCCCGCGGCGACGGGATTGCCGAAATGATCCTGCAACTGGATCACCGGCTGGCGGTCGAGCGCGACGCCGCTCGTCGCGGTCGACGATGGTTGAGTCGCCATGGCAAGCATTGCGGGCGGACCGCCGAACGCCCCGGCGCGAACGACCGCGCTCGTCAACCCCGGCGACGACACGACGAGCGTCTGTGGACCAGCGTGCTGCCCGAGGGTCCACGACGTCGGTCCGGCGATCCCCGACGCATCGGTGACGATCGGGCTCGAGGGAATCACGTCGCCGCTGCCAGTGCCGGGCGAGAAGGTCACCGAAACACCGGCGACGGCATTGCCGCTTCCATCCGTGACTTTCACCGTCGGAGCAATCGGCACGGGACTCCCCGCAGCGGCCCGCTGGTCGTCGCCGGCGACGATTGCGATCGCTGTCGCACCGAGTGGACCGACGACGTTGAACGAGGAGCTCGGGACCGGGGCGCCGCCGCCGGTCGACGCGACCAGAATGTATCCTGTGCCGGCCTTGTCGATCACCAAATCATTGAACGTCGCAACGCCGCTCGACGCATTTCTCACCAGCGTTCCGCCGAGGCTCGCACCGACGTTGTTTCCGAGCGCGATGCTCACCGGGCTCGAGACATCGGTCTGGTTGCCGTTGGCATCGACTAACGCGACGCGAACGGCGGACAGAGTCGCCCCGGCCGTTCCGTTGGCAGGCTGCGTGGAAAAGACGATGGAGGCGAGCGTTCCCGGCGATGCGGTCGCGTCGAAGCTGACGTGGCGGCCACTGGCGATCGTGGCAGTGGCCGATGACGCCCCCGCGTGCGTGCCGAGCGTGAGCCTCGCCGACGACCGCCCTGCGCTGTCCGTGAACGACGACGGTCCGACCGTTCCGTTGATCGCCGTCCATTTCACTGTCGCGTCGCCGGCTGGATTTCCCGCGTCGTCCGTGACGCGCACGACGAGCGGCGCGCTCAGTTGGGTCGAGACGCGGGCCGTCTGACCATTGCCCGACACTATGGAGATGAATGCAGGTGCGCCGGCGATCGCCTTGAACGTGAACACGGCGTCGGTCGCCGCTCCCTCGACGGACGCGGCTACGGTCTCCGTTCCAACCAACGTGCCGAGCGTGTAGGCAGCGCTGGCTTGGCCATCGGCGCTGGTGGTGGAGGTCGCGGCGCCGAGCGATCCACCGCCCGCTGTACGGGTCCAGGCCACGAGGGCGCCGGGAACGGGGTTCCCAAACCGATCGGTTACGCGCACGACGAGCGGCGAGAGCGACGTGCGGATGGTGCGCACCTGGTCGTTTCCGGCGACCACCGAGATCGAAGCGGGTGCGCCGGGATTTGCCGTTTCTGGAATGGCGGCGCTCAGCTTTCCGACCGTCGCGGTAAACTGCTGAGGTCCGGCCGTCGTGCCGAGGACGAGCGACGTCGATGCGCGGCCATTGGCGTCGGTGGTCACGCTTGCAACGCTGACGCTCCCGCCGGTCGGCGGCGAAAACGTGACGGCCACATCCGGGACGCCAATCCCATCCTGGGCGTTGACTTGGACGACGGCGGGAGTCGCCAGCGTGCCGGAGACTTTTCCTGTTTGGCCTCCGCCGCTGACGAGCGACACCGACGCCGGCAGGGGGATGATCGCCGCCGTCGCTTGATCAGTGACGCCGGTTGGCGTAATCGCGCTGACGACCACGCTCCCGCGGCGTCCAGTCGCTTGGAGCAATCCCGCTTTCGTGATCGTGGCGATGGACGCATCGGATGTCGTCCAGGCCAGCGGAACGCTCGGGACGGCGTTGCCGCTTGCGTCGAAGGCGGCGGCGACGAACGAGACCGTTCGATCGGCTGGGAGTGTGATCGTCTTGGGCGACAGGGCGATCCGCGCGACGTTCGAGCCTGGACCGACATAATCCACGGGCACCGGGTCGTCGGTCGGCGGCGGCTGGTCCTGGGGATGCGCGTGGACGCGCCCTTGCCCGTGAAAGACGACATCGGTGTCGCTCAAGAACTCGATCGCAATCTGAAACGCTTCGTCGGGCGATCGTACCTCGACTGTGAGCGTGAGCGTGATGTCGGGTGCGCCCGGCGCGAACGCGACGGTTGTATCCTTGGCAACTTCGCCGACGAGGCGGGTGAGGACGACGCGCACGCGGTCGTAGTGGATGCCGAAGTCACCGAGATGCTGGGCGACTGAAAGGGCGGCGGCGGAGAACACCGGCTCGAATGCGACGCGCCCCGCCAGCGCGCTACCGGGCGCGAGCGAAGAATGCTTTACTGCCGCCGGTGGCGTGTCGGAGCACGTCGCGACGCCTACGGCGAGCAGCAGAGCGGAGAGGGCGCGAAAGGGAAAACGCACGTAAGCCTGGCGGGAGGAACGAATGGAGACCGGTGAGCGCGACAACTAGTGTTGAAACGCTTGTCGGGATTGAAGATAGACCGGCTCAACAATGCGCTTGGGTCCGCCAGCCGTCAACCCTTTTGGTCACACGGCGGGCGGACTCCCGTCACAACTAGAATCGGATGATCTCCTGGCAGGCGCGCTTAATGTCGTCAATCTGGGGTAGAATGGCGTCTTCGAGTCTCGGAGCGTAGCCCACGAAAGTATCGGTCGACGCCAAACGTTTCACCGGGGCGTCGAGCCAGGCGAAGCAGTCGTCGGCGATGCGGGCGGCGATCTCGGCGCCGTAGCCCCAGGAGAGCGAATCCTCGTACAGCACGATGACGCGGCTGGTCTTCTTGACCGAGCTGTAGACCGCCTCTTGATCCCATGGCGAGAGCGTCCGCAGGTCGATCACCTCGGCCGACAACCCGGCGTCCGCCAACTGATTCGCCGCCGCGAAGGCTCGCTGCACCGTCGCGCCGTAGGTCACGATCGTCACGTCGCTGCCTTCTCGAACGACCTTGGCCTTGCCGAACGGAATCATGAAGTTCGGTCCCGGATAAGCGGCCTTGTTGTAGGTCTGGCGGTAGAGGTGCTTGTGCTCGAGAAAGATCACCGGATCGTCGCAGCGGATCGCGGTGCGCAGAAGACCGTTGGCGTCGAGCGCGGTCGCCGGGCAGACGACCCGCAGGCCGGGACAGTGGGTAAACAGCGCCGCGCCGGTCTGCGAGTGGTAGATCGCGCCGCGAATGTAGCCGCCGTAGGTGGTGCGTACCACGAGGCCGGCCGAAAAATCCCCGTTCGATCTCCATCGCATCGTGGCCAGCTCGTTGCGGATCTGCATGTAGGCTGGCCAGATGTAGTCGAAGAACTGCACCTCGACGACCGGCTTGAAGCCGCGGATGGCGAGCCCGATGGCGCGACCGACGATCGTGGCTTCGGCGAGCGGCGAGTTGTAAACGCGGCTGCTGCCGAATTCCCGCTGCAGCCCGGCGGTGACACCGAACACGCCGCCCTTGCCCTTGACCTTGTCGACGTATTTCTCGCGCGACACGTCGGCCACGTCTTCGCCGAACACGAGAATCTTCTGATCGCGCCGCATCTCGTCCTTCATACAGGCGTTCAGCAAATCCAGCATCGTCGTCTCGTTGCCGCCGAACTGCGGATCATCCTCAGTGTCGAATTGCTCGCTCGTTGGATCGACGTCGGGCGAATAGACATTGGTGTAGACCGTCTCGGGGCCCGGCTGTTCGGCGGCAAGCGCGACATCAGTCGCCGCCTGCACTTGGGCGTCGACTTCCGTCTGAATGCCTGCGATCTCGGCTTCGGACGCATAGCCTTCGGCGACGAGCCATTTGGGGAACGTCGTGATCGGATCGCGCGCGGCTTCCGCGTCACGCTCCTCCGGCGGACGGTACTTCACTTCGTCGTCCGACAACGAGTGCGAGTAGGGACGAATCACGTGCGCGTGCACCAGCGCCGGGCCCTTTCGCTTCCGGGCGTACTCCACCGCCTTCTGCATCGCGACGTGGCTGGCGAGCAGGTCGCATCCGTCGACCTCCTGCACGAACAGACCGGGAAATCCCGTCACGAGCTTCGAGATGCTGCCGCCCGCCGTGTTGACCTCCACGGGAACCGAAATCGCGTAGCCGTTGTCCTCGACCAGATAGACGATGGGCAGCTCGAGGTTGCAGCTGTTGTTGAGCGACTCCCAGAACTCGCCCTCGCTCGTGGTGCCGTCGCCGGTGGTGCACAGAACCACTTCGTCCTTCTCGAAGCCGTCCGTGATCCCCAGTTGCGCGGCGCGGCGCGTTGCCTCGGCCGAGCCCACCGCCTGTAGGAACTGCGTTCCCGTGGGGGAGGACGATGAGACGATGTTGAGCTTCTTGTGGCCCCAGTGGCTCGGCATCTGCCGTCCACCCGAGTTCGGATCGGTCGCCGCGCCGACCGCCGAGAGCAGCATCTCCTCGGCCGTCATGCCGAGGTGGAGGCAGAGCGCGCGATCGCGGTAGTAGGTGTAGAACCAGTCGTATGACGGTCGAAGGACGAGTCCCGCCGCGATGAGGATGGCTTCGTGTCCGGCGCCCGAGATCTGGAAGAAGATCTTATTCTGTCGTTTGAGCTGAATCTCTTTGTCGTCCAATCGGCGCGAGAGCAGCATGGTCCGATAGGCGCCGACGAGTTGGTCGCGTGTGAGGCTGCCGGCGCTCTTGCGCTCGGCTCGGGTCTGGGTAGCCATGCCTGTAAAGTAAATGTTGGGCGCCGCCGGAGTCAGCCCGCATGTGAGCCCGTTCGCCGCGGGCGGTTCCGGTCCTTGGCACTCTCCGTGCACTCTCGACGGGTATGCACTGTACATTCTGCGATCTCATCCACGGTGCGGCAGAAGTCAGCATCTGTCACGAGGACAGTGATGCGATCGCGTTCATGGACATTCAGCCCGTGAACAACGGGCACGTCCTGGTCGTGCCGCGAGAGCACTTCGAGTCGGTGCTCGACGTTCCTCGGGAGCTGGGGCTGCATCTCTTTCGGATCACGATGCGGCTGACGGCGGCCATCCGTCAGGTGACGGGATGCGAGGACTTCAACATCGTCGTCAATAGCGGCGCCGCGGCGGGACAGGACGAGCCGCACTATCACGTCCACATCATCCCGCGCCGCGAGGGCGACGGGTTCGACATTCCGCTTCCGTTCAACGGATCGGAGATGCCCGACCGGACGGTGCTCGATGCGTACGCCGCTCGGATCATTTCGGCGTTGGGCGATCCCGTGCGCGTCGACGCCTCGGAGGGCGCGCTCGCGGGCGAGGCGGAGTCCCGCGTGGAGCGCGTTGTTACCGTTCCATTATTCGACGAGTCGTCCTCCAAGAAGCCGTCACGACCATCGCATCCGGCGCCGGACCAGCGTCGTCCTAGTGAGTGGCGAGAGCATGAAGGTGCGCACGGCGAGTTGCTCCATGAGCCGTTTTCCGATTCCGGCACATAGCCCCAACAAAGACCTCGCCGCCTCTTGCGCCGCGCGGAGCACGATTGCATTTGTATGTCGCGCGACGACGAGTCGCGCTCCTACCCGGGGCCAATGAGCCGTCTCACCCGACATCGAGACGAATGTCGATCGCCGCTGGTCGCCAAGCGACCATGACGACGGGGCGAGTGTCTGACCCCCGGAATAGCCGGTTCTCCAATGATCGGCGCGACACCCCGCCACGGGACAGGATCCCGGAGCGGGGTGTTGCCTTATCAGCGAGGTGACATGTCCCGACGTCGGCAGTTCCACCGTGTCTCCCTCCCACGTGTCCCGCGCGTGCATCGCCGGGCTAAACACATTTCCTCGGCACAACAAAAAGGAGCGATCAAGCGAGCGGCGATGCGTGATTGCGGCCGGCGCTGCGTGTACTGCGCTGCACCGCTCGAGTTCGACTTCGCGACGCTGGATCATGTGTATCCGCTGTCGCACGGCGGCGCGCACGTGCCGGGCAACGTCGTGCTGGCATGCGCGAGGTGCAACCGCCAAAAAGGAGACATGCTGCCGACCGAGTTCTTCGCCCGGTATCCGTGGGCGGGACTCAACTTCATCGCCCACGCACGCGCCGTGCACCGCGGGCTGAAACGTTGCGCGCGTCGCGCGGTCAGCCTCGCATACGCGCGGGCCGCGTAGAGAAAAAGAAGAAGGGGTGAACGAGGAACCTCCCCGACCTGCTCGTTCCGCCGTTCAGCCGTCAGTAATCGACGGGTCTCAAATATGATTCCCCGATCGCCGTCGAACTGAGCATGGCGACGGTCGGCAGCCGTCGCTTCCAGTGCGTGCTTGCAACGCGCTTTTTCACGATTGCCACTTCGCTCGCGTCGAAGCCACGCGCAACGAGCTCGTCGTCCGCAAAACCGCTCAACAGCCAGTTGAGGATCTCGTCTGCCTTGGCGTAGGTGATACCGAAGTCGCCTTCGTCGGTCTGACCGACGACGAGGTCCGCCGTCGGCGCTTTGTCGACGATCACGTCGGGCACGCCGAGGTGCTTTGCCAACGCCCACACCTGCGTCTTGAACAGATCGCCGAGCGGATTGATTGGCGGTGAGTCGTCGGCGTGCCAGGTGAAATAGCCAAAGAGGCGCTCGGTCTTGTTGCCGGTGCCGAGGGGGATGCCGCGGTGCTTGGCCGCGAGGTCGAACAGGGCGATCATGCGCATACGCGCCATCACGTTGCCCCGGCGCCCATGCTCGGCGTCGGGCTCGTTGCAGAGATAGCCGTCGACCGCGGCGCTGATATCGACGGTGCGCGTGCCGATGCCCAGCGCGTCGATGACGAGCTGGGCATGCTCGAGACTTTCCTTGCTCGACGTACGATACGGCATGCGCACGCCCAGAACATTCGTCGGCCCGAGCGCCTTGGCCGCGAGATAGGCGGTCACGGCCGAGTCCACCCCGCCGGAGATGCCGACGACGGCGCAGTCGAAGTCGCGGCGCGCCATCTCGTCGCGAATGAATTGCACGAGCCACTCTTCGGCCAGCGCCGGGTCGATGACGAGGGGAGACGGCGGGTTTTCCCGCGAGGGCGCGATCCTCACGACCAGCAGGGGCCCCCCTGGAGCGGCGGGCTCGTCGAGCCGGTCAGGCTGGGGGTGCCGCGTGATCGACGGCGGGTCGTAGTCGCAGCGCGTGGGAACGCCTGCCATCACCTCGTCGATGCTCGCACGCAGGTGCGGCACCATCGTCTCGAGGTCGGCTATGAGGGGCATGTCGGTGCGGGCGCGCGTAACGTCGGCCAGATCGACGGTCATGGTGAGGATCGCGTCCTCCCACAGAGGTGCGCGGCCGCGGACTTCGCCGTGGGGCCCGGCGACGAACGACCCGCCGGGAAACACCTTTCCGCCCTCGGTCCCGACGAGCGCCGTCAGGGCCACGTAGACGCCGTGCTCATCGGCAATGTCGCGGATCAGCCGGTCCCAGCGGCTCACGCTCGCCGGTCCGGGGACGTCGTCGGACTTGACCCAGGCGCCGCGCGCCGGCGGCGCCGCGCAGACGAAGATGATCTGTGCGCCGTCGAGCGCGGCGATCGTCGCCGTCATGCTGTGCCAGGCGTCCTCGCACACGAGCATCGCCGCACGTCCCCACGGCGTGTCGAAGGCCCGTACCTCGCGCCCGCGCTCGACGAACCGCTCCTCGTCGAAGAGCCCGTACGTGGGCAGGAACACTTTACGATGCACGTGGCGAATTTGCGGGTCCCCGCCCGCAAGCGTGACGTACATCACGCTGTTGTAGAGCTTGTTGTTCCAGATTTCGTAGAAGCCGATTGTGATGTCGAGCGGGCGAGGCGACGCCACTGCGGCGCGGTATGTTCTATCGAGATCGGCGGCGAGCGTGCCGGCGGTGACGGCGTTGTCGCGGACGCCGCCTTCGAGGAAGTATCCAGTCAGCGCGCTCTCGGCGAAGCACAGCACCATGGGCCGCGGCGCCAGCGTGTCGATCTGCGCGAAGACAGGACGCAGGCGCTCGAGGTTGCCGGCGTAGTCTCCCTTGCGCGGCTTGAGCTGGGCGAGGGCAACGTGAACGAGAGGAGGCATGGCAGAAGGATACGCCAACCGAGAGACAGTTTACAGGTTCCACGCGCCACGGCCGATCGTCCTGGCAGCACGACGCAAAACACAGCCTACCTTTCAGGGTATTACTCCCAGTACCCATCGGAGTCCTTTCGTGACGCACCCGCTGGCCGAGCATTGCTCGCGTTCCCGCGCGATTGCCATCGCTGCCGCACTCGCGGCCATCGCCGGAACATCGCCCGCCGGCGCGCAGGACAGCGCGCACAAAA
>Ga0157370_10005948_pt1 | contig 13584 bp, 7 predicted proteins | sample C35metaG_FD_113463 | JGI IMG/M metagenome (GOLD analysis project Ga0157370, IMG submission 113463) | Corn rhizosphere microbial communities from Kellogg Biological Station, Michigan, USA - C3-5 metaG | ecosystem: Host-associated > Plants > Roots > Rhizosphere > Soil | place: USA: Michigan...
GTCACCTTCGACCCGGCCATCGAAAGCCGGTGGCTGACCGCTGAGCAATCCAACAGCTCGATGATCATGCACGACGCCGGTGTGGTGAAGCTGTTCCGACGCACCTCCGTCGGCATCAATCCGGAAGTGGAGATGGGTCGCTTCCTCACCGAGCACGGCTACGCCAACACCTCGCCGTTGCTCGGTGAGGTGGTCCGCATCGGCGAAAGCGGCGAACGCACCACGCTGGCCGTGTTGCAGGGCTTTCTGCGTAATCAGGGCGATGCCTGGCGGTGGACACTGGACTTCCTTCGTCGCAGCTACGACGAATACAGTCATTCCGACGAGGAAGAGCGCAAGGCGGAGATCGAGGCGGGGTACGACGCGTTCGCGACCGCCGTGGGCACGCGTCTTGGCCAGTTGCACGCCTTGCTTGCGCAGCCATCGGGCGTTCCCGCGTTCTCTCCGGAAAAAGCGAGCGCCGCCGACGCCGACGCCGTGCGCGACAGCATTCGTGCCCAGATCGGCCGTGCGCTGATGTCGATCGATCATCTTGCCGATCTGTCGGAGGCCGTGGCGGCCGACGTCGAGGCCCTCAAAGGTCTCGTGGGCACGCTGGACGAGCGCGTGGGCAAGCTGGCGAAGGCGGGCGTATCCGCCCTCAAAACCCGGGTGCATGGCGACTTCCACCTCGGCCAGATCCTTGTGGTCCAGGACGACGCGTACATCATCGACTTCGAAGGCGAACCCGCTCGTTCGCTGGACGAGCGCCGGGCGAAGGGCTCCCCGTTGCGAGATGTCGCCGGTTTCCTGCGTTCGCTCGACTATGCGGCCGCCATGGCGCGCCGGGGTGAAGACGGACTTGCTCCGATCGAGGACGAAGGCTTCGGCGATTACCTGTCCCGATTCCGCGAGCGTTCGTCGCGCGTCTTCCTGGCGGCCTATCGCGCCGTCCTGGACGCGGCACCGGTACGCTGGGTCGATGGCGAGACGCTGGCACCCATCCTGGAGCTGTTCGTCATCGAGAAGGCGGCGTACGAAGTGAACTATGAAGCGGCGAACCGGCCCGGCTGGGTCGATGTGCCGGTGCGCGGGCTGCTGCACGCCTCGCGCGGTGAGACATCCCGAGAATTGAAGGAAGAGACGTGACCGATCCCCGTACCTATGGCCTGACCGATGCCGCTGCCGTCGACGCACTTGTCGACGGACGGCACGGCGATCCCTTTGCTCTGCTCGGCCCGCATCTTGTCGAGGGGAGGCGGGTCGTGCGCAGTCTGCAGCCGGGCGCACAGGGCGTGGAATTGATCGATGCGACCGGCCGGTCGCTGGGCGAGCTGAAGCGGGTACACGACGGCGGCTTGTTCGCCGGTGTCCCGGAGTCCGACGACGACTACCGCTTGCGTGTTCACTGGCCTGCGGCTGCCCACGACATGCACGATCCTTACAGGTTCGGGAACCTCCTCAGCGACGACGACCTGCAACGTCTGTCCGCGGGAACGCATACGGAGCTGTTTCTCTGCCTCGGCGCGCATCCGGTCACGGTCGACGGCGTGAACGGCGTCCGCTTCGCCGTCTGGGCGCCGAATGCGCAGCGTGTCAGCGTCGTGGGCGACTTCAACAGCTGGGACGGGCGTCGCCTGCCCATGCGCAAACGCGTACCGGCGGGTGTCTGGGAACTCTTCGTGCCCGGCTTGCTGCCCGGCGCACGTTATAAGTACGAGATCTGGGGCGCCGACGGATCGCTGACCCAGCGCGCCGATCCGGTCGCCCTCGCGGCCGAGCTGCCGCCGTCAACGGCGTCGATCGTGGCCGACCCGACTGCGTTTCGCTGGACGGATGACGAGTGGATGCGTCACCGTGGTTCGTTGCATCATGCGGGCTCCCCGCTGTCGATTTATGAGCTGCATGCCGGATCGTGGCTGCGCGGTCCCGATGGGCGCGAGCTGCACTGGGATGAACTGGGCGAACGCCTGATCCCGTATGTGGCGGGCATGGGTTTCAGCCATATCGAACTGCTGCCGGTGTCGGAGCATCCCTTCGGCGGATCCTGGGGTTATCAGCCACTGGGCCAGTTCGCCCCGACGTCGCGCTTCGGTACGCCCGAGGCATTCGCGCGCTTCGTCGACCGCTGCCACGAGGCGGGCGTCGGCGTCATCGTAGACTGGGTCCCCGCGCATTTCCCCACCGATATCCACGGTCTGGCGCACTTCGACGGCACTCCGCTCTACGAACATGCCGATCCGCGCGAGGGTTTCCATCAGGACTGGAACACGCTGATCTTCAATCTCGGCCGGAACGAGGTATCCGCGTTCCTGGTCGCCAGCGCGCTGGCCTGGCTCGAGCGCTTCCACGTCGACGGCCTGCGTGTGGACGCCGTGGCGTCGATGTTGTATCGCGACTACTCGCGCAAGCACGGCGAGTGGGTGCCGAACCAGTACGGCGGCCGCGAAAACCTCGAGTCGATCGCCTTCCTGCGCCGGGTGAACCAGCTCGTCGCGGAACGGCATCCGGACTGCATGACCATCGCCGAGGAATCGACCGCGTGGCCGGGCGTGACCCAGCCGGTGGAGCAGGGCGGCCTCGGCTTCGACTTCAAGTGGAACATGGGCTGGATGCACGATTCGCTCGAGTACATGTCGCGCGATCCGTTGTACCGCCAGTTTCATCATGGCGAAATGACCTTCAGCATGGTCTATGCCTATTCCGAGAAGTTCGTGCTGCCGCTGTCACACGACGAAGTCGTGCACGGTAAACGGTCGTTGCTGGGACGCATGCCAGGCGACGAGTGGCAGCGTTTTGCCAACCTGCGTGCCTACTACGGTTTCATGTGGGGTCATCCGGGCAAGAAACTGTTGTTCACGGGTGGCGAAATCGCGCAGCCACACGAGTGGAACCACGATGCGCAGATCGCCTGGGAGTTGCTGGACAACCCGCTGCACCTCGGTGTGCAGAAGACCGTGCGTGACCTCAACCGGCTCTATGCGTCGACGCCGGCCCTGCACGCATGGGATACCGATCCGCGCGGCTTCCGCTGGGTGATCGGGGACGATGCGTCGCAGAGCATCTTTGCCTGGCTTCGCTTCGCGGAGAATGGACGGCCGGCCCTGGTCGTCAGCAACATGACGCCCACGCCGCGTCACGGCTTCCGCCTAGGCGTGCCCGACGGCGGCCGCTGGAAGGAAGCGTTCAACTCGGATGCTTCCGATTACGGCGGCTCCGGCGTCGGCAACGAAGGCGAGCGGCATACGCAGGATGTGCCATCGCATGGCTTCGATCGTTCGCTGGTGCTGAGCCTGCCACCCCTTTCCACGGTCATCTTCGTGGCCGACTGACGAGGAATCCGATGCCCGCACTTCCCGAGCGCATGCAGTCCGGTACGCCGCATCCCCTTGGCGCCACCTGCGACGGCATGGGAACGAATTTCGCGGTGTTCTCCGCCCATGCGGAGCGCATCGAACTGTGTCTCTTCGATCCGTCCGGTAAACGCGAGATCGCGCGATACGACCTCCCCGAATGCACCGATGAGGTGTTTCATGGCTACCTGCCACGTGTACGTGGCGGGACGCTTTACGGTTTCCGGGCTTATGGGCCGTACGAGCCGGAAGAGGGACACCGGTTCAATCCGAACAAGCTATTGTTGGATCCTTACGCCCGCCTGCTCCACGGACAGGTTCGCTGGTCCGATGCGCTTCACGGCTACCGTGTGTCCTCGCCACGTGCGGACCTTTCGTTCGATCGTCGCGACAGCGCCGCGGCGATGCCCAAGGCGGTCGTGGTTGACGAACCGATGCACTGGACGCAGAACAACCGTCCGCATACCCCCTGGAATGAGACGGTCATTTACGAGACCCATCTCAAGGGGATAACGCGAACGCTCAAGCGTATCCGGCCGCACGAGCGCGGCACCTTCATCGCGCTGGCCGATCCTTACGTTATCGACTATCTGGTCAAGCTGGGGATCACGGCCGTCGAACTGCTGCCCGTGCATGCGTTTCTCCAGGACCGGCGTCTCGCCGAGATGAAGCTGCGCAATTACTGGGGTTACAACACGCTGTCGTTCTTCGCTCCGGAACCGGCGTATCTTGCCGAGGGTGCGCTCAACGAGATCCGTGCCGCGGTGCAGGCGCTGCATGCGGCGGGCATCGAAGTGATCCTGGATGTGGTCTATAACCACACCTGCGAGGGCAGCGAACTGGGCACCACCATGTCCTTCCGGGGCCTGGACAACAAGAGCTACTACCGTCTGATGGCGGACAACCCGCGTTACTGCATCAACGACACCGGTACCGGCAATACGGTCAATACGGCACACCCGCGCGTGCTGCAGATGGTGATGGATTCACTGCGCTACTGGGTCCAGACCTTTCATGTGGACGGCTTCCGCTTCGATCTCGGCGTCAGTCTGGGACGCGAAGAGCATGGGTTCGACCCCTGTTGCGGCCTGTTCGATGCCATGCGGCAGGATCCGGTGCTGGCCAACGTCAAACTTATTTCAGAGCCGTGGGACATCGGTCCAGGCGGTTACCAGCTGGGCAATCATCCGCCGGGATTTGCCGAGTGGAATGGCAAGTTCCGTGACGATATCCGGAAGTTCTGGAAAGGCGACTCGAACATGCGCGGTGCGCTTGCGGGTCGGCTTCAGGCGTCCGGCGAGCTCTTCGACCACCAGAAGCGCAAGCCGTGGGCATCGGTCAATTTCATCACGGCGCACGACGGTTTCACGCTGGAAGACCTGGTCAGTTACAACGACAAGCACAACGATGCCAACGGCGAAGAAAACCGTGACGGTGGCAACGACAATGAAAGCTACAACCACGGTGTCGAAGGGCCGAGCGACGATCCCGCCATCCGCGCCCAGCGCGACCGGCAGAAGCGCGCGATGCTGGCGACGATGTTCTTCTCGCACGGCATGCCGATGCTGCTCGGTGGCGACGAGTTCGGTCGCACGCAGAGCGGCAACAACAATGCCTATTGCCAGGACAACGAGTTGTCCTGGTACGACTGGAAGCTGGCCAGCTCTGATCCGGGTCGCGAGTTGTCCGAATTCGTTTCCCGCCTGATACGCCTGCGCGAACAACATCCCACCTTGCGGGCCGCGCACTTCCTGCGGGGCGACAAGGAGGTTGCGCCCGGCATGCGCGAGGTGGTGTGGTTCGACGAGAGCGGTGCCGAAATGACACTGGAGACCTGGGGTTATACCGAAGGGCGCCTGCTGGCCCTGCGGCGCGCCCAGGCGTACGGAGAGAAACGAGCCGACGTGACGCTGATTCTGATCAATGCCACGCCTGAGACGCATGTCTTCCACCTTCCGCAGCCCGCCGCCAACTGGCGCCTGCGTTGCAACACTGCCGCGCCCCTGGCGCCGGAGCTACCGTGGACCGAGCCGACGATAGAAGTGGAGGGACGGAGCGTCCTGTTGCTGGCAGCGACAGTGCGGACCGAACCCGCGTGAGCGCGCGTTATGTACATGCCATGCCTTATGGCGTGAAGCCGTTGGGCGAGGGCAAGGCGCGCTTCCGTCTGTGGGCACCCGATGTCGACAGCGTGTCGATCGAGTGCGATACCGGGCACACGTCGACAATGCGTGCGCTGGACGATGGCTGGTTCGAATGTATCTGCCCCGCGGAGATTGGATCGGGCTATCGCTTTCGTCTGCCGGATGGCACAGCGGTACCCGACCCCGCGTCGCGCCGGCAGCGAGGCGGCGATGTGCACGGCTTCAGTGTAGTGACCGATCCGCAGGCCTTCGAGTGGCGGAACGGCGCCTGGCAGGGGCGTCCCTGGCAGGACACCGTGATCTACGAATTGCATGTCGGTGCGCTGGGCGGCTATCACGGTGTGGAAATGGTGCTGCCGCATCTCGCCTCGCTGGGCATCACGGCCGTGGAGCTCATGCCGATCGCCGAATTCCCCGGTGAGCGGAACTGGGGATACGACGGCGTCCTCCCGTATGCCCCGACGGACGCGTTCGGCTCACCCGAAGACCTCAAGTCGCTGATCGACACAGCGCACGGCCTCGGCCTGATGGTGTTTCTCGATGTCGTCTACAACCATTTCGGTCCCGACGGCAATTATCTGGGCGCCTACGCATCACCGTTTTTCGATGGCTCCGTGCATACCCCGTGGGGTGCGGCGATCGGCGTGTCGACGCCGCAGGTCGGCGACTTCTTCGTGCACAATGCGCTTTACTGGCTGGAGGAGTTTCGCTTCGACGGCCTGCGTTTCGACGCGGTGCACGCGATCGGCAACCCCGGTTGGCTGGGCTCGCTCGCGGCGCGCGTGCACGGCGCCATGGCACCGGACCGTCATGTGCACCTGATTCTGGAGAACGAGGCGAACCAGGCCAGCCTTCTCGGCAGGGGACGCTTCGATGCGCAATGGAACGACGACTTTCACAATGCCCTGCACGTGCTGCTGACGGGTGAGGCCGAGGGTTACTACGCGCACTACGAAGCGCCGATGCCCAAGCTTCTGCGCAGCCTGCAGGAGGGCTTCGTTTTTCAGGGCGAGCCGATGGGCGGCAAGCGTCGCGGCGAATCGAGCGCTCATCTGCCGCCGTCGCGCTTCGTCAACTTCCTGCAGAATCACGACCAGGTGGGCAACCGTGCGTTCGGCGACCGCCTGACGACGCTGATTGACGCCGAGACGATGGAGGCCGCGCTGGCCCTCCTGCTGCTTGCGCCTTTCGTCCCCATGCTGTTCATGGGAGAGGAGTGGGCCAGCCGCACGCCGTTTCTCTTCTTCACCGATTTCCAGGATGAGGACCTTCGCAAGGCGGTGCGCGACGGTCGGCGTCGCGAGTTCGAGGCATTCACGAGCTTCGGCGGCGAGGAGATTCCCGATCCGAACGACTACGACACGTTCACCGCGTCCATTCCCAACCGTGAGGAAGGAGCGGGTGAAGCGCGCCGGCAACTGGTTCGCGAACTGATCGCCCAGCGGCACAAGCACGTCGCTCCGCACATAGGCGATGCCACGGCGGCGGGAGCGGAGGCAGTCGGCGACCGCGCCTTTACCGCCGCATGGAAACTGGGACCGGCGACGCTTACCTTGTACGTCAACCTCGGCGACGCCGACGTCACGATCCAGCGGCCACCATCGGCGTCCGCGGCATGGCTCCATGGCGATGCCGCGGATATCGCTTCCGTTTCGCGCGGCCTGCTTCCCGCTCGCCGTACCGTCGCCTGCCTGGAGTCCTGAGCCGTGAACGCCCCCCTCGACGATCGTCTCGCTTTGCTTGCCGAACAGGCTGGCATCGATGTCGACTGGCGCGACGCGCTGGACCGCCCGCAGACCACGCCGGCCAGCACGCTTCGTGCCGTGCTTCGCGCGATCGGCCTGCCTGCGGACAACGCCGATGATGTTTCCTCGAGCCTGCATTTGCTCGAGCAGGAGCGCAGCGGCCGACGACCGCCGCGCATGATTACCGCCGATGCGGGCGCACAGGTAGCCATTCCGCCCGTACCGCGCGGTCGCGTGTGGAAGCTGCTGGACAGCGAAGGCGGCCAGGTGGCCGAGGGCGCGTTGCCGTCGGGCGAGGCTGGTATTGCGGCGCCCTCGACACCCGGCTATTACACGTTGATGCTCGACGACGACGAGGTGACGCTGGCGATCGCACCGCCGCGAACCTTTGGCGTCGGCGACGTCGCCGGTACGCGCCGACCCTGGGGCATGGCCGTGCAGATGTCCGCGCTCCGTCGCCCCGGCGACGGCGGCTTCGGCGATTTCACGGCGCTTGAGCTTTGTGCGCGCGCCGCGGCGGAAAAAGGCGCGGATGCGCTCGCGATCAGCCCGTTGCATGCATTGTTCGCCGCCGCTCCCGAGCGTTACAGCCCCTACGCGCCGTCGAGCCGCCTGTTTCTCAACGGTCTGTATGTCGACCCGGTGAAAACCAGTGGTGAGCAGACCGTTCGCGCGGTGATCGACACGCACAACCTGCGTCAGGAACTGGCCGAACTCGAATGGCTCGAGCTGATCGACTGGCCGCGCGCGGCCCGTGCGCGTATGACCATTCTGCGGTCGTTGTTCGAATGGGCGTCGGTGGATCTTGCCCACTCGGAGCGTTTCAGCGCTTTCAGGCGGGAGCAGGGCGAGCCTCTCGAGCGGCACGCACGTTTCGAGGCGCTGCATGGGCATTTCACCGCACATGGCCGGCCCGGTGGCTGGCAGGGCTGGCCCACGGAATTCCACGACCCGGCCGGCAACGAGGTCGCTTCGTTCGTGCGCGAGCATGGTCGCGAAGTGGCCTTTCACGCCTGGCTGCAGTGGCTGGCCGCGCAAGGGCTCGAAGGTGCGCAGAAAGCGGCGCGTGACGCGGGCATGGCGATCGGCCTCGTCGCCGACCTCGCCGTGGGGGCGGACTCGGGTGGCAGCCATGCGTGGGCGCATCAGGCGGAGATGCTGCGCGGCCTGTCGGTGGGGGCACCACCGGACGCGCTGAACCGGCTGGGACAGGACTGGGGTCTGACGACGTTCTCCCCGCGTGGTCTGCGCGAAACCGGTTTCCGTGGCTTCATCGGCATGTTGCGTGCGGCGCTCGCGCACTCGGGCGGTGTCCGCATCGATCACGTGCTCGGCCTGAAACGCCTGTGGCTGGTCCCGCACGGCGCCGGCGCCACCGAGGGGGCCTATCTGCGCTATCCGCTCACCGACATGCTGCGGCTGATCGCACTCGAGTCGCATCTGCACCGCGCCATCGTCATCGGCGAGGATCTGGGCACCGTACCCGCCGACTTCCGCCATGCCATCGCTGATAAAGGCGTGCTCGGTATTCGCGTGCTGTGGTTCGAGCGTGCATCGGACGGCGGTTTCGTGTCGCCACGCGAATGGTCGGACAATGCCATGGCGACGACGAGCACCCACGATGTCTCGACCGTGGCGGGATGGTGGAGCGGGCGCGATGTCGAATGGCGTAAGCGCACCGGCCTGGACGATCCCGCTGTCGACGAAGCGGCGCAGCGTAAGAAGGAACGCGCGGCGCTGTGGCGTGCGATGTGCGCGTCGGGCTCGGCCTGGAACGAGGATGCGCCACCCGCGACGGACGATATTTCTCCTGTCGTGGTCGCGGCGGCGCGCCACGTGTCTCAGGCGCCCGCACCGCTGGCGATCTTCCCCGTGGAGGACATCCTCGGCCTGCATGAGCAGCCGAATCTTCCGGGCCCCACCGATGCCATTCATCCGAACTGGCGGCGGCGCATGCCCGACTCGTCCACCCGCCTGTTCGATGGCCCGATTGCCAACGCGGTCTGCGCGGCGATCGACAAAACCCGGAACCTGACATGAGCCCGCCGCGCGCGCTGGCTCGCCTGCAGTTCCATGCGGGCTTCACTCTGGACGACGCGGTCGGCGTCGTCGGCTATTACGCCCGGCTGGGTGCGAGTCACCTCTACGCGTCGCCGATCCTTAAGGCACGTGCGGGTTCGACGCATGGCTATGACGTGGTCGACTGCCACGAGGTCAACCCGGAGATCGGTGGTGAGGACGCGTTGCGCCGTCTGGTCGCCGCCCTGCGCGAGCACGGCATGGGTCTCGTGGTCGACATCGTGCCGAACCACATGGGCGTCGGCACCGAGAACGCCTGGTGGATGGACGTGCTGCGGAACGGGCGTGAGAGCCGTTACGCGGGTTACTTCGATATCGAATGGACCGCGCCGGATCCGCTGATTCGCGGTCGCGTGCTCTTGCCGATCCTCGGTGCCGGTTACGAGGAAACCTTGCAGGCGGGGCATCTGCGCCTGCGGCGTCGCGGCGATACCTGGATGTTGGGCATCTACGACGATCGTCTTCCGCTGTCGCCAGCCTCCGTTGCCGGACTGGGCGATGACGCGGTCGACGAGCACGACCCATCGACGGAGACGGGCAGGGCGAAGCTGCATGCTCTGATCGAAAAGCAGCATTACCGGCTTGCGTTCTGGAAGCTGGCCAGCGACATGGTCAACTACCGTCGTTTCTTCGACATCAACGAACTGGCGGGTCTTCGCATCGAGCGAACCGCGGTGTTCGAGGATACGCATAAAACGATTTTCCGGCTTTACGCCGAAGGGCTGATCGATGGCGTGCGCTGCGACCATGTGGATGGCCTCGCCGATCCGCGTCGCTACTGCCGGCAGTTGCGCCATCGGCTGGAAACGCTGCGTACGCAACGGCCGCCCTCCGCGCCGCATGACGCCGCTTATCTCGTCGTCGAGAAGATCCTGGCCGAAGACGAAGATCTCCGGCTGGACTGGCGCACCGACGGCACCACGGGCTACGAGTTCATGGACCAGGTCTCGGCCGTCCTGCACTGCCAGCGCGGCGAAGCACCACTGACCGAACTGTGGCGCAAGCTCACCGGTGAGTCGGCGGACTTCGGCACACAGGCGGTGCGGGCACGCCGGCAGATTCTGGTCGACAGCTTCGAATCCGAGCTCGATCGCACCGCACGAGCGCTGTTTACGGCCGCCCGCGCCAACGTCGCCACGCGCGACGTGTCGCTGGCCGCGGTACGCCGGGTGATCGTCGAGCTGCTGGTGCACTTCCCCGTCTACCGCACGTATGCGGGTGGCGCGGGGCGGGACGCCATCGACGAGGTCTTCTTCGCCCGAGCGGTTGAAGGCGCTTCACGGACCCTGCGGCTCGAAGACAGTGACCTGCTGCAACTGGTGTCGTCGTGGCTTGGCGGGGAAGCGCCCCGATCGCTGCCACCGGGTCCTGTACGTCGCGCACGTGAGCGCGCCATCGCGGTTTTCCAGCAGGCGACATCGCCGGTGGCCGCCAAGGCCGTCGAAGACACCGCCGGCTATCGGTACGGTCGGCTACTCTCGCGTAACGAGGTGGGTGTCGACGCCGGGCGTATGGCCATGTCGATCGAAGACTTCCATGCGCGCTGTGCCATGCGTGCCGATACCTTGCCGCACAACCTGCTGGCGACGGCGACGCACGACCACAAGCGTGGCGAAGACCTGCGCGCCCGGCTGGCGGTACTGTCGGAGGTAAGCGAACGCTGGGTCGTCACCGCGGAGCGCTGGCGTGTTCGCCACGCGGACTTCCGGCAACGGGCGGATGGGCGCATGGCGCCTGCGGCCGGCGATGAGCTGATGCTTTACCAGATGCTGGTCGGCGCCTGGCCTCTGCACCTGTCGCCCGACGATACCGACGGCGTCGAACGGTTCGCCTCGCGTATCGCCGCCTGGCAGCGCAAGGCACTGCGTGAGGCCAAGCGCTGGACGCGCTGGACGTCGCCCAACGAGCCTTACGAAGATGCCTGCGAAGACTTCCTGCGGGCGATCTTGTCCAGCGATGTCGCGGCGGAATTCGCGGCTTTCGCCAATTACATCGCCACGCCTGGCGCGGCGAATGGTTTGGCCCAGACTGTCCTGCGACTGACGACGCCCGGCGTACCCGACCTTTACCAGGGTACGGATTACTGGGACTTCAGTCTGGTCGATCCCGACAACCGGCGACCGGTCGATTTCTTGGCGCGCGCCGCCTCCCTGGAACTGGCGGAGACCCCCTTCGAGGCATTGACGCACTGGCGCGACGGCGCGATCAAGCAGTCGGTGATCGCCCGGCTCCTGGCGACGCGCCGCGAGCACCCGGAGCTGTTTGCCCGCGGCAGCTACCGCGCCCTGGCGGTGGAAGGCCCCGCCTCGGAGCATGTTCTTGCGTTCGTCCGGGAGCATCGCGGGCAGCGGCTGTTCATCGCCGTCGCCCGGCATACGGCGGAGTGGATTGCCGGCAGCGACGCGCCAGCGATCGGCGCCGACCACTGGGAGGGTACGTCGTTGACCCTTCCTGATGGGCGCTGGATGAGTGTTTTCGGAGAAGGGCGGGTCGACGGCGGGCCGATCGAGGCAGCCACGCTTTTTGGCGAATTGCCGGTAGCGGCGTGGCTGGCGCAGCGCGCTTCATAGCAGTCACCGGCAGCGTGGCCCGCCGAACCGAGTTATCCGGTGAACGCCGGTCCGGTGGGAACGCAGCCCGTCAGGGCGCCCGGGCCGCCGGAGGACGGTATCAGCCAGTCCCCCCGGTCCCTAACGACCTGACCAGTGCGACGTATTCCTCCTGCGCCTGCGCCTGTGGCATCCCCGTCAGCTTCACCCAGGCCTCGTACTTGGCCGTGCCCACGAAATCGAAAAAGCCCGGTTTCGGCCCCACGGCGTCGCCCTCGGAGCCCTGTTTATAGAGGGCGTAGATCCGCAGCAGCGTGTCATTGTCCGGTCGGCGCCCCAGACGGGTGATGTCCAGGTAAGCCTGCTCGAACTGGCTCTGGAGGTCGTCGGACATGGAAAGGCGGCCTGGTCGATCGTTCGGGCGCTTGTAGCACGCAAGGGCGGTCGCGTCCATGCGCCGACTGCCGGGCGCCGACGCGATATCATGCCCGTTTCGCGAACGAGGTTTCCCCATGGCCCCATCGGCTGCTGCCCCTGTCCTGACCATCGATGGGCCCTCGGGCTCGGGCAAGGGCACCATCAGCCGCCTGGTGGCGGAGAAACTCGGCTGGCACCTGCTGGACTCCGGCGCCCTCTACCGGGCGGTGGGCTACGCGGCGGGCGAGGAGGGCATCGATCTGTCCGATGTCGACGCGGTGACCCGCTGCGCTCAGACCGTGAAGATCCGCTTCAAACCCAGTCCCAGTGGCGATGAGACCTACATTCTGGTCAACGGCCACAACGCCACGGACGAGCTGCGGACCGAGACGGCCGGGGCCGCGGCCTCGGCCATCGCGGTGATCCCCAGCGTCCGCCAGGCCCTGGTGGACATGCAGCACGGCTTCCGCAAGGCCCCGGGGCTGGTCGCCGACGGCCGGGATATGGGGACGGTGATTTTCCCGGATGCGGCGCATAAGTTCTTCCTCACGGCCAGTGCCGCCGAGCGCGCGAAAAGGCGCTATAAGCAGTTGAAGGATAAGGGGCTGAGCGTTACACTTGCCGTCCTTCAACGAGAGATCGAGGCTCGCGACGAGCGTGACGCGTCGCGGCTCGTGGCCCCGTTGAAGCCCGCCGAGGGCGCCGTGGTGATCGATACCACCGGCATGCCGATCGAGGTGGTGGTGGAAAGAGTATTCGCCGTGGTGCGTCCGTAAGGGCGCATCCGGCACGACCCCCGCGCAGTGTGCGCGGGATATTGGCAACGGCGCGGAGCGGCCCCATAACGGCCCTCTTATTGCGCCCACAACCGGTGGGTCCCCTGTCCGCACGCGTTCATTGATGTTACGCAGGCGCCGGGTACGACCTTTCATAACCCTGGAATCAACATGACTGAAAGTTTTGCCGAACTGTTTGAACAGAGCCAGCAGGCCATTTCGAAGCTGAAGCCCGGCTCCATCGTCACGGGTATCGTTGTGGAAATCCGCAACGACGTGGTGGTGATCAACGCCGGCCTGAAGAGCGAAGGCATCGTCCCCATTGAGCAGTTCAAGGACGAGAACGGCGCGCTCGAAGTGGAAGTGGGCGACGAAGTCAAGGTCGCGCTCGATGCGCTCGAGGACGGCTTCGGCGAGACCAAGCTCTCCCGTGAGAAGGCCAAGCGTTCGATGGTGTGGGACGACCTCGAGCAGGCGTTCGACAAGGAAGAGACCATCACCGGCAAGATCTCCGGCAAGGTCAAGGGCGGCTTCACGGTCGA
>Ga0157370_10005952_pt1 | contig 13580 bp, 15 predicted proteins | sample C35metaG_FD_113463 | JGI IMG/M metagenome (GOLD analysis project Ga0157370, IMG submission 113463) | Corn rhizosphere microbial communities from Kellogg Biological Station, Michigan, USA - C3-5 metaG | ecosystem: Host-associated > Plants > Roots > Rhizosphere > Soil | place: USA: Michigan...
GAGATAGCCGATCAGCAGGCGCGCGAAGGTGAAGCGGCGCATGCGTGCGATCCACGCGGCCGCATGTTCACGCAGCCCCGCGCGCTCGAGCAGGCCGATCGTCGGCAGCGTCAGCACGAGGATCAGCAGGTTGCGGCTGTCGATGAATTTCGCGCCGAGCAAGGCGAGCAGATCGGGAATCGACAGGCCCGAGAGCATCGCTGAAACGATGGCGGCGACGACGACCACCAGCGCCGGATTCAGCCGCAGCGCGAATCCGACGACGACCACGGCGACGCCGAGCAGGGGCCAGTAGTTCATGCCCAAAGTATCGCATAGACGGCATGGAAGCTCGGCCATGTTCGCCTCTCCCGCTGGCGGGAGAGGCCGCGCCGCAGGAGCGGGTGAGGGTGGGCCGCAGCGCACGAATTCATTACACTCGAACCACCCTCACCCCAACCCTCTCCCGCCAGCGGGAGAGGGGGCTGGTGACTCAGAGGTTCGAGGCCTATCCACTTTGCAAGTTATCGATTGTCGAGAGGTTCCATGTCCAAATTACTCGTGCGCAGTTTCGCGGTTTCCCTCGACGGCTTCGGCGCCGGGCCGAATCAGAGTCTGGAAAATCCGCTGGGGGAACGCGGGCCGGAATTGATGGAGTGGTTCTTCCACTCGCAATTCTGGAACCGCATGCACGGCAAGGACGGCGGCGAGACCGGTGTCGACAATTCCATTGCCGAAAAGGGTTTCGACAATCTCGGCGCGTGGATTCTCGGCCGCAACATGTTCGGCCCGGTACGCGGGCCGTGGCTGGACGACAGCTGGAAAGGCTGGTGGGGCGACGAGCCGCCGTACCACACTCCAGTATTCGTGCTCACGCACCACGCGCGTGCGCCGCTGGCGATGAAAGGCGGCACCACGTTTTACTTTGTCACCGACGGCATCGAGTCCGCGCTCGCGCAGGCGCGCAAGGCCGCGAACGGTCGCGACGTGCGCCTCGGCGGCGGCGCGGCCACGGTGCGCGAATACCTGCGCGCACGCCTCATCGACGAACTGCACCTCGCCGTGCGTCCCGTGCTGCTCGGCAGCGGCGAAGCGTTGTTCCACGGCATCGACTGGCGCGCACTGGGCTATGAATGCAACAAGACTGTCGCCGGGGAAAGGGCGATGCATGTGTTTTTGAGCAAACGCATATAGGAGACCAACATGAAACACAAAGGCAGTTGCCACTGCGGCAGAATCGCGTTCGAAGTTGAGGGTGAGATCAATGGCGCGACGGCATGTAACTGTTCCATCTGCCAGCGCAAGGGCTCGCTGATGTGGTTCGTGCCCAAGAGCGCGTTCCGTCTGCTTACGCCGGACGCCGCTGCGAGCACCTACACGTTCAACAAGCACAGGATCAAGCACCGGTTCTGTCCGGTCTGCGGCGCGCATCCGTACGGCGAAGGCGCGGACTCCAAAGGCAACGAAATGGCGGCGATCAATATCCGTTGCCTCGAAGACGTCGACTTGAAGGCAATCCCGGTTACGGAATTCGACGGGCGTTCGCTCTGACGAATCAGAAGCGGAGCCGGCACGCACATGGGCAAGCCCAGCGACGAGTTCACCGGCTTCGTGCTCGATCAACTCGGGCGCGTGCCGGCGCTGACCTCGGCGCCATTCTTCGGCGGCATCGGACTGCGCTCGGGTGCGAGCTTCTTCGGCATGATCATGGACGGCACGCTGTATTTCTCGACCAGCCCGGCGACGCGCGCCGAATACGAAAAGCACGGCAGCCGCTGCTTTTCCTACGCCAAGCAGGGCAAGGTCCAGGCGACGAAGCTGTTCGAGGTTCCGGCCGAGGTGCTCGACGACGCGGACATGCTACGTGTCTGGGCGCAGCGCGCGATCGCCGATTCGGGCAAGAAGCGCAAGGCCGGCACTTCACGCAAGCGTAAACCAGGGAACGGCTAGCCGGCGAATTTCGCGATTACCACGCCTGCCGCCATCAATCCCTCGCGCAACTTGCGTGCAAACAGCGCCGCGTCGGGCCGATCGCCGTGGACGCAGATCGTGTCGGCATGCAGTTCGCGCGTGCCGCCGGTGCGTAGTTCCGCTTTTCCCTTCGTGGCAATCTCTACCGCCTGGGCAACGGCGGCATCGGCATCCTCGATGACGGCGCCTTCCACGCTTCGCGGCGTAAGCGAACCGTCGGCCTCATAGCGGCGGTCGGCGAAGGCTTCGTGGGCAACGGCGAGGCCGAGCGCGGCGCCGGCTTTCGCCAATTCGCTGTCGGCGAGTCCGACGAGTATCAACTGCGCATCGAAGTCGCGCACCGCGCGTGCGATGGCGTCAGCGAGCGCGGCATCCTTTGCCGCCATGTTGTACAGCGCGCCGTGCGGCTTCACGTGCGCGACGCGCAAGTCCGCAGCGCGCGCGAAAGCCGACAGTGCGCCGATCTGGTACAGCGTGAGCGCATACGCGTCGTCCGGCGAGACCTTCATTACGCGTCGGCCGAAGCCTTGCAAATCCGGCAGCGACACATGCGCGCCGATGGCCACGCCATGCCGTTTGGCCAGAAGTACCGTTTTGCACATTGTGGAAAAATCCCCGGCATGGAATCCGCAGGCGATGTTTGCCGAGGTGATCCAAGGCATCACGCCGGCATCGTCGCCCATGGTCCAGGTGCCGAATGATTCGCCAATGTCGCAGTTGAGGTCGATGCGGGTCATTGCAGACGATCCCGAATGGTTCTTGCCAGCGCTGCCAGCGCGCGTTCGCGCTCAAGATAGCGCGTTTGCGCGGCGCCGAGCGACATCGGCGCAAAGCGCACGCTGTCGCCGGGCCGGCGTTGCGCGAGCCGCGGCAACTCGACGGTGGGAATGTGGCCGATGCGCGGATAACCGCCGCAGGTCGGCGCTTCGGCCATCAGCACGATGGGATCGCCGCTGGGCGGCATTTGCACGGTGCCGGGAACGACGGCGGCGGAAACCAATTCCAGCGGCGCGCGCAGTTCCAGCCGTGCTTCGCGCAGGCGCAGGCCCATGCGGCTGGAATCGCCGCCGATACGGAACGTCGCATGGAACAGCGTGTGCCGAGCGGAGTCGGTCAGTTGCGTGAAGTGCGCGCCTTCGACCATGCCGATGGGATTGTGCGGATCCAGCTCGAACCACGGGCGCGGATTGAGGGACCACTTCGCCGAAACCACGCCGGGATCGTCGGTGTTCGTCTGCGGCAGGCTTGAGTCGAAGCGCCGCCACAACTCGCGGTGTGCCATGCGCGACTCGTTCGCGAACGGCAGCACGTCGCCTGCCGCCAGTGCCTGCCCGAGCCCAGCGCCGATATCGGTGCTGCGGCTGGCGATGATCTTGTCGCCGCCGATGCCGCCGGCAATGGCAAGGTAGGCATACGCGCCGTGTGCCATCGTGCCGAAAGCGATTTCGGTTCCTGCTCTGACGGCCATGGGGCGCCACATCGGCAGTCCGTCCAGCGTGGCACCGGTGAGTGCGACGACGCAATCGGCGTCGAAGCGCAGGTGCGGGCCGCGCAGGGTGATTTCCAGCGCGGCGGCATCGTCCGCGTTGCCGACCAGCAGGTTGGCCAGTCGCCGCGAGACATCGTCCATCGCGCCGGACGCACCGACGCCGAGCGCAGCGAAACCGTGGCGGCCCCCATCCTGCACGCTGGTCTGCCAGCCTGGCGTGAGAATTTGAATACTCATTCCGCAATGAATTTCACGCGCATGCCCGGCTTGAGCAGGGCCGGCGGATCGCGCGCGGGATCGAACAGGTGCTGCGTCGTGCGCCCGATCAGGTGCCAGCCACCCGGAGTTTCGCGCGGATACACGCCGGTCTGCGCGCCGCCGATGGCGACGGATCCAGCCGGCACGCGCGTGCGTGGTGTCGCGCGCCGCGGCATGTGCAGGGTTGGGTCCAGGCCGAGCAGATACGGAAACCCGGGCGTGAAGCCGAGCATGGCGACGCGGTATTCCGCTGCGCCGTGGCGTGCCACGACTTCTTCTTCGGACAACCCGGTGTGCGCGGCGACATCGGCGATGTCGGGTCCGCATTGGCCGCCGTAGGTCACCGCAATCTCGATGCTGCCAGTGTCCGTTGCTGCATCGGATGCAGCATTGTTCACAAGTGTACGCAGATGTTCGGCGACGCGATCGAAAGGCGCTTGTGCCGGGTCGGTGCTGGTCCACGCGGCTGGCTCGTAGCGCACGCACACGCTGGCATAGGCGGGCGCGATGTCCAAGATGCCGGGAAGCCGGACATCTTCGAGCGCGCGCGCAATCGCCAGCGCGCGCGCATTGATCGCGGCGTCGATGGTTTCGCCGCAGTGGATGAGCAACGCGCGATCGCCCAGCGCTTCGATGCACGGCGCGTTCATGCGCTGGTAATGTCCAGCGCTTCGCGCAATGCATCAAGGCGATCGTGCAATTCAAGCGACGCATGCTGCACGCGTTCGCCGAATCCCCACACCGGCAGCGGCCATGCTGCATCGTTCGCGCGGCGCGCAATCACGTGCACGTGCAATTGCGCGACCACGTTGCCGAGCGCGGCGATGTTGAGCTTGTCGGGTTTTTCAAGCGTGCGCAGGACGCGTGCGCAGCGATCGATCTCGGCGAGCAGCAGTTGCTGAGCAGTGATGTCGAGGTCGATAAGCTCGCGCATACGCCAGCGCCGCGGCACGAGGATCAGCCACGGAAAACGCGCGTCGTCCATCAGCAGCACGCGCGACAGGTCGAGATCGCCGACGAGATGCGTGTCGCCAGCCAGGCGCGGATCGAGGATGAAATCCGGTTCTCCCAGCATGGTCAGGCGAGACTGCGCACGAACAGGTCCAGTGTGCGTTGCAGCGCGAGCTTCGCCGCTGCCGCGTTGTAGGCGTGCGCATCGGCATCGCGGTTGAAGGCATGGCCGCAATGTTCGTAGACGTACACGGGCGCGTCGGGCCAGGCGGCGCGCTGCTTGGCGATTGCCTCGGGCGGAATCGACGGATCGTCCGCACCGAAGTGGAAGATCGCGGGCGCCTTGAGCGGCTGATCGAGGAATCCGACATTTCGCGCGCCGTAATAGCTCGACGCCGGCAGGCCGAGCACCTGCGCTGCGCGCAGCGCCACGGTGCCGCCCCAGCAATAGCCGACCACGCCGACCTTGCCGCTGGACCCGATCGATTCCGCGGCGCTCGCCACGGCCTCGACCGCGCGCTCCATGCCGACATCCATCGCCAGCACCTTGCCCTTGTCGATGCCGGGTTTGTCGTAGGCGAGCTCCACGTCGTTCTCGACGAAATCGAAGAACGCCGGCGCGATCGCGGTGTAACCGTGCGCAGCGAAGCCATCGGCCACGTTGCGGATGTGCGCGTTGACGCCGAAGATTTCCTGCACGACCACCACGCCGCCTTTCGGTTTGCCGGCGGGTTTGGCCAGGTAAGCGCCGATGCAGTGCATGCCGGCCGTATTGAGTTTGATGCGCTCGCCCATGATCGTGCCCGCCCGGGAAACCGCACCCAGCGTATCCCCGCGCGCCGACTTGTCAACCACGCACACTCAGGCGGAATGCAAGACGACGCAGTTGCGCCCTGCCGACTTGGCCCTATACAAGGCCTTGTCCGCTGCTTCGATCAATTGCTCCATGCGCGCCGGATGCGGCAGCTGCCGCAGCATGCTGATGCCAATGCTGATCGTGGCCGCCTCTGGCTGGCCGCGCAGGAACGTGGCCAGCGTTTCGGCGACGCGCGTGCGCAAGCGTTCGGCGAGTGCGTGCACGCCGGCGACATCGCAGCCGTCGGTCACGACCATGAACTCCTCGCCGCCATAGCGGCCGATGATGTCTTGCGCGCCCAAATGGTCGCGCAGCGTTTGCACGCCGGCGACGAGGACACGGTCGCCAAACTGGTGTCCGTGCGTATCGTTGATCTGCTTGAAGTTGTCGAAGTCGATCAGCAGCATGGCCAGTCCGGCGCCATCGCTGGCACCGTCGCACAGTCGCGCCTCGATCCGGCCCAGCAGGTGCCCGCGATTGAACACGCCGGTGAGCGGATCGGTGATGGCCGCCTGATACAACTCCCCCGCTTGTTGTTGCAGGCGCTCGTTCGCATCGCTGAGTGCCGAACGTTGGGTCTCGATCTGCCTGTTGCGCAGGGACAGTGCCTGATTGAGCCGGCGCGAGTTCGTGAAACGCCATGCCAGGATGGCAGCGAGCGCAAGCAGCGCCGCCAGCAGGGCGAGGCCAAAGTAGCGTTGCTGGAGCTGCTGTTGCAGGCGGACCGCCTGCAGCTGGTTTTCCTTCCTGGCCAACGCCAGCTGTTGCTCGGCTTCGGCGCGCGCATTCCGCGCCTGCATGGCCGCGAGGCGGCGGCTGGCGCCGGCACCGATCAATTCCTCGCGCAATGCCCCGCGTTTGCTCGCATAATCCAGCGCCGTTGCGCTGTCACCGTCCAGAATCGCCAAATGTTCGCCAAGGCCATAGGCTTCCAGCAGTCGCGACTTGAAGCGAGTGGAATCGAGTTTCTGCATGGCCTGTTGCAGTCTTGCGCGTGCGTTGGTGCGATCTCCCTGGACCAGCGCTGCATTGGCCAATGCCAGCAGGCTGCGCGCGATGATTTCGTGCTGGTCCAGCGCGCGGCCCATGGCGAGTGCAATCTGCAGCGGGGCGACCGCTTCGGCAGGGCGATTCAGGCCAAGCAACGCGCGCCCGATTTCCAGTTGCTCGAAGGCCGTCCCGGGTGTGTCGCCCAGTACTTCGTCCAGCGCGAGCGCCTCGCGGGCCAGGACCAAGGCCCGAGCGTGGTCAAGCGTGTCGTTCAGGAATCCGGCGTAGCTGCCGTACACCTCGGCATAGCGACTCGGATTGCCGTTGCGGCTGGCCGCGGCGATGGCCTTTTCGAAATAGCCTTGGGCAGATGCCGGATCGTCGAGGTCGCGATACAGTTGCGCGAGGTTGCGATAGGTAATCGCCACGCGCCGGTCAAGGCGTTCATCGATGGCGACAGCTTGCAGTTGCAGGTCAAGCGCCTGCGCATATTCGCCGCGGTCGCGATGAATATTGCCCAGATACGTCAGCGCACGCGCGGCGACCGCATCGTCGTGCAGCATGCGCGCCATTTCCAGCGCGCCTTGTTCGCGTTTGGTCGCTGCATCGAGGTCGCCACGGTGGCGATCCAGTTGGCCGCGATAGACCGCCACGTACATGACCAGGCGCTCACTGCCGCTGGTTTTCGCGAACTCCTGCAGCTGCTGGGCAAGTTGCTGGACAAGTACGTAGTCGCCGTTGACCAGCGCGTTCTCCGCGCGCGTGGTGATCACCTCGCTGGCGTCCTCGATGGCGCCAGCGCGCGTGAGCAACGCCTGCGCGCGGGCGGCATGCGTGTCGGCAAGTTTTTGCGCGTTGAATACCGATTCCAGCAAGGCAACCTGGCGCTCGAAAGCTGCGTGCGCCAGTGGCGGCAGCGCACCGACGAAGGCGGGCGCAAAAATCGCGTAGGCGCGTTCAATGCGCGCAGCGACAAATTGCATGGTCGCGACGGCATTGGCGCGCGGATACGAAACCGGATTGGCCGTGTCGTTCGCGAGCGCGGCGATCGACAACAGGCAGGCTGCGAACGCCAGCCAACGCACATGGCTCGAAGTCAGGCCAGTCTTCATCCGATCAGCCCTGTATGCTCCGACGGCGGTTCCCCAGCGAACCGCAAACCGGGCAAGTGTAAACTACGCGCCTTTGCAGGAGCAAAAACGGTTCGCGCATGTCCAAGGTTTCGCCCAAAATCGGTTTCGTCAGCCTCGGCTGCCCCAAGGCGCTGGTCGATTCCGAGCGCATCCTGACCCAATTGCGGGTCGAGGGCTACGAGATCGTGCCGAGCTACGGCGCGGCGGACGTCGTCGTCGTCAACACCTGCGGCTTCATCGACGCGGCGGTGACCGAGTCGCTGGACGCGATCGGCGAGGCGCTGGCCGAGAACGGCAAGGTCATCGTCACCGGCTGCCTGGGCAAGCGCGCCGAGGTGATCCGCGAGGCCCATCCGGACGTGCTCGCCATCACCGGCCCGCAGGATTACGCGAGCGTGATGAGCGCCGTGCACAAGCAGGTGCCGCGCAAGCACGATCCTCATCTCGATCTGGTGCCGGCACAAGGCATCAAACTCACGCCGAAGCACTATGCGTACCTGAAAATTTCGGAAGGGTGCAATCACAAATGCACCTTTTGCATCATTCCGTCGATGCGCGGCGATCTGGTTTCGCGCCCGATCGACGAGGTGTTGATTGAGGCCGAAAAGCTGGTCAAGTCCGGCGTGCGCGAATTGCTCGTGATTTCGCAGGACACCAGTGCCTACGGCGTGGATGTGAAATACGCCGCGCGCGAATGGCGCGGCAAATCGCATCGCACGCGCATGACGGAACTGTGCGCGGGACTTGCCGAGTTGGGCGCGTGGGTGCGCCTGCACTATGTGTATCCGTATCCGCACGTGGACGAGGTGATTCCGCTGATGGCGGAAGGCAAGATCCTGCCGTATCTCGACATTCCGTTTCAGCACGCCAGTCCGCGCATCCTCAAGCTGATGAAGCGCCCAGGTTCCAGCAGCAAAGTGCTTGAGCGCATCAAGGCGTGGCGAGCCGTGTGTCCGGATCTCACGATACGCAGCACCTTCATCGTCGGCTTTCCCGGCGAAACCGAAAGCGAGTTTGAGGAGATGCTCGCGTTTCTCGACGAGGCGCAGCTCGACCGTGTCGGTGCGTTCGCCTACTCGCCGGTCGCTGGCGCTAAGGCGAACGAATTGCCCGATCCGGTCGACGAGGAGATCAAGCAGGAACGCCTGGAACGCTTCATGGCGAAGCAGGCCGCGATCAGCGCGGCTAAATTGAAACGCAAGGCCGGCAAGACGCTCACGGTCCTGGTCGATCATGTCGATGACGATTGCGCGATCGCACGCACCAGCGCCGATGCGCCCGAGATCGATGGCGTTGTGCGCATTCGCGACGGACACAAACTCAAGCCGGGGCAGTTCGTCGAGGTGCGCATTGAAGCCGCGGGCGAGCATGATTTGAGCGGCGCGCTGGCATAGCCATGCGTTTCTTCGCGCCGGCGCGCGCAGCGATTGACGCGGCGGTCTTCGCGCGTCCGCCGCTGTCGCTCTGGAACGAATATGCGGATCTGCTGCGCGGCGATTGGCCGGATCTTGCCGCGCTTAACGCGCGTTGGTGCGACGAGACGGTGCATTTCGTCGCGCAAACCCCGGAACTGCTTGCCGACGGCATGCATTACGAGCAACGCATTTTCGCGCGCGGCGAAATCGCCACGCGCGAGCGCAACTGGCACGATTTGCTCAATGCGCTGGTCTGGCTGCGTCATCCGCGGCTCAAACGCGCGCTCAATGCCCGTCAGGTTCGCGAGATCGCCAAGACCGGACCGAAATGCCGCACGCGCGCGCAATGCGCACTGACGCATTTCGACGAGGCTGGCATCGTCGTCGCGCTGCGCGATCCGGCCTTGCTCGCACTGTGGGATTTGCACGATTGGCCCGGCTTGTTCTGGCGCGAGCGCGCGGCATGGTCGGACGGCCGCATCGAGGCCATCGTCTTCGGTCATGCGCTGCTCGAACACGCGCTCAGTCCTGCGCAGATGCTGACCGGCAAGGCGCTCGCCGTCGTATTGCCGCAAAAAGCAAATGTGGAAAATGCGCTGGATGCCACTGTGCAGGCCATCCGCGACGGCCATGCGCTGAACGATCCGCAGGAACTGCGGCCCTTGCCCCTGTCCGGTATTCCGGGCTGGCATGCGGACAGCGGCGCCGAGGATTTCCATCGCAAGGCCGCGTGCTTTCGGCCATTGCGGGCGGGGCGCATGTATCCGGCTCCGTTAGGAAACAGCGGCTTGCATCCGCACATCTGATGCATTAACATCACGGCATCTAGTGCGATGATGAGGAGCGATCCGTGCGCACCACATTGGATATCGACGACGACGTATTGCTCGCGGCCAAGGAGATCGCCCGCCGCAACGGCGAAACCGCCGGGCAGGTGGTTTCCGAACTGATGCGCCGCGCGCTGACGCAGACCGTCGTTTCCTTCGAAGTTCGCGAACCCAGGGAGAGTTTCGGATTCCGTCCGTTTCCCGCCGGCGGGCGCGTGGTCTCGAATGCGCAGGTCGACAAACTGCGCGACGACGAGGGCGTCTGATGCGGGCGTTGCTCGACGTCAATGTACTGATCGCGCTGCTCGACGCGGCGCACGCGCATCACGCGCGAGCCATGGATTGGCTGCGCGCAAACATCCGTCACGGCTGGGCCTCCTGTCCGCTCACGCAGAACGGCTGCGTGCGCATACTGGCGCAGGCGAACTACCCGAACAGCGTGCCGGCCGTGCAGGCGGCCGCGCGTCTGCGCGAGGCCGTGCGCACCGTGCATCATGCGTTCTGGGCGGACGAACTGAGCCTGCTCGACGACGACTTGTTCAATTGGACGCACTTGCTCGGACCGCGCCAACTCACCGACGCTTATCTGCTCGCACTGGCGGTCCGGCACAAGGGTCGTTTCGTCACCCTCGATGGCCGCGTGCCGTTCGCCGCCGTGCCGGGCGCTGCGGCGAAGCATCTGGTGGTGATCTGACCGTCGCGATCTCGACGTAGCTCACCTCGATCACCGTGAAGCGTTGCAATCCGCCGGGCAGCGCTGCTTCGAATTCGTCGTCGATGCGTTTCTTCAGCGCCGCGCGCGCCAGTGGCGAGTCGATGCTGATGTGACCGCGCGCAGCATCGGTTTCGTCCGGACCGACGATGCGGTAGCGGTGCGCGTTGCCGGCGTCGTCTTCGACTTCGAACCAGGCGCCGAAATAAATCGCGGATGCATCGGTTGGGTGGGTGTCGACCACGCGCAGCGATTCCAGGCGCTTGCCCAGATAACGCACGCGGCGGTCGATCTCGCCGAGTTGCTTTTTGCGATAAGTATACTCGGCATTCTCCGAGCGATCGCCCTCCGCGGCGGCAGCGGCCAGCGCCTTGACCACTTCGGGCCGGCGCACCCGCCACAGCTCATCGAGTTCGGCCTTGAGGCGGCGGTGTCCGTCCGCGGTGATGACCGCAGTGGAGGCGGCCTGCGGCGCGCGCCAGCGGCTCATGACGCGGGTTTGGCTGGCGTCGCGGCGAGCTTGTCCAGGAACGCGAGGTAGGCGTCGACCTGCGGAATCACCGGATCGTCGGGAAACGCCACCTTGATCTGGTTGAGCATGGCGCGCGCCTGCATTTCCTTGTTCATGCGCTCGGCCCAGAGTTTGGCGGCGAGCAGGTAGTTGCGACCGATGTCGGGATGGTTGCGGAAGCGCTTGTGGAAGCCGGCGAGCAGTCCGAGCGCGATCTGGGTCTGGCCGGCATCGGCGGCGGCGTTGGCGAGGCGGGTGACGTCCTCGCCCTTGTCCAGTGCGAACGCAGGATCGAGCAGCTGGCATTCGCGCGCAATATCGATGGCGCGGCGATCCTGGTTCTGCGTCAGGAGTACAGGAATATACTTTTTGCCATGCGCTGCGAGTTCGGCCTTGTTGCCATCCTGGCGCAGCCAGTGCCGATACTCGTCGTGCACTGGCGACAAATCGGCATGTGCGGCGAGTTCATCGCGCAGCAATGCGACCGCACCGCGCACGTCACCGCCGGAGGCACGTGCGCGCGCGGCGTCGAGGATCGCGCGCGACTTGTCCGTGTGCGGCACTTCGTCCTGCAGTTCCAGGTGTCCGGCGTACCCGAGCTCGTCGCGGTGCTCGTGGATGACGCTACCGATCAGGTGAAAGTTCACGATCATCAGGTAATCGACGATCAACCAGATCAACAGTGGTCCGATCGGCCACGGGATCTGCGCGGCGATCGTTGCGGCGAACACGCTCTGCGCGATCAACGCGGCGCAGAAGAATCCGACCAGCACGAAATAATGTCCACCGATGCGCGAAGCGATCATTAGCCAGACCAGCGGATTGAGCGCGCGGGTCATGCCTTCTTCCAGCGCCAGGATCGTCACCATCGCCGGCATCGCGGCCATTAGCGCGATGCCGACGATCAGCGCGGCCAGCACGCCCCACCACATTGCGATCAGGACGAGCACGACTTCGACCAGCAGCAACAGCAGCACGGCGTAACGACCGAGTTCATCGCTCACCGTGAAACTGATCTCCGGCGCCTCGCTGCGGCCGTTCGCGCTCCAGCGCAATACTTCGAACGCGTACTTGAAGAACCCGGCCCAGACGATCAGATCGAATATCCAGCCGACGATGCCGGGGATCAGGCGCACGACGACGTGGGCGACGGCGATGGCGACGACGGTCGACAACGCGGCCAACTGCAACGGATAGCCGAACGCCTGCGGCCAGCGTTCGTGCAAGGGCGTCAGGTCGGATGCGGGTTGCGGGTTGGCGTCGGGAGTAACCATCGCGAAGCGTGCCGAAGAATGCGTTGCCACATTGTATCGGCATGCGGCGAGCGAGGTTGTCGCGGCGCGTCATGCGCGGTAACGTGCACGAAACCGCGAGGAGTACCGATCATGCGCCGTCAGCTTTCCGTCATTGCCCCGTGTCTGCTCGTTGCCGCCTGCGCAGGACAGCCGCAGCGCGCCGCCGACAAGACGCCGGATGCCGCGGTGACGGCGCTGTACGCGCGGCTCGATGCCGACACCGGCAACTATCTTTCCGCGCGCGAAGCGGGAGACGCAACGGACAAGGCCAACGCGGCGCTGGACGATTTGCACACGGCGGCCGCGCAGTGCGCATCCACGCGCGGCTGCGACACGGCGCGATTCTTCGCCGCGTTCGACAAGCTGCTGCGCACGCCGGCGAATGCGGCTCCCGGTGCGGCGGACAGCGCCGACGAATCGCCGGACGCGTCCGCCGAAGCCGGCGAAACGTCCCCGGTGGTGGCCGCGTTGCCGCAGGCCGGGCGTGCGGTCGCGCTGCTCAAGGGCCACAAGCTTGGCGACATCATCGCCATGAACGATCCGATGAAGGTGGCGATCGAGCAGTGGCTGACCCAGTACCGGCCGAACCTGATGCGTGCCTGGGAAAACTACCAATACCTGCGCCACGAGATGTGGCCGCAGTACGAGAAGGCCGGCCTGCCCGAGGCGCTGCTGTTCGGCATGCTCGCGCAGGAATCCGGCGGCAAGGTGCACGCGGTGTCGCGTTCAGGGGCCAGTGGCCCGCTGCAGTTCATGTCCGCGACCGGCGCGCGTTTCGGCCTCGGCGTGGTCAACGGGTTCGACCAGCGCTTCGACCCGGCGGCGGCGGCGCGCGCGAACGCGGCCTACATCAACGAGCAGCTCGGCGTGTTCAACGACAACCTGGAACTGGCGATCGCCGCCTACAACGGCGGCGAGGGTGCGATGCAGCGGCTCGCGCAGCGGCACGACGATGCGGGATTCTGGGATCCGAAAATCTATTTCGCGGTGTCGCAGGAAACGCGCGACTACGTGCCGATGGTGCTTGCGGCGGCCTGGCTCTTTCTGCATCCGGAACGTTACAACCTGCAATTTCCCAAACTGGATACGAGCCCTGCGCAAATCGTGCTCGCGCGACCCGCGTCGCTCGACGAACTGACCGTGTGTCTGGGCCAGGACGGCAATGCCGACGGCTGGTTCCGCACCCTGCGCAA